>Ga0265297_10010204_pt1 | contig 11874 bp, 8 predicted proteins | sample Munlanlwell13791_FD_192502 | JGI IMG/M metagenome (GOLD analysis project Ga0265297, IMG submission 192502) | Leachate microbial communities from a municipal landfill in Southern Ontario, Canada - Leachate well 137-91 | ecosystem: Engineered > Solid waste > Landfill > Unclassified | place...
CATTCCTCTTCACAAAGGCGTGCGCAAGGCCCATGATGAAGCAGCGAGCCGGAGCGATCATCAATATCGCTTCCATCATCGGGATCGCCGGAAACGCCGGTCAGGCGAATTATGCTGCCTCCAAAGGCGGCATGATTGCCCTGACGAAAAGCACGGCGAAAGAGTTGGCCAAGCGGAACATTCGGGCCAACGCAATCGCCCCGGGATTCATCAAGAGCAAGATGACCGACAAGCTTCCGCCGGATCTAGTCGAGAAAATGAAGGAGCGGATCGGGCTCAGGCGTCTCGGAGAGCCTCAAGATGTGGCGAATGTTGCCGTATTTCTGGCATCGGAAGCATCAGCCTATGTCACCGGACAGACGATCGTCGTGGACGGTGGCCTCGTACTCTGATGCGATTATCAAGCAATAAAGTTTTCAATCATTAAAGGAGGAAACATCCATGGGCGTTCAAGAAAAAATCACAGAAATTATTGTCGAACAACTTGGTGTGAAACCTGAGGAAGTCGTCCCGGAAGCATCTTTCGTGGATGATCTCGGCGCGGATTCCTTGGACACGGTCGAATTAGTCATGGCCTTCGAAGAAGAGTTTGGGGCAGAGATTCCGGATGAAGATGCCGAAAAGCTCCAGACCGTTGGGGATGCCATCAAGTACGTTTCGGAAAAAACGGGTCAGAAGTAGTCGCCTGTTCCTCCACTCCTACAGATATTTTCACCCACGGGGATTTCAACTATCATGCGTCGTGTAGTCGTTACCGGTCTTGGCATGATCACACCTTTGGCTAATACGGCCGAAGAAACTTGGCAGGGCTTTTTGAAAGGCCGGAGCGGAACGGGTCCGTTGACCCAGATCGATTCGACGCCTTTCAATTCCAAAGTCGCTGCCGAGGTTAAGAGCTTCGAACCCTCCAAGTATATGTCCCTTAAAGATATCAAAAAGACGGATATCTTTGTTCAGTTCGGAGTCGCCAGCGCCAAGATGGCTATGGCGGACGCCCGGCTTGACATCGCCAAGGAAGACGCTCATCGTGTCGGCATCCTGGTCGGTTCGGGAATCGGAGGACTGCGTGTAATCGAGGAACAGCATCGCCAGATGATGGAAAAAGGGCCGGGCCGTATTTCTCCCTTCCTGATCCCGATGCTCATTGTCAACATGGCCCCGGGACAAATCTCCATCGCGCTCGGCCTCAAAGGCCCGTGCACTTGCGTGGCCACAGCCTGTGCGACGGGCTCGAACGCCATCGGGGATGCTTTCAAACTCATTCAGCGCAACGAAGCGGACGTCATGTTCGCTGGCGGCACGGAATCCTGCATTACGAACCTCGGTTTCGGCGGATTCGATGCCATGAAGGCCTTGAGCACTCACAACGAACATCCCGAAACTGCGTCCCGTCCGTTCGATAAGACGCGCAGTGGATTCGTGATGGGCGAGGGCTGCGCGATTCTAATCATGGAAGAACTGGAACATGCGAAGAAACGCGGGGCACGGATTTACGCCGAAATGGCAGGATACGGCATGACCTCCGATGCCAGCCACATCACGGCGCCAGATCCGAGCGGGGAAGGAGCCGCCCGCTGCATGATCAATGCCATGAAAGATGCGAACGTTCGTCCCGAAGACGTGGACTACATCAACGCTCACGGGACTTCGACCCTGATGAATGATAAGGTCGAAACCTTGGCTATCAAAAAAGCTTTGGGTGAGAATATCGCACGCAAGGTCCGGATCAGTTCGACCAAATCCATGGTCGGGCATCTGCTCGGTGCGGCAGGAGCTGTGGAAGGCGCAGTTTGTGTTTTGGCCATCCGCGATCAGATCGTTCCGCCGACCATTAATTACAAACATCCGGACCCGGAATGCGATTTAAATTACGTTCCAAACGAAGCCCAGACGTGCCGCGTCCGCGTCACTTTATCGAACTCGCTGGGTTTTGGGGGCCATAATGCCTGTATCGCGTTCAAAGCGTATCAGGAATAGGCCCTTATTTTCCTCTTCAGACAGTACTCTTTTCTGCCGAAATATTCAGGTGTGAGTATCAGCCCTGAAGAGAATCAACTCTATCCTAAGAGCGTGCCTGCATGCGCCTTAAAAAACTTGAGCTTTTAGGTTTCAAGTCCTTCGCCGATAAAACCGAGGTTGCTTTTGACCAAGGGGTCACTTGCATCGTCGGTCCTAACGGTTGTGGTAAGAGTAATGTCTCGGACGCTATCCGTTGGGTTCTGGGCGAACGCAGCGCTAAACTTTTGCGTGGCTCGACTATGGAAGACGTCATCTTCAACGGTACCGAAGTCCGCAAATCCCTCGCCTTTGCTGAAGTTTCCCTCACGATCGACAATGCGGACCGTGGCATGCCAATCGAGTATAACGAAGTCACGATTACGCGGCGCCTTTACCGTACCGGGGAAAGCGAATACCTTCTCAACAAGACCCAATGCCGGCTTAAAGACATTCAGGACCTGATTCTCGACACCGGCATCGGTTCCTCGTCCTATTCCATGATCGAACAGGGAAGGATCGACTACATTCTCAAGGCTGATCCGGAAGAACGCCGCTTCCTCATTGAAGAAGCCGCCGGCATTGCTAAGTACAAGGTCAAGAAAGACGAATCTATTCGCAAGCTCGAACGCACGGAAGAGAATTTGAAACGCCTCCAGGATATTGTCTTCGAGGTTCAGAAAAATATCCAGTACGCCGAACGCCAGGCTAAACGTGCCGAACGTTACAAACTCGAGCTCGAACACCTCAAAACACTTGAAATCAAACGCGCTTTTCATGGCCAGCGTCAGATTGAACAAAAAAAAATCGCCCTCACGCAAAGCTTCCAGTCCAAGAAAGACGAACTTACGGTTCTTGAGTTGAAGCTCCAAGCCCAGCATCAAGCAATCGAAGATCAGGAAGCCCGCGTCCGGGGAATCGGTCAACGATGTCATGTCAAAGAGGGGGAACGCTATCAGGCTCTCGCACAAATTGAGACGAACGAGCAAAAACTTCAGTTTGTCCGGGATAAACGCGTGGAGCTTGCCCAGCAGCGCGGGCAACTGCTTCAAGAACAAGACCAACTGCGCCAAGCCATCGAAGCCGCAGCCGCCAAAAAGAATGAACTTCATGAGCTTCTAAAGACCCGGGAGAACGAACGCACCCAGGTTCAAACGAGTCTCACGGAAGTCACGCAGAAACTTCAGTATCAAGAGTCTCTGATCCAGGAAGTCAAGAACGCCCTTGAAACGGCCCGTAAAGAATTCTTCGATGCCGCTCAGGTCACCACTCATGCCCGCAACGAATTCCACCGCACCAAAGCTCTTGTGGAAAATTTGGAATCGCAACGTTGTCGGGAAGAATCGAATTCGAACCGTCTTGCCGGGCAGATTGCATCCTGGGATGAAAAACTGACGTTTTGCCTTCAATCTCTTGAGAATACGAATTCCGAACTTCAAAATACGCTAAGCGGCCATCAAGGGCTCCGTGCCACAACTCATGCCTTTGAACAAGAACTCACAGAACTTCGTAAACATGCGCATGAGACCCGCCTTGCGCTCCGCGAAAAAGAATCCCGGTTTCATACTCTCACGGAAATGGAAAGCGCAAGCTCGACTGCGTTTCAGGAATTCCTGAATGAAGCGGCTCAACAGGTCCCGGGACTTGTCCGAAGCCTTCAGGAAGTTGTGAAAGTTCAGGAAGGTTATGAATGGACCCTCGATGTGGCACTGGGACAATTCGCTCGATCCTTGATTGCTGGGGACGTCCTGACCGCCCGAACGCTTGTGGAACGATTAAACTCTAAGCGTTCACTCGCCACTGGGGTCTTCCTTAAAACGCAAACTTCATTGCTTCCGGAGGCATCCCAGTATTACGCATCTTTCGGGTTTCGGCCGATTACTGACTACGTTCAGATCGAGTCGGGGTATGAAGGTATCCTTGGAAATGTCTTTATCGGCGAAACCTTTCCGCTCCATCAGCTTGAGGACCTTCTGAAAACTCCGGTCCCGGCAAATCTCGTTTCGCATGACGGTCTGTTTTTAAGTTCCGACCGACGGCTCTTTTTCTGGAACGATCAAAGTCGCTCCCAGTTCTTTTTTTCAAGAGACTCCGAAATTTCGAAGATCCGTCAGGAAATCGAAGCTCTTACAACACAAGTACAGGAAAAAGAAAAGAAGATCGGTTATCTTGAAAACGAACTCGCGACTCTACGTACTCAAGGTGCCGAAGCGGATGAGCAAAAGACCTCGACCCTCATTGAAAAAGAATCCCTCGAGAGCGAAAAAAAGAACATTCTCGAACGTCTCCAGAGCCTAAAGGCTGAAAATGGATTGTCTGCTTCTGAGATTCGTGACCTGACACAAGAAACCGGACAGGTCCGCATTTCGCTCGAACAGATTCAGGCGTCTTTGACCCAAAAAGAGCAGGAAGAATCAAAATTCGGTTTGATCCAGCACCAGCGGGAGAAAGATCTCGAGCAGGGCTTGGCCGTCCGGGAAGAAGTCCTGAATGCAGTTCGGCAATGTCAGGCACAAGTCGAGCAATTCCAGCAAGGGATGCAACACCTCGAGGAATCTTTACGTCTTGTCGAACAACACGCGCAAAAGGATCAAGAGCGGCAGACCTTCCTTGATCATGGAAAAGAACGCATCGCGGCCAAAGAACGGGAACTGGACCAGGATGAGGTTGTCTGCGTCCGTCTCGCCGAAGAACATCAGCATCGGTTGCGTGCCGTGGATGTTGACCTTGAACTGCTTCATAAAGATCAGCGGGAGCAGGAAGAACTTCTTGCGAGTCAACGTCACACCCTGGATCAAATGCTTCACTCCCAAAAGGTCCTGCAGGACGAAGAGCATCAGATCTCGCTTCAGCAAATGGACCTCGACTATCAGCTCAAGAACGTTGGGGAGCGGCTTCTTCAACGCTACCGCCTAAACCTTTCGGAGCTTAACAGTCAGGATTACATTTTTACGGAAGAAGAATTGTCCTCGGCCGAAGAGACAATCACGGCGCTTCAAAGTAAGGTCGATTCCCTCGGGACGGTCAATCTCCTTGCCATCGAAGAGTATCAGGAATTAAAACAACGTTACGATTTCCTCCTGGCACAGCAAAAAGACCTCGACGACGCGCGAAATTCTCTTATGGAAGCCATCCGTAAGATCAATCAAACAACCAAACAGCTTTTTGAGGACACCTTCAAGCAAGTACAGGACACCTTCAAACAATATTACCAAATCCTTTTCCGTGGTGGTGAAGCGCGAATCTTTCTGATTGACGAGACGCATCCGCTCGAATCGGGAATCGATATCGTTGTGCGCCCTCCGGGAAAGAAACAACAAAACATGTCGCTTCTTTCGGGCGGAGAAAAAGCCCTGACCGCCGTGGCGCTTCTTTTTGCCCTTTTCAAGATCAAACCGTCGCCCTTCTGCCTTTTGGACGAAATCGATGCGCCCCTTGATGAGGCCAACATTGACCGCTTCCTTACGGTGCTCCGCTCTTTCATCGATCAATCCCAATTCATCATCATCACGCATAATCGCAAGACCATCGCCATGGGAGATTCTCTCTACGGCGTTACCATGGAAGAGCCCGGCGTTTCCAAGATCGTTTCCGTAAAGGTCCGTTCCGGTGAAGAATCCCTTCCGGGCGAAGATCTTCATCCGAAGGTTGCCGCCGAAATCGAGGCGGATGCCGCTGCCGCCGAAGCCACGGACACCGTCAGCTCTTGAGCATTCCGAACTATCTGACCCTTTTTAGGATCCTTCTTACACCGATTTTTTTTATCACGCTTGTTTCCTACACCCCCGAGAAGGAAGGACTTCGCCTCGTTGCGCTGGCGATCTTCGTAATCGCCGCTTTGACTGACGCGCTCGACGGAATCCTGGCCCGTTTTCTGAAGCAGCGAACAGCCTTGGGGCAAATGCTTGACCCTCTCGCTGACAAGATACTCCTCTTGAGCGCTTACATCGGTCTTCTCTTTGTCACCTCGCTTCCGTTTCGGCCGCCACTCTGGATCACTATCACAATCATCTTCCGCGACCTGATCCTTCTCTTCGGGTTTCTCACCCTGAATTTCGCCGCCATAAAAATCGAAGTGCAACCGAATATCTGGGGAAAGCTCACGACAGTTTCCCAAATGCTCCTTTTATGTTTTATCCTGCTCGAATGGCCGGTTGCGTTACCTTTGGCCTTTCTTACGGTAACATTCACGATCGTCTCAGGCATCATCTACATCACACGGGGGCTAAAGTTTATCCAATGAACAGCCTTTTTTTGTCCGCTTCATTTATTCTCGTGGCTTATCTCTTAGGTTCTGTTCCGTTCGGTCTCATTGCTGGTTTCAAATTGAAAGGCCTCGATATCCGGGAGCATGGCAGCAAGAATATCGGTGCAACTAACGTTTTCCGCGTGGTGGGAAAAGAGTGGGGGATCATGGTCCTCCTGATGGACGCCGTCAAGGGTTATATCGCCTGTATTTTCCCGATATTTTTCGGTCAAAGTCCTGCTCTCTCATTTCAGTTGCTTCTGGGTGTCAGCGCCATCTTGGGGCATAGCTTTCCAATCTGGCTCAGGTTTAAGGGAGGAAAAGGTGTGGCCACCTCGCTGGGAGTGTTCCTGGCCATTGCCTGGATCCCGACGCTTATCACGTTCGGCATCTGGATCCTCTGCTTCACGATCACGCACATCATCTCATTCTCCTCGCTTGTGGCTGCGGGAGTGTTTCCGATCATGATCGCGTGGCACTATGCGGGAACTCCCGGGATCAAATTCCTCATGCCGATCAGCATTATTCTGGCTGTTTTTATCTTCTATACCCACCGCGCCAACATCCAGCGTCTTCTTCAAAGAACCGAAAAGAAGCTTTTTTGATTGCCTCTTGACAATTATATAAGATCATATATTATTTTTATATAAATAATATTCTATAGTGACGACTTTTCTTAAATTGTCTTTACAGAAGGGGGGTTGGCCGATAGAATTCCAACTCGCACGTCTTCCTAAAGGAGAAAATTATGAGCGAACGAAAGAAAGCCGAGAAATCCATCGCTTCCGAAGCAAAAAAATCCACCGATAAACAAAAAGCCCTCGAACTTACCCTGCTACAAATTGAGAAACAGTTCGGCAAAGGCTCTATCATGAAACTCGGCGATCAACACCACGAAAATGTTGCCGCAATCCCTACAGGAGCCTTGAGTCTTGATATCGCAACAGGTGTCGGCGGCATCCCTCGCGGACGTATCGTCGAGATCTATGGCCCCGAATCAAGCGGCAAAACCACGCTCACGCTGAATATCATTGCCCGTATCCAGGCCACCGGAGGCATTGCGGCCTTTATCGATGCAGAACATGCCTTGGACCCTCAATATGCGCAAAAGATCGGGGTCAAGGTTGATGAACTTCTTATCTCACAGCCCGATTCCGGCGAGCAAGCACTCCAAATCGCAGAAATGCTCGTGCGTTCGAACTCCGTTGACCTCATCATCGTCGATTCGGTGGCAGCACTCGTCCCACGCGCAGAGATCGAAGGAGAGATGGGGCAGTCGCAAATGGGCCTCCAGGCGCGCCTGATGTCCCAAGCTATGCGTAAACTCACGGCCATTATCAGCAAATCCAAGACTTGCATCATTTTTATCAATCAGTTACGCGAGAAGATCGGCGTCATGTTCGGCAATCCCGAGACCACACCCGGCGGCAAAGCCCTCAAGTTTTACGCTTCCATGCGATTGGACATCCGCAGAATCGCGAGTCTGAAAAAGGGCGACGTCGTTGTCGGAAACAGGGTGCGCGTCAAGGTCGTCAAGAACAAGGTCGCGGCCCCGTTCCGTCAGGCGGAATTTGACATCCTTTTTGAGGAAGGCATTTCGCGCTCCTCAAACGTCGTGGAACTCGGCACCCAATATCAGGTGATCGACAAGTCCGGAACCTGGCTCGCCTATAACGATCAAAAACTCGGCCAAGGTAAGGATGCGGCACGAATTTTTCTGAAGGAGAATAAGAAGCTTCTCGAAGAGATTGAATTGAAGATCCTGGAGAAAGTCGCCTCTGGAGAAAGCGCGGTCGTCGGCGCGGCCGCCGAATAATCCTCACCGGAGAAGTTCCTTTACGAGAGGACGGCCCGAGATAGTGCGGACCGTCCTTTGTCTTTTATTTCTTTTTCTAATCGGAAATTGATAGGGATTGGGACCGTCCTTTCTCATCTATGGACAAAACGCTAGCGGAAGAACAAATCAAGCAAGCACTCATCACCTGTTTGAGGCTGCTTGCCGCCAGTCCCAAAAGCGGCCAGGAGCTGAAAGGAAAACTCACGGCCAAAGGCTACGCCTTTGAGATCATTGATCGTGTGCTCAATGATCTCAGAACACAAGGCGTCCTGGATGACACAGTGTACGCCAAGAACCTGATGACTCGTTTCACCCTTGGCAGGCCCGTGGGCCGCCACAAAATCGCATTTGAATTGAAACGCCACGGAATTTCGAAAACGATCAGTGACGAAGTTCTTAAAACGCTGTCCATCGAGGACGAGACCGAACGCGCACTTGAACAGGCCCGATTGAAGTGGGCCGGTTGGTCCCAATTGGACCCGCAAAAACGCAAGAAGCACCTGTATGATTTTCTAATACGGAAAGGATACGATTTCCAGATCGCCCAGGATATCCTCCAAAAACTTTCGAAGGAACCCGCGAACAATGAGATCTGAAGCTCTATGAAAACAGCTACGAATGACCTGCGGCAAGCTTTCCTGGAATTTTTCAAGTCCAAGGGCCATACCGTGGTCGCAAGCGACTCTTTGGTGCCCCAAAACGACCCGTCTTTGCTATTCACCGGGGCGGGGATGAACCAATTCAAGGAATACTTCCTGGGGGTCAAAAAGGACCTTAAAAGGGCCACAACAAGCCAAAAATGCCTTAGGACGGGCGATCTCGATGAGGTGGGCCGGACACCCTATCACCACTCGTTTTTCGAGATGTTGGGCAATTTTTCGTTCGGAGATTACTTCAAAAAAGAAGCCATCGAATGGGCCTGGGAATTCCTGACCCGGACGCTTTCTATTCCCAAAGAGCGGCTTCGCATCACAATCCACGAAAAAGACACGGAAGCCTTTGAAATATGGCACAAGGTGATCGGACTGCCCAAGGATTGGATCTTTCTTTGCGGAGACAAATCGAATTTCTGGCCTGCGAACGCCCCTAAAGATGGCCCAAACGGTCCCTGCGGCCCGTGCTCCGAGATCTATTTCGACCAGAAGCCGGAGATACGGGGAACTCCGGTCGATGATTCCGGAAAATTTGCGGAGATATGGAACCTTGTTTTCACACAGTACGACCGCCAGGACGGCGGCAAACTTGTTCCGCTTGCGAATAAAAATATCGACACCGGGATGGGGCTTGAGCGTCTCGCGTGCGTTCTTCAGGGGAAAGAAACCAACTATGAAATTGATATTTTTGAACCAATAAATGCTGCGGTTGAAAAATTTTTACAACTCAAGGTTCCGATTTCCTTGAAAAGAAGTTTATACGCGATCAGTGATCATGTTCGGGCAGTAGTCTTTGCTCTAGCTGATGGCATAACACCTTCAAATGAAGGAAGAGGGTATGTTATTCGAAAACTCTTACGAAAAGCTATCTGGCAAGCCCGTGAAATTATTGTTTCAGTTGATCCTTCACGCAGAGGTCATGATCTCGGTCTCTTCAAAACCGTATCATCAGTTCTTAGCGTAATGGCAGACGCCTACCCGGAGTTACAAAGTGCGGAAAAGAGTATTGTTGAAATCTTCAAGGCTGAAGAAAAGGCTTTTCAAGACAACATGCGTGATGGCGTAGAAAAACTGGAAGAAATTCTTAAGAAACTAAAATCGAAAATCATTCCGGGAGAAACAGCCTTTAAATTACATGACACATACGGATTCCCGATAGACCTTATTCAGAGTATGGCGGAAAAACGGGGATTTGAAGTTGATAAAAATGCGTTTGACCGACTTATGGAAGACCAACGTGCACGCTCAAAAGCGGGCAGCAAGATCGCCAGCGAGATATTCGCCTCATCCGGCCTGGATAAGATCCCGGCCAATATCCCGGCCACGACATTCCTCGGCTATGACGCCCTAGAGGCAAAAGCCAAGATCCTCTGGCATCAGACCGAAGGAAAACAGGCGACCATCATTCTCGATCAAACACCTTTCTACGCAGAAAGCGGCGGACAGGTCGGTGATCAAGGGCAGATCGAAGGACAAGGGCTTAAGCTCAAAGTTATCGACACAAAAAAACTCGACAAATATTTTTTGCATCACGCTGAGATTCTTCAGGGCGCCATCAAAGACGGCGTGACGATAAGCGCCAGCGTCGACCGCTCACTCCGCGAGGGTATTATGCGTAATCACACGGCCACGCATCTTTTGCATGCCGCGCTCCGGACCACGCTCGGAAGTTCTGTTCGTCAACTCGGCTCGCTTGTCGCACCCGATCGTCTGCGCTTCGACTTTTCATTCGGACGCGCCGTGACCCCCGAAGAGCTTCGGGCGATCGAGAAAGCAGCTAATGATCAGATCCTGAACGATCGTCCGGTTCAAAAAGAATCCAAGAGTCTGGAAGATGCCAAAAAAGAAGGAGCGTTGGCCTTCTTCGGAGACAAATACGGGGACAAGGTTCGCATGATCAGCATCCCTGAGTTCAGCAAAGAGCTCTGCGGAGGCACTCATTGCGACCGCACAGGACAGATCGGCATGCTGATCATCACGGGAGAATCTTCAGTGGCAAGCGGCGTTCGCCGTATTGAAGCCGTCACCGGAGCTTATGCATTGAGTTATGTCCGGAACTTGCAGGATCAGATATCCGGGATCTCCAAAACATTGAAAGTAGGGACTGCTGATATTCCCGTTCGCATCGCGAAACTTATGGAAAGCCTGAAAGCCCAGAAAAAGATCGGCGCCCAGGCTTCCTCGAAGCTCGCGGACATCAAAACGCTCTTTGAAAACGCCCGTAAGGCCGGTTCCTGCCGCATTGTGGTCACAATGCTGGACAATGCCGGGATTTCCGCGCTACGCGATCTTTCCAACCGGCTCCGCGAAGAGGGACAAAAACTTGTTTATGTGGTCGCCACATCGCAGGAAGAAAAACTTCATGTGATCGTCGGCCGCAGCGCTGACCTCCAGAAAACGCCCTTGGACATGAAATCCCTTTTTGGTAGGCTATCCGGACTGCTTAATGTCACTGGAGGCGGGCGACCGGATGTCGTGCAAGCGGGCGGACCCGATCAGGGACAATTCGCGACTGCCAAAACCTCGGTTGAAGAAGCCGTTGCGGCCTATCTCACGGAAAAAGGAATATAATTCATGCAAGTACTTAGCTGGGACAAACAAACACAGAAAAAGATCCGGCGTGACTACGCCACGTTCTTCGATACAGCGATCTTTAAAAAAGTAAGCCGTATCCTTTCCGAAGTACGTCAGTCCGGGGACACGGCGCTCCGCCGCTACACCCGTGAATTCGACGGGATCGACCTTCCACTCAAACGGCTCACGGTCACCCAAGGGGATATCAACCGCGCATTTGAAAAGATCCAGGTCCAGTTCGTACCGCTCCTCAAACAGATCACGGAAAATGTCCGCGAATATTACGAAAAAGAATTGAAGAAATCCTTTGAAATCGCCGGTCCGAACGGTGTCCATCTCGGCAAGCGTTACGAACCGATTGATCGAGTGGGGATCTACATCCCAGCGGGGACCGCGCCGCTCGTTTCGACCGTTTACATGACCGTTATTCCCGCGAAGGTCGCGGGTGTGAAGCAAATCGCCATTGCCACGCCGCCGCGCCGTGACACGGGCGATATTGACCCGCATATTCTGGCGGTGGCCAATCTTTTGGGAGTGAATGAAATTTACCGCGTGGGCGGCGTCCAAGC
>Ga0265297_10010205_pt1 | contig 11874 bp, 12 predicted proteins | sample Munlanlwell13791_FD_192502 | JGI IMG/M metagenome (GOLD analysis project Ga0265297, IMG submission 192502) | Leachate microbial communities from a municipal landfill in Southern Ontario, Canada - Leachate well 137-91 | ecosystem: Engineered > Solid waste > Landfill > Unclassified | place...
GGAGGAAAATCATAATATTATTCTTTTTATTGATGAAATTCATACTATTATAGGCGCAGGTTCAGCTCAGGGTTCTCTTGATGCTGCTAACATGCTAAAACCGGCTCTTTCAAGAGGATTTTTTAGATGTATTGGTGCAACTACTCTTGAAGAATATCGAAAATATATTGAAAAAGATGCTGCACTTGAACGTAGATTTCAAAAAGTGGATGTAGATCCAAATTCAAAATCGGAGACATTAGAAATTCTTAAAAATCTTAAAGAGAGATATGAGGAATTTCATAGTGTTACTTATACTGATGATGCAATTGAAGCTTGTGTAGAACTAACGGATAAATATATGACTGAAAAACACCTTCCTGATAAAGCTATTGATGCTATGGACGAAGCTGGCTCCAAGGTTCATGTGAACAGAAATATTGAAACTCCTAAAAAAATTCAGGATCTTGAAAAGAAAATAAAAAAAGTTTTTTCTGAAAAAGAAACTTATGTTGAAGAACAAAAATTTGAATTGGCTGCAGAAAAAAGAGATCTTGAAAGGGAGTTAATTAAAGAATTAGATATCGAAAAAACCATTTGGAAATCTGAAATTTCCAAAATTCGAGAAATAGTAAGCAAAGATGATATAGCTGAAGTTGTTGCTCTAATGACTAAAATTCCAGTTGATAATGTTTCATCTGATGAAAACACTAAACTTAAGCTTATGTCTAGCAAAGTTAAAGGTATCGTTATCGGTCAGGATGAAGCAGTAGATAAGCTTGTTAGAGCGGTAAAAAGGGCAAGAATTGGTATTAAAGATCCAAAAAAACCAATTGGATCATTCATTTTCTTAGGTCCCACAGGTGTTGGAAAAACTTATGCCGCTAAAGTTCTCGCCAAGGAACTTTTTGGCTCAGAAGATTCTATGATTCGAATTGACATGAGTGAATATATGGAAAAACATACTGTTTCTCGTCTGGTTGGAGCACCTCCTGGCTATGTCGGATATGAAGATGGTGGTGAATTGACAGAAGCAGTAAGACGTAGACCATATTCAATTATTCTTCTTGATGAAATTGAAAAAGCACATCCTGATGTCTATAATATTCTACTTCAGCTTCTTGACGATGGTGTTTTAACAGATAGCTATGGACGTAGAGTTGACTTCAAGAACACTATTATTATTATGACTTCTAATGCAGGCTCACGAAAACTTAAAGATTTTGGCACCGGTATTGGCTTCAAAACTGATGTATCACAATCAGACAAAAATAGTGTTATTGAAAAAGAATTGAAGAAAATTTTTAGTCCAGAATTTATGAACCGGATTGATGAAGTGATAATGTTCAATTCTCTAACAAAAGAAAATATCGGTTCTATTGTTGAGGTTGAGATTAAATCTACAATTCAGAGATTAAAAGATATTGGTTATGAAATCACTATCACACCTTCGCTTAAAGATTATCTATTTGAAAAAGGATACGATCCTGAATATGGTGCAAGGCCTTTGAAAAGAGCAATTCAGAAATATATTGAAGATAAAATTACAGATTCAATTATTAATGAAGAAATTATAGTTGGTGATAGAATATCATTAAGATATGATAAGACAACTGATGAGGTTAAAATTGTTAAATTAAACTCAAAAGATAAGGGAAATATTGAGCCAGAAACAATATCTCAGACATCAATTAAATAACTAAAAATAAAAAAGCCTCAGAAATGAGGTTTTTTTATTTTAAACACGTATATTTACATGATATAATAATTGCATGATAATATATAAATAATATGAAAACTAAATTTGAAGATTATATAAAAGCCAATAGAAAAGGAAGCAGAAATGCCGAAATAGAGAATTCATCTGGTTGGCATGCTGTAAATAAAAAGCATAAAAGTTTAAAAGACTATTTTAGAAAAGGAAAAAACAAATTTAAAATTGAAATTGAGGAATAAAAATATTATTTCTCAATTTTCATATTTGTATTTGAAATAGGTAAACGTAGAACTGGAATTCTTTTGTTTTTTCCATGATCATTAAGCTCATCCAACTCTTGAATTATTTCATAAAATCCTTCCATAAACTTTACAGTAACTATATCTGTATATTCGTAAATGGAATGATTAAGATCATTTTTAACAATTATTGTTTTTAATGTTGTATTAAATATTAGTTCTTGCATAATTTTTTATTTTATTTTACTAAGAAAGTCTAAGGCTTCTTTTTCTAATTGTTTTTTATCTCCAACGTTATTAATAATGAAATCATAATTAAAATTTGCAACATTTTTATCAGATTCATTATTAGGTACATCTCTATCTTCTCTTTTTAAAAGAACTGTAATACACTTATCATTATACTTATCCACAAATTTTTGAATTTCACGTGGCTCTCTACAATGAATAAAATATATTACTTTTTGTTTATCTTTCTTTTCAAGTTTAGTATAATGATTGTCAATTTTATTAATCATATCTTCAAATGGACCATCATTAAATTCTGTCCAAATTCTTTTTAATTCAGATAAAAACAATCTAGCCTCATCTGTTTTTTTACCATTCCAACCAAAATTTCTTCTGGATACTTTTTTTACTTTATCTATAGTAGACCAATTAACACATTTGTATTTATAGTGTTTTTTAAAGTAATTGGCAAATTGGTCTTTTCCAACTCTGCTACTGCCATTCAAGATTATAATTTTCATATTTTCAATTTATTTTTTTATATGACCAGAAAAATCCACCCGATGATTTGCTCTTACCACTACAGCATTGACAAATTGCGGATTTATTTATTTTTAGAATTTTTGACGCTTCTGCTAAAGATTTCCATTTTTTAATAAAGTTTTTATCTAAATCATATTGAAAAATTTCTACTTCCGGATATGATGTTTTATTTACACCCAATTTTTTAGGTTTACAATATTCAACATAGATTTGAATATCATCATTATTCATTTTTTTATATTCACTTTCTAATAAAAATAAAAAACCTTTACTTGTTTTTTGATTTTTCGCAAGAATACTACTTACAGTTGATACAGTGTTTAATTCTTTTTGCGCATCTTGTATCATATCAAATGATTTTATATAATTTCCGTCTTTATCTAACATCACGATTTTCTTACCACCTTCGCCTTTTTTATAGGATGTTTTATTACCAAAAGTACAACCATCTCCACCCTCAGTATAATTCATTAAATCACAACCTTCATCTGAATATGTTTTAATATACATTTTTTCAAATTCTTTCCATTCCTCAATTGGTACTTCTTCTAATATTTCTAATATTGGTCTTAGTTTTTCATTTCTTAAATTATTTATCCAATTTCTTTTATGGGTATTTTTATCCCTGCACTTATTTATGTGATTACTATACCTTTCATGTGGATCATTTGCTTTACCAATATATCTTATTTTATTATCTCTTGGATCTTTTAACGCATAAATAAAAGTTGTTGTTCTCATATTTTTTATTTTTATATATTAAAATATGACGAGCCTATTTAAGCGGCACCATTAATTGTTTTCAATTATTTTTTTGAGTTTATCTGCTCTTAATTCTTTTTCAGATAATCTATGATTTTCATATAATATTTTATCGCATTTAAACCTAACTTTAATCTTACTAAAATCACAATTACTATTAAAATTTAAATTATTTTCAATTTCTGTAAAACGAAAATTAACATAAGAAATAGTCAAAATATCACTCACCTTGATCTTAACTGAAAAAGTTTTTTTATCATTAATTAACTTCATTATTAATTCATAAGGTTGAATTCTATTTCCTACGTAATTACAATTAAAAACGAATTTATTTTTTCTTATACTTGTAATATTAGAAGATAATAAACAATCTTTATCAAATTCAAATTCAACATTATAATACAATTCTTTGAGAGGATTTGTTATCTTATTTTGATCGTAGTATATATTTCCACAAATATCAGTTCCAATTGTACCATTTGTTATCCATGGTGTATAGGTTGTCGTATTTGCTAAATTTGCTAATAAAAGATCACCTGTGTTACCTGTGTTAATTGTCGACATAAATTAAATTGTTTTTAATTTTTAGATTCTTAATTAGATAAAGTTTCTTTTTTTATGATTTAATTTTATTTTTATTGATACAATTATATACCCACTTTCAGCTATAATCATATTTTTTATTTTAATATTAAGATTATAATAATTTATATATACAAAAAAGAAAAAAATTAAAAGTGGCTAAAGAATCAAAATTTATAAAATTAAATCCGAATATCCTAATGGAATGGATATTTGATAATGAGCACTATGTAGGTGAAAATTATAAAGTTATTACAAATCTAAATGAAAATAAAAAAAGAAGTTTTCTTTCTACTTCTAATAATAACAGTATTAATAATAATTTATTTCAATTAGATCCGGTTCTTAAAAAATATACTCAAGTAAATAGTGCAAAATATAATTTTTTACAGGAACAAGATTATAATACCGCACCTATACCTTATGATGTAGTAAAAATATATTTTCCAACATCGTATAGTTTAGTATTTAATGGATACGTTGGAATAAACTTAAAAATCTTTACATACGGATATTATAACACAAACACTTTTGAATTATCTAACATTTTCTTTGATGCAACAAATTCCAGTAATTCTGGATTAACAAATTTAGCCATACCATTTATATATGATGAACAAGAATGGGGTAAATATTATCAATTTGAAGTTCCTTCAATTGATTATGTCTCAAATCAAAGATATGTTTCAAACACCGGAAATACCGTATGGGCAAATAGTATAAATTACAATCTAACAAATGGAGAAGGTTTAAGTCAAAATTCACCAATATTTGTAGATTTTCAATTTTTGAATGCTAAAGAAATTGTTTTAGGTACAACATATTATTATGCATCAGATACATATAGAGTTTCTTTTCCAAAAGCGCCTGAATATAATACATTAGGCGTCACTATTCAAGAATCTACCGAAGGTGATTTTTTTGAAATATGGGGTACATATGGTGAATCAAATGAAAATTTGGATAATTTTATCAGAGAAGTTGAAAATAAGGGAAGGAGAGTTAGAATAGAATATGACATATATTTATATGAAGAAAATATTCAAACCAGCTTACAAACTGTTGTAGTCAGTGGAGGTGTAGATGATGATTTTACAAAAAAGATTCTATATAGACCAATTTTAACTTTCACTAATACTACGGCTGCAATAAAAGTAGAAATGAGAGTTATTGATTTAGTAGATATGAGTTCTATATCAAGAATAGCCACTTTAGGTATAGATAGTAATGTTCAGAAATATGGTAAAAAATTAATGAGTTTGAATGTTTCAAATTTAAATAAATTAAAAATTTATAATGCTAAACCAGATGAAATAGTTTTAGGTAAAGACTATTTCTCAGGAAATCTTACCACAGAAATTGTAAAAGTTAATTCACCACAATTAGTTGAAGTTGGAAAAATAATAGTTAACAGTCCAACATCCGCTTCTGATTATCGCGGAATGGGCTTGTTAAATATAGTTGTTACTCCTTTTGATAATATAATACAATTCAAAATAGCAAAAATACCAGAAACAGGAACAGGATTAGCAAATCAATTGGAACAATATGATTTATCTTCTATACTGAATAATTCGGAACTGTTACTTACATTTAAGTCTGATACAGAATCTATAGATAAATCAATATATAAAGAAGCAGATAATGATTATTTACATGGTATTGTTAATTTTAAGATTATTGAAAATGATTTGGCGGTTTTGAAAAAAATTTATGATAAGGGATTTAGTAATTTCTACTTAACGATTTTGTCTAACAAAGTTAAAACATTATTATACTCAGGAACATTTTCATTCTACGAAGATGTTAGTTTTATATCTAATTCATATAATAATGCGCAAATAAATTTGACCAACACAGTAGCATCACCAAGTTCGGTGCCAATATCGGCAAGTGAATCAGAATCTACCATATCTGAATGGCCAAAAGCAGGTAGGACTGTTATTATTTATACAAAATATAAAGATACAAATGCATAAAAATGATAAAATTACATGGCAGATAATATAAATGATTTACTGGCATTATTAAATACTTCGGACGTAGCTTTAAGATATAATTCGGTTGTAGAAAGCGACATTTCTCAGAATGGCGGAACTGTATGCTATTCGTATAATAATATTATAATAGCATCTGAAATTAGTGAAGAATTATATAATCAGTTAAAAATCAATCCATATATAGATTATATAGAAGATTTACCCTTAAAAAAATATGGCGAAATAGACTCGAATCTAATTGGCCAATTAGATATAGATACTATTTCTTCTTATAGTTCTGGAACAGATAGTATATCAAATGGAAGCATTATATTAAATACTGGTATTACTTATACCGGTTTAACAACAGGAATAGATGGCTTATCAGGTAGCACTAAAAAAACAGTATTACAAAATTTACAAAACAATGTCGCTTCTGGTGTAGTTTCATCAGGTATTGCACCTATAATTACAAATGATGTTTTATCTATATCAGCATTCACTAATTCTTGGTTTAATTATCAATTATATGCTAATGGTACAGCACCTCTATTTTTTGAAGTAATTAAGCCTACAAACTATGATGGTACACTTTCTATACAAAATGATAGTATTTTAAGCGGAATGACAAATTATGGTGGCATCTATAATATAATTATTAATGTTAGAAATAATTATGGTTCGTATACTAAGAATTTAACCTTAAATATTTTAGATCCTATTAAAATTACAAATACGAATCTTCAGGTATATGGTAAAGTTGGTTCACAATTTAATTATGCAATTGAATCTACCGGAAATCCGCCTAAGATATTTAATGTTACAGGATTACCTCCAGAATTAACATTAACTAATAATATGATAAGTGGTATATTTATATCTGAAAGTACTTCTATTTTAAATATAACAGTTTCCGGTACCACAAGTTCTGATACTAAAGAAGTAATTGTAACATCTGGTAGTGCCCCGATTATTACAAGTTCTGGTGTGGCATCATGCATACAATATTCAGGATTTACATATACAATAACATCAATACCATCCGGTATAACTTATAATATAATTGGAATTTTACCAGAAGGGTTACAATTTAGTATAGATACTATTTCAGGAGTACCTATTTATGATGGCTCGTATGATTTAAAAATTAAAGCAACTAATCCATTTGGTACTACACTAAAAAATTTAACTATTGCTGTTTATAGTATTTAAAAAATTAAAAAAGAATAATGGCAACATCAACTCAATCTTCACTTTTCAAAAATCTATCATATGTTAATGAAATATCAAATCAAATAGTGACTAGTGGCGGAACTATTGTTTTTACTAAAGATAATATAATAGTTGCATCCGAAATTTCAGAAGAACAATATAGAAAATTATTAGAAAGTCCTTATATTAATAAATTAGATATTCTTCCATTAAAAAGATATGGTAATGAAGGTGTGGTATACACAGAGGCTGATGCATCTGAATTTATTAATACTAAATAAAATTATAAAATAATAATAAAATATGAGACTTAATAGTGCTAGCAATCAATTTTTATTTCAGTTTCCGACCGATTTTATTGCTACTGAGGTTAACGAAAGATTAAAAAAATACATGGATAAAAATTGGATACCTTATACAGATCCAATTTCATATTTAAACTCAACACTCAAGGAAGTTGTTTTTCCAAGTATAACATATGAAGGCTCTGAACAAGTACACAAATTTGGTAAAAAAATAGAATATAAACCAGCAGCAAATATTTATGATACTTATTCAAATACATTAGATATAACATTAAGAAGTGTAGATTCTCATGCAAATTATTTTATGACTCAACAAATTTTTGCCGAGTACTACAATAATACTAGAAAATATTATCTTCCTTGGCTACAATTATTTATTTTAGATAAAGACGGTGATTTTTTATACTCAGTTGTTTTTAGATCGGCGCTTTTTAAAAGCTTATCAGAAATGAGATTGGCTTATCAATCAATAGATGTCGCAGAACAAACATTCACAATAAATTTCAAATACCTCTTTATGGATGTTTATTGGGATTTAAATGATAATCCAGAATACGAAAAAGATAATATTTTTTATTCTCAAACATGGGATCATTCAAAAGAAGTCTTACCCAATAAAAGACAGCAAAATGATTACGGATTATAAAAATTTTGACATCAAAAATAATCCATTAAAATGAAAATTTCAATTATTTTTTATTTATTCAAAATTAAGAAATTAAATGTTAAAGGCAATTAAAATAAGACTTTACCCTAACCAAGATCAAATAATCTATATAAATAAATTACTCGGAACATCTAGATTTGTTTATAATCAATGCCTTAATTATAAAATTACTGAATATCAATCAAATAAGAAATCTATAAGCTTTGCAGAAACTGGAAAATTCCTTACTTCATTAAAATCAGAATATCAATGGATTAAAGAAAGTCACTCAAAGGTTTTACAACAATCATTGATAAACCTTGATAAAGCATATAAAAATTTTTTTAAATCAGGATATGGTTTTCCAAAATTCAAATCAAAACATGGGAACCAATCATGTAGATTTCCAGTAGATGCTATTTCAGGCATTAAAGGAAATAGGATTAATATTATAAATACATTAAAGAATATGCATTTTAAGTGCTCTAGAAATGATGAAAGATATTTAAATAAATTTCAAAAAGGGATTAAATCAGGTACTTTAAGTAAAACTAAATCTGGTAATTATTATTTTAGTATATTAATCGATAAACCCAATAAAACATTAAAAAAACCAATAAATTCTTTGATTGGTTTAGATTTAGGTATTAAAGATTTTATCATCACGTCCGAAGGACAAACTTATGAAAATTTAAAATCTAAACGTAACAACCAGAAGAAATTATCTAGACTTCATAGAAATTTATCCAGGAAGCAAAAGGGAAGTAATCATGAAAAAGAAGCTAGGTTAAGGTTAGCAAAGACATATAATAAAATAAACAATATTAAAGAATATTATTTACATTCCATAACAAATCAATTACTTAGTGAAAACCAAACTATAGTAATGGAAGATTTAAATATTAATGGAATGTTAAAAAACCATAAATTAGCAAAGTCTATACAGGAATTAAGTTTAAATAGGTTTAAGACTTTATTAAAATATAAAGCGGAATGGTATGAACGTGAGGTTATAGAGGTTAATAGGTGGTTTCCTTCAAGTCAATTATGTAGTTGTTGTGGGTATAGGAAAGATGATTTAACATTAAAGGATAGAACATGGGTGTGTCCTGAGTGTGGTAGTTATCATGATAGGGATATAAATGCAGCGATTAATATTAGAAATGAAGGGTATAAGATTAAAATAGGGTTGAGTTCACCCGAATTAACGCATCAGGAGAGTAAGACATTAGTCCCTCGTGGAACGATGAAAGAAAATGTGAAAATTATAGAATTTCATTAAACTTCATCATTTCACGGAACTATAAATGTTAAATCATTTAAAAATTTAATATATGAATACAGAATTTATTGTTGGAGTTAATATTTCTGAACTCCCAGATCCATTTCTAAATCTAACTAATGATAAAATCAGAAAAATAAGAAGTTCTAGAGATGTTAATGAAGAGTATTTGGCATTATACGAAGAAATGCAAAAAACATTTACAAATCTTAAAGAAATTAAAGTTAACGATGTTATTACAGGTAAAATTTCTTACATTAGTGCAAAAGAAATTTTCGTAGATTTCGGATATAAAGATTATATTTATGTGGATAAGCCCAAAAAAAGTAATGTGATGACAGAATTGCAGGTCGGTGATGAAATTGATGTTTTAGTTACAGAAGTAAATGACAATCCATACCTTATAAAAGGTTCCATTACAGAACTTATTAAACAAAATGTTCATAATAAAATGAAATTCTATTATGATAATAATTTACCTCTCACATCTTCAGTTAAAGAAATGATTCCAGCTGGTTATATGATGGATATTCACATGGATAATATAACTATTGAAGCGTTTATGCCGAACACTCTAGCTGATGTTAACAAATTATCTGATGCAAATTCTATTATGGGAGAAACATTTGAAGTAATGCTAGAAACGTTACAACAAGAAAAAGGTGTTTATGTTGTTTCTCGTAGAAAATTCTTGCAAACTTTAATTCCAGAAGAAATTAAAAAAATTAAATTCGGCAATGTGTATAAAGGTGAAGTTACTGGTACAACACCATTTGGCGTTTTTGTTCAATTTAGTTCAACTGAAAACGGCCCAACATGCCTGACCGGTATGATTCATAAAGCCAATATTGATCCATCCTGGCACGATAAATGGAATCAAATTGTACCCGGTATGGTTGTTGATTTCTACGTTAAAGAAATTATTAAAAATAATAAAATTATACTTACACAAATTCTTAAAGAATCCTTATGGGATACAATTAAAGTTGGTAAAATATTCAATGGAATTATTAAAGATATTAAAAATTTTGGAGCTCTTATCCAATTAGATGAAGAAACCACAGGTTTGATACAAACAACCTATATTAATAAATCTGGAAAGAAATTGAATGCCGGTGATGAACTCAAAGTTAAAGTAATTTCTTTGATAAGAGATGATAGAAAAATTTATCTTAATTTTGCTGACTTCAAGGAAAAAAGAAAAGAAGAAAAGTCAGGAGAAACATTCGAATCTAACGAGATAAGTTAAAAATAAATCAAGAATGAAAAAAGAGCCTTTCGGCTCTTTTTTCATTCTTGATTTATTCATTCTTAAAGTTCTGTTATTTGAGAAAACGTTAAATCCAACAACATTTCTCTTTCAAATAATTGGATATTAACTTTAACTTTTTGCGAATTCTGATCTAGTTTTGTAACTGTACCAAAAAAAGAACTGAATGGACCATCAATAATTTTAATTCTTTGACCCAAATACAATATTGGCTCTTTATTTTTTTCTCTATCATCTTTTATCAAAAATCTATTTATTTCTTCATTGGTTAATGGATTTTTAAGTATTGATGAAACGCCATTTATGTGCTTAATGATTCCTTCTATTTCACCTATAGATTCACATTCAATAAAGATATAACCAGGAAAATAAGGTTTATCTACATATACTTTTTTTCCTTTTCTAACCTGAATAGTTTTCTCGGTTGGAATCAATAAATTTGAAACTATATTTTTGATTTTTAATTCACTCTCAATCAATTCTTTAGTTTTCTTTTCTTTACCTGTTGTTATTCGTATTGTATACCATTTCATAAAAAAATTATTGTTTTTATAAGTATTTTGGATTAATAATATAGTAAAATTTAATTATAATATTCTCTATACTATTGCATTCAAATAATAAATTTCTGTTATATTTAAGAGTTTCTTTATTTTCTTCAATTATATCTATTAATCTATCGTTATTCATATTCATTATTCTATCTAGCTCATAAACATTTAGTATAAATCTCTCTTCTATACTGTTACCATATTCAGTAATCAATTCTTCATTAAATAAAAACGAATATGATTTATATCCTTTTTCTTTAAAAAATTTTATTGTATTTTTATTAGTTAACCATAAAATAGGATGATAATGTAGAATAGGTTTAAAAGTTGAATCATTTAGAAAAACAATATTATTATTATGTGGAAATCTCGTACATACACAAGAGAAGATTGTTTTTTCATAAATATCATATGGTATTGGTATATCGGAAAGGCAATTATTCGTATGAGAAATATCGTTTTTACTGGCAATTAATGGTAAACTTTTTACTATATTGCTTATAATATCGTTTTTTAAACTAAAATATTTTTCTATTGGTTTGAGAAATAGATATTTTTTTGAATAATTAAAACAACTAT
>Ga0265297_10010206_pt1 | contig 11873 bp, 11 predicted proteins | sample Munlanlwell13791_FD_192502 | JGI IMG/M metagenome (GOLD analysis project Ga0265297, IMG submission 192502) | Leachate microbial communities from a municipal landfill in Southern Ontario, Canada - Leachate well 137-91 | ecosystem: Engineered > Solid waste > Landfill > Unclassified | place...
TGAGCTTCAACTGTCGTCGCGTTCCCCGCGATTCTTCTTTCTCAGGATGGCGCGAAGACATGCAAATATGGGTTCGGAGCAAGCCGCTGCTAAGAAGGAGCCTTTACCCCGTCACCCTTCAAGGGGATACTGGGTAGGAGCGCCACGCACCCGCCTTGCGACTGGTCCTCCGTAGGCGCGGCGTAGGAGGATGGCATCGGCCTGTAAGGCTGTTCTTAGTAGGGGCGAACCCGCGTGTTCGCCCGGGATTATGCCGCACCGCACCGCCATCAATGTTTTGCGTCCGCGTCCTCCGGGACGCCCGATTCTATCGGGCGAACACGCTGTTACGCCCCTATCAATGAAATCCACGCAATGCGGACACATGCCATCCCCCGTTGGATGTCTTGTCGGGGGAGACTGGCTTGGCGCAGAGGATCTGCTGCTATTCTGTCTGCTGGATGTAACCAGCGGATCCCGGACTGGGACTTTTCTCCTGTCATTCGCTCAGACAATGGTACTATCATGCTATGGGGAAACCGCGCTTTCGTTTCTCCCACCTCGGGTCGCTTTGCCTTGGGCCGCCACACGCGATGGTGTGCCGGTCGAATAGGATGTGAGATATGTCAAAGAGACTGTTCCTGGCTTTTCTTCTACTGGTCGCCCTGCAAATGGGTTCTTTGTCAGTCGGATATGGCGAAGGGGCCGCGATCAAGCACGCCTTCCTCCCAGAGTGTGTCCAGAGTATTTGTGCTGGCGGCGAGGACTACGCGGTCATGCAGATTGGCGAGGGGCGTCTGTTGTGCTTCGATACCGCGAAGAAGCGCATTCGATGGTCGCTCGGGCTTGAATTCAAGAAAGAGGGGAATCTTGTCCTGGCGCGGTCGGATGTCCTTCTGTATGCTGATAGTCTCGCAGTCGTATACTTTCCCAATACCGATCTGAGAGTGAAAATCCTCAAGGTGCAGTCTGGAGAGATAGTTGGCGACTTCGCTCTTGAGGGCAAGTACAACCGAGCGGTGGCGCTGGGAAGGATGGGCGGGAAGAGACTGCTTTATTGCGATTCCAAAGTATTCGTGCTTTGCTATGGTGGCTATGTATATGTGTATGATATGGCAGCCCGAAAGCTGGTCTTCATTCAGCCCGGGGTTCAGATGAAGACGGATGTCTGGGGAGGTTCGCTGGTGACCGTCGAGGGCTCGACGATCAAGCGCGTGTTCGACGTTGCCTCATTAACAAAGAGCGAGAAGGTTATCTACACGGCTGAACCGGGGAGGACTCTCTGCTTCGAAGCTCTTGAGAAATGCCTGATCGTGTATGAAAGGCAGGGCGTGATAGACCTCAACGTGACCTATGACATTCAGATCATTGACCGAGACGGCAACAAGGGTGCCAAAACTGCATCGGAGAAACTGATCTGGCCAAGTTCTATGCGTGGGGAACAGGCGGTTCACTTCATTTCCAGGTCGGAAACACCGCTGGCTTTGGATCTTGAGAAACTCGAATTCCTCAGATGGAAGGCGTACCTCGGGGAACTGATGCAATGCTCCGGAGGCTATCTGCTATCTTTCTTCGGGCATACCGATTCCTACGTGGTGATCAAGGAGACGGATGGTTCGATCGCAGACGAGGTTCCCATGCGAAGCATCAAGAGCGACTTTTCCACGGGCTGTCCAAAGTTCCTCTCCGTCGGATACTGCGTGTTCTCCAAGGACTTGGGTTGGGTGGAGGATGTAGCCAAGGCGCTGGCCAAGGAAAAAGAGATGGTGCTTGGAGATGATCCTGCCTGCGCAAGCGTTCTTTGGGGCATCCTCCCTCCTTGGAGGAGTCTGGTTCCGCGGTCGCGCTGACGGCTTTAGATCACGCAGCACATGCAGTCTTACGTCCGAAGGTCTGAGTGGGCTGCACCGCTGCCTTCGCCCTTGATCCTCTCGCGCTTCTGACGGATCTCCAGGATACCCCCTTCGCGCCATTTCCCCTCTGCTTGCACACAAACGTTGGCTTCGACCCAGCGTCCAAGATAATGGACTGACCGGGAGGTCGGAAAATGTCCATGTTCGTGAAACTGATGATCGTGGTTGTCGTCCTTCTCGCTTCCATCATGGCGGCGGCGTACTTTCTGCGCAACAAATTGACTTATTTCCCTGACAAACACCTCGTTGGTCTGCCCCTCCAGATGGGGCTGGAGTATCGCGACGCGAACTTCACTTCGGCCGACGGCACCAAGCTCGCCGGGTGGATTGTCGAGAAGCAGAATGCCCGTGGCTGGGCGCTCGTGTGCCACGGGAACGGTGGCAATGTTTCCTACAACCTGGAACTGCTGAACACCATAGCTAAAAACGGGTTCAATGTCCTGATCTTCGACTACCGCGGTTTCGGCAATAGCGAAGGCACGCCGACCGAGGAAGGGCTCTACGCGGATACCATCGCCGCAGCCGATTTCCTGATGGAGCAACCCGGCTTCAATCCCCATCGCTTCCTTATCTACGGACATTCGATCGGTGCAGCGGCAGCACTGTACTGCGCTATCGAGCGGAGGCCGTCAGAACTCATCCTCGAAGCCCCATTCTCCTGCCTCGCGGACGCTGCTGCTTCGCACTATCCCGCGTTCATCGTTCGCCCCGTGCTTGGCAGGCAGTATGACAATATGGCTCGTATCGGAAAACTGCTTTGTCCGTTGCTGATCGTGCACGGAATGACGGACGGCGTGATCCCGCAGAGCCTCGGCAAGAAGCTGTTTGATGAGGCCAAGGGTGACAAGACCTTTGCGTCGCATCCTAACGGACACAATAACGCACATGATTGCAGCGAGTACGAGAACGCCGTGCGTGACTTCATCGACAGGTTCTACTAAAGGCCTCTCGTTTCTGCACCGAGAAGAGGTTGGATGGACAAAGCCGGTTTGTCGGCGGATGAATCATGTCAGGACGGTAGAACCGCAAAGACCGGAGCACCCGTCGGCTGGGAGCCGATGGGTACCGCGCTTGTCACCTATTCCAAGGGTGATTTCGACGCCACGCTTTCCGTGATCCGCGAAGACGGCGATGTGGCACGCTTTGCGGCCAAGTTCTTCTTCCGCGACTACTGGGCGCTCGATGAAATCGAACGGAGCGCTCTTGACATGTGTTCGGGCCGGGTGCTGGAACTTGGGGCAGGAGTGGGCGGATCGGCGCTTTATCTGCAAAGAAAAGGGCTCGAAGTGGTTGCACTTGACTGCTCGCCTGACTGCGTGGCGCTGATGAAGAAGCGGGGAGTGATCCGCGCTGTTGTCGGCGACGCCTTTCGCTATGAAGAGCGCGGGTTTGACACGGTGCTGTCGCTGATGAACGGGGCCGGGCTCTTCGGCACGATGGCCGCCTTTGAAGACTATTTGTCCCGCCTGGATGCTCTGCTCAATCCCGGTGGCAAGTTTATCTTCGATTCCTACGACCTGCGCAAGGTCGCTGACCCCAGGGAAAGGGCCTACCAGGCTTACCTGACGGGGCAGGGCAGGTATTTCGGGGAATACTTGACCCGCCTCGAGTTCTCCGGGCGTTGCGGCGAGCCCTATCGCACCCTCCATCTTGACCCGGACACCCTCCTGGCTGCCGTTGCCGGACATGGGCTCGTGTGCAGGTGCTACCCGCGCGACTACTGCGGCCGCTACCTTGCAGTGGTTTCACGCAAGGAAACGCCGTAAGCAGGTTTCAACGGAATGCGGAATTGGATTGGGGCACGGGAAGCCAGCGGGCGGATATCGGCTATTTGCTCTTCTTCCGGAAGACCACCAGCGTCAGAATCAGCGATCCCACCAATCCGATAATCGCCGTGATGATCATCCGCTTGACTATGTTGTCATGGCCATGGGTGTTCTCGTACGCGGAGCCGATGGCGCCGACGATGATTCCTAACACTCCCCAGGCGAGTACGGGGGGCCGCGAAATATCCAAATGGGTTCGCTTCGAATAGTAGTTCGCGGAAGAGAACATGAACACAAGGGCTCCCACGACTACTGCGCCGAAAGCGTGTGTGAAGCCCAGCGCACTCACAAGAAGTCCGACCAGGCCGCCCGTTGCCGCGCCAAAAAACAGAACGCTCGTTGTCTCTTCAGCGGTTCGTGCCTTCAACTCGTGCGCTTCTCTTTCGCGCGCTTCCACTGACTTACCGGGCTCCACCGCAGCAGAGGATCGCGGCAAAGCTGGCTTTGCCGGGCGATACAATTCCTCCAACTTCTTTGTGCTGTCAGTTGCTGCAGAAGCACCTGTCCGCTGAGTCTGCGCAACCGACGCTGCCGAAGTTGTGCTGCCAGGCGCGGGACCCCTTGCGCTGCCATCGCGGGTGTTGAAGAATGACTCCCACGTTTCGGGTTGTTTCATCTCGACCGCGGTCTGGGCCGGAACTGCGGCAACTTCCTGCCGGTTTCCTGCGGGCGCGCTCTTTTCAGCGGGCTTGTCGGGAAGCTTGCCGTCCTTCTTCAGCGACTCGAGAAGGTTGCGGAACTCAGGCGAAAGCTCGCCGTGCGCAACCGAGGGCAGCGGAGGTTTCGGCATAGCCGGCGGCGCGGGCGGGTTGCCCGGAGTCGACGGCAGGTGTATCGAAGGGGGTACTTGCTCGCGCACATTGTCCAGTTGTGCGGTGATTTTCATCTTCAAGGGCTGGGGAGAGAATGGGCTTGGCGGATCCTGCGGCCCTTTTGAAAAGGTCTGATGGTGCTGAACCTCTTCAGGCTGGGAAAGGTGAGAATGGTCTCTGGGAGGCGCGTAAAGCACAGGCGGAACAATCGGGGGCGGCTCCTGCGCTTTGGGAGCTTTCGGCGGGCCGGATGATCCGGTCTTTGACGGCTCGTGCAACTTCGGATTCGTGAAGGGATTGGCGCGACCTTCCGTGTGGCTCGCCCCGATGATTCCCAGGGCCAACGCCCAGCTTTCGATGCCCCATCTCGCCATCCCGTCGCTGATGCGCTCCTTGCCCGCGAGCTTGAGCCGGAGCATGTCCATCATGATGACCGCAGTGGCGCGATTGGTTATGCTGACAAGATCCGCGGGGATGTTCGAGTTGAGGGCGGCGATAATCGCCTTCGCTTCGGGTGAATCCGATGCCAGGGCTTCTTTCACATGAGGAATGGCCTTTTCCCGGTCTTTGAGAATATCGGTACCGTGGGTCGCGACAAACTTCGCGAGCCTCGCCCTGAGTTCATCCGATGACTTGTTGGTCTGAACCACTATATCACGCCATCCTTCTACGATAGGGTATCCCATGCCAAGCCCAAGTCAAGCGAATTGAGTGCCTTTGCGCAGGCTTGGAGGTCGCAAACGAACAAACAAAGCGGCCTGCTGCAACCGGCAGAACAGGACGACGCAAATCTGCCATCACGGCTGTGGCTTCCTTCTGCGTTGGAAAATCGCTGTCAGAATGAAAGATCCCATCAGTGCGATGGCTATCGCATCAATGATCCTCCGGATAATGAAACAATCGGCGTGACCATGGTACTCCGGAAAGAACATGGTGCCCCCAATCGCCAGGCCAAGGAACGTCCACGCAAGCACCGGAGGATTCGGGAAAGCCGGTGTCTTTTGCTTCCGGCCGAAAAGCCATGATGAGAGCGTGAAGACCAGGCCTCCAACGAAAATGCTGCCAATCAGGCCGACCAGAGCATAGGCGACCCCTGCCAGAAGCCCGGCGATTGCCCCGGTGATGCAGCCAAAGGCGACCACGCCGCTGGTCCGCGATTTCAGGTTCCAGCCTGCTGATGAAAGGTGCGAGAGTTTGAATTTCTTGACTTCGTGGGCAAGATGCCCCGTTGGCACGTGCATCTCGGGAGCAGTGTCGGCTTCGGTGCTTTTCACTCCACCCATTGAGCCCAACCTTGCAGGCATGGGCATCGGAGAGAGTCCGCCATCGAATTTCTTGTGGCTTGGCCTGGAATCTGCGTGCGAAGAAGGGCCGTGCGATGGCGCGTCAGGATGCTTCGGATTTCCCATCGTCGCTATGCCTCCCTCTTGTGGTGGAAGATCGCGATCAGAATCATTGATCCTAACCATGCCATGAGGGTGGCCGATGCGCCCCCGCCAACCATAAAAGAGGGCATAGACCCGTCGTACTCCGGAAAGAACATGAGGCAGCCGATTGCTATGCCAAGTCCCGTCCAGGCAAGCACAGGTGGTTTCGAATCAGGCAGTGTACGCCGTAACCGGTAATAGAGAAGAGATGAGATCGTGAATACAATTGCCGAAACGACTATTGCGCCGATCAACCCGATCCAGGCATAGAGCATTCCTGCAAGGAGCCCTGAAAATCCTCCGGTCAAGCTGCCAAAGACCACCATGCTCGTTATCTCGCGCCAACCTTGCGATCTCAGGCTCCAGCCTGCTGTCGAAAGATGCGGGAACTTGAATTTCTTGACAGTGTGGGCGAGATGCCCTGTCGGCACGTGCATCTCGGGAGTAGCCTGCGCCTCAGTGCTTCTTACTCCACCCATCGAGCCCAACCTGATGGGCATGGGCATCGGAGAAGCGGCGCTATCGAAATTCTTGTGTCTTGGCCTGGATGCATCCCGGTCGGAAGGATGTTTGGCATGCGCCATCGGAGGCGCATACAACACAGGGGGCACTACGTGAGTTTCGCTGTTCTTCCGGCTTTCCCCGACAATCCCCAGTGCAATTGCCCAGCTTTCCACGACCCAGCCTGCAAGGTCCGTGCTCAGTCTCTCCTTCTGTGCCAGATTCGACTTGAGGATGTCCATCGTTATGTCAGCGGTTGCATGCGTGACGCTACCCGCAAGAATCCCGGGAACATTGGAGTCGAAAGCTGCGATTATGGCCTTTGCTTCCGGCGCCTCAGATGCCAGCGCATCCCTCAGAAGGGGAATGCACTTCGCCCTGTCCTTGAGGATATCGGTGCCCTGGGTCTCGACAAACGTCGCGAGCCTTATCCTGAGCACGCCCAGTGTCTTGTCGGATGAAGTCACAGCCCGCTCCTTCGACCATTGAATGCACTGCCTGGTCCTCGAACCACACGAACGGGCCGGGGAGTGCTTGTGCGCCGGACCGATTCCCCGGGCAGCGATGGCCCGAAATGGAAGAACCCGATGCAGTGGTAGGCAGAAGGCAGCGGATTTCGCATTCGGCTACAGCCTCTTTCGCGGGTAGAAAACGAGCGCCAGCAAAAAGGCTCCGATCAGGCCGATAGCTGCGGAGTAGATGATCCACTTCATTGACACTTCGATGGCATAATAGTGCGAATATGAAAAGAACGGGGAGCAGGGCGCTATCATCCCGACTACCGCCCAGGCGGCTACAGGGGGCTTCTTGAATGCCCTGCCGCTCCATTTCCTGAAGTACAGCATTGCTGACAGGGAAAATACAGCGACCCCTATCGTCATTGCTCCTGCGACCCCCGCGAAGGGCAACAAGCCTGCCAGTAGCCCGGACAGCCCGCCCGTAATGCAGCCAAAAAGCAGCATTCTGGTCGTCTTGTCGGGAACTCGTGCTTTCAGGTTCCAGTCTCGAAACGAGTGTGGCAGCCGGAATTTCGCTGAAATCCGGGAATAAGTGCTCGCCGGGAGGTGCATTTCCGGTGGGACTTGCGCTTCAGTGCTCTTTACTCCACCCATCGAGCCCAATCTGATAGGCATAGGCATCGGAGAGGCGGCGCCATCAAAATTCTTGTGTTTTGGCCTGGGTGTATCCTGGTCGGAAGGTTGTTTCGCCTGCGCCATCGGAGGGGCATACAACACTGGAGGCACCACGTGAGTTTCGCGGCTCTTCAGGCTTTCCCCGACAGCCTCCAGTGCGATCGCCCAGCTTTCCACAACCCAGCGGGCGAGTTCGATGCTCAATTTCTCCTTTTGTGCCAGACTCGACAGGTAAGTGTCCATCGTTGTGTCGGTGGTTGCGTGCCTGGCGCAGTACGCAAGAATCCCGGACACATTGGATTCAAAAGCTGCGATTATGGCCTTTGCCTCCAGCGCCTCTGACGCCAGAGCGTCCTTCAGAAGGGGAATGCACTTCGCCCTGTTCTTGAAGATATCGGGGCCCTGGGTCTCGACAAACGTCGAGAGCCTTATCCTGAGCACGTCCAGGGCATTATCGGATGAAATCATGGCCGCCCCTCTTTATTGAAATAATACCTCATATCCCGGCGTAAGTCAAGCGTTTAAGGGCTTTCTGGGCATTGTGTCGGCTCTTTTGGCTTTGAAGGGGCAAAGAACAGTGGACGAGTCTGTGCCGCACAGAGACCGTGCTGCTCGAAGCGGGCTACTTCCGCTTTTTCCAGAAGAGCACCCTGGTCAGGATCAACGAGCCAACTAAGCCGATTACCGCAGCAAGGGCGATCCTCTTGATAACGAGGTCCAGACCATGCGCATCGAAATCCGAGGCAACGATGCAGAAGGCGGCCAGGGCCCCCAATGCTGTCCAAGCTACGATGGGTGGCTTGGAGATGATCAGGTCGCGCCGTCTCTCGTAATATCTGACGGCGGAAACTGAGAAGACGGTCGCGCCAATCACTATCGAGGCGAAGTAGAAGTAACCGATGGGAGAAAAGAGCCCAGCCAGGAATCCGGTCAGAGCCCCGGTAAGAATGCCGAATTTCAGGACCTGCAGATCTTCATTTGCCGTGCGCGCCTTCACATCGCGGGCTGCCTCGTTGTACTGAGGGTGTCGGGAGGTCGAAGGGGTTCGGGTAGGAACATTCATCGGTCTGACGGCAGCCTGCATCTTCATCGAGCTGTCGCCGCCCGCCGACAAGGAAGGCTGTACACTCCCTGCGACCTGACCTGCGAGAGCCGCAGCCACCGGACGGGCAGTGTCCGGTTCGACAGGCCCGGCTGCGTTCTTTCCGACCTTCGCCAGTGAGGCAATCAGGTCGCTGAACTCCGGAGAGAACTCGCCATGGCTGGCGAAAGGCGCCGTGGGGCTGTGCGGGTGACCATCATGTCCGGCAGAGACTTTGGCAGCCGGATAGTGAGTATCCGGGATAGCTTGTGGATCCGCGTACTTTACCCCGCCCTCGGAGACAAACCTTATTGGTCTGGAAAGAGGGGGAGGACCGATCTCTACCGGGGTATAAAAGGGCTTGTTCGATGGTTCTTCGGTTGGCTCCAGATGATGTGAACTCTGCGGGTCATGGGGTCGGGAGTGTTGTATTGATGGCCCGGTCGGGGCTGGTGTGACTGCGGTTACGGGTGCTTGATGGTGTGTGTCAGCGGGTTTCGTGACTCCGTGCGGCTTCGCATCGGCGAAAGGATTGGCACGGCCTTCGGTATGGCTGTGCCCGATAATTCCCAGCGCAATCGCCCAACTCTCGATCGCCCAGCGGGCCTGCGCGTCGCTGATCCGCTCCTTGCCCGCAAGCTTCAGGCGCAGCACATCCATCATGACTATTGCGGTGGCGCGGTTGGTGATGCTGATAAGATCCTGCGGTATTCCGGCATGCAGGGCCGCCAGGATCGTCTTTACCTCTGGCGCATGAGAGGGCAGATGCTCTGCAAGAAGAGACATGCACTTGTGCCGGTCGCCAAGAATGGCGTTACCGTGCGTCGCGACAAATTCCGCGAGCTTGGCCCGGATTTCATTTGTTGTGCTGGATGAATTCATTGCCCGCCTCGTTCTTGTTGAAGAATACCCCATGCCGGGCTCAAGTCAAGCGATTTTGGCGGACCGACGCACATGGCAGGCTCGGAGCAGGGAAGAAAACCCCGGAGTTCTAACATGGATGTTCAGGATACACAGGATAGCTGCCGCTGACCGGTTCCGATTCCCTGCGCAGAACAAAACCTGACCTGTTCTCCTATCCTCTTCATCCTGAATATCGATGTTAAAATCCCGCCAGTCCGGTTGCCCGGGCCATACCTTGTCCCGGCAGTATCAGAATATCAGGCGCAGAACCCAGTAAGCCCCGAAGGCGACTACGGCCGAAGCCGGGAAGGTGAATATCCACGCCCAGAAGATCCTCCGTGCCATTCCCCAACGGACACTGCGCAGATTCTTCGTAGCCCCCACGCCCATAATCGAGCCGGAAATCACGTGGGTGGTCGATACCGGGATGCCGAAGTGCGCCGTGCCAGCCAGCACTATCGCGCTGCCGGTCTCGGCGCAGAAGCCCTCGAACGGATGCAGGTTGGTTATCCTGCGCGCCATTGTCCTGACTATGCGCCAGCCTCCCGCGGCAGTGCCAAGACCGATGGCCGTAGCGCAGGAGATTATCACCCACATCGGGGGGGCACATTCCTTCATCGATGTCAGGCCCAGTTGCCCGGCAGTGATATCCGGATTTGGCGATGCGGCAGCCGCAGCCACAAGCAGTATAGTGATAACGCCCATTACCTTCTGAGCGTCATTTGCGCCGTGAGTGAACGAGTAGAATGCAGCGGAAACAAGCTGCAGTTTCCGGTACCACCAGTTGGCGCGCGGCGCCTCGACCCGCCTGAAGGCAGCCTCATTGGCGATGGCTAGGATATAGGCCCCCATCAGTCCCAGCAGGGGGGCAATGAACATGAAGGCCATGGTCACCAGCACGCCCTTGGGCGCGTCATAGATGCCCGCAGGTCCATGCGTGTACCAGACAACAGATGAAGTTGAGAACTGCACGGCCAGAGCTGCGCCGACAAGGCCGCCGATCAATGCATGCGACGACGAGGTCGGAATTCCCCACCACCACGTCAGTAAATCCCATCCGATTGCGCCTATAAGCGCGGCAAGAACAAGCAGCACTCCGCCCGCAACGACAACATCGTGCGTAACCACTCCGCTGCCGATGGCCTTTGCCACCGCCACGCCAAGCACCAGCGGTCCCAGCAGGTTGCACACCGCCGCCATAAGAACGGCCACCCCGGGGGACAGCACGCGCGTCGCGACAACTGTCGCTATGGCGTTCGCCGCGTCGTGAAATCCGTTGACAAAGTCGAATGCCAGGGCGACGATGATCGCCACGATGAACACGGCGGGTAGATTGAGGACTTCTTCCACGACGCTTGGCTCAGGCGTTCTTGACTACGATGTTGGAGATAAGATGCGCGACATCTTCCGAAAAGTCCGTCGAACGTTCGAGGAGGTCGATGATTTCCTTGAACTTCAGAATCTGCATCACGTCGCCTTTCTTGTATAGCGCGGCGATTGCTCGCTGCGCCAACTCGTCTGCGACATTTTCCAGCCGGTTGATTTCGACGCAGTGGCGGCTGATTTCCTTTGAATTCTTGATGTCCCGCAGCCCGGTGATGGCGCCTTTGGTCTCGATTGTCGCCCGAAGGATGACATCCGCGAGGCTCGCAATTTCCGGTGGAAAATCCTGCGCCTCGAACAGGTTCATTCTCGAAATCGCACCATTGATCGAGTCAACCACGTCATCGGCGGTCCGTGCGAGATTTGCGATATCGTCATGTTCCATCGGCGTGATGAACGACTTGTTCAACTGCACGATAATGCTGTGCACAACGGAATCGCCGTGGTGCTCGATTTCCTTCATCCGCAAGGCGTGCTCGTTCATCTTGCCGGGCGAATTGATGGCGACCTTCAGGAATTCGGCAGCCTCAATTTGCACGCTGGCATGCTCTTCGAGCAACATGAAGAACACCTTGTCCTGCGGAACCAACCACTCTTTCAGGCCCATTTGCACTCCCGCGAAGCATGTAAAAAACCCTGACACAATTGTATGCAATTCCCTGCAAAAGCAAGTGGTTGCCTGTGCCGGAAACGCGGTACTATATAGGCGGAGGGACTTATGAGACGATCCCTGGTTGCTTTGGCGATTCTCTTTCTGCTGGTTGCTGTCCCTTTGGCCTCAGCCGAGAAGTTCACTGACGCCCCCGGCGAGTTGAAGGCAAAGGGCAACGACCTTCTGGCCGAGCTCATCTCCTTCGAGTACGACTTTCACGGCCCCAACTACGTCACTTTCTACATCCAGACCGGTGCGGTATT
>Ga0265297_10010207_pt1 | contig 11873 bp, 6 predicted proteins | sample Munlanlwell13791_FD_192502 | JGI IMG/M metagenome (GOLD analysis project Ga0265297, IMG submission 192502) | Leachate microbial communities from a municipal landfill in Southern Ontario, Canada - Leachate well 137-91 | ecosystem: Engineered > Solid waste > Landfill > Unclassified | place...
CTAAATGTCCGAAATGCGGTGGGCCGGCCCGGCGTGAAACAGACACGATGCCGAATTGGGCCGGATCAAACTGGTATTTTTTGCGCTACATTGATCCTAAAAATAAAAAAGCTTTGGCAGATAAAAATCTACTGGAATACTGGGCCCCGGTTGATTGGTATAACGGCGGGATGGAACATACAACCCTGCATTTGCTTTATTCGCGCTTTGTCTACAAATTTTTATATGACATCAATGCCGTGCCAAAGTCTTGCGGGCCTGAACCTTATTCAAAAAGAACTTCCCATGGCTTGATTTTAGGCGAAGGCGGGGAGAAAATGTCCAAGTCACGCGGTAATGTGGTTAATCCCGATGATGTGATTAAAGAATACGGCGCTGATACTTTGCGGGTCTATGAAATGTTTATGGGGCCGTTTGATCAGCCGATTCCCTGGGATACTAAAGGCGTAGTTGGTGTCCGCAGATTTTTAGAAAAGATCTGGTCAATTTATAATAATCAGACAGAAATTGTTGACCAGGCCGATTTTGACTTAATTTCTTTAGCTCATCGGACAATTAAAAAAGTCGGTGCCGATATCGAAACGCAGGATTACAATACGGCAGTTTCCGCTATGATGATTTTAGCCAATAAAATTATTGAAGTTAAAAAAATCGATAATTTTATCGCTGAATCATTTTTGAAAATTCTTTGCCCTTTTGCGCCGCATCTTAGCGAGGAACTTTGGCAGCTTTCTGGCCATAAAGATTCAATTACCAAGGAGGCCTGGCCAAAATATGATGAAAATTTAGTCAAAGAGCAGGAAATTGATTTAGTCGTTCAGGTTAATGGCAAGGTCCGTGATAAAATAAAAGTACCAGCCGATATTACCGAACAATCGGCGGAAAGATTTGCCTGGGAAAGCGAAAAAGTTTCTAAATATCTCGCTAATCAAAAAGTTAAGAATATCATTTTTGTTCCGGGCAGACTAATTAACTTTGTTATCTAGGAAGTAAGTTTTTAGGTTCTTAGGTTTTTAGGGATTTTATAGGCAGCTTTCTATAACCTAAAAACCTAAGAACCTAAAAACCTAAGAACCTAACTTATGGAAATAATTGAGGCCGGAGATGAATTAAAAGAACATTGGGATAATTTTGTTCGACTGAATGCCGCTTGTGGCGGATTGCTGCATTCTTGGCAATGGGGCGATTTCCAAAAGTCTTTGGACAATCGGGTTTTTCGTTTGGCGGTGATTAACGGCCAGGGCCAGCTTCAGGCCGCCGCGTTAGTTATTAAGCATGAATTGCCTTTTGAATATAATTATCTTTATTGTCCTCGCGGGCCGGTGATTAATGTCTTGCAAATTGAAGACTTGAATTCTTTGTTTGCGGAAATCAAAAAAATCGCTAAAGAAGAAAAAAGTTTTTTAATCCGGGTTGATCCGCCCTGGATTTTGGGCAATGAAAAACGTCTGCTTGATTCCGGTTTTCGCAAAGGCGAATATGAAATCCAGCCCAAATGCAATTTTATTATTGATTTGGCAAAAAGTGAAGAAGAAATTTTAAACCAGATGAAGCCAAAAACCAGATATAATATCGGTTTAGCCCAGCGCAAAGGAGTTAAAATTAAAATCAGCAGCGAAGTTTCCGATATTGAATCATTCTGGCAGCTGATTAAGCAAACCTCAAGCCGGGACGGTTTTCATCCTCATCCCAAAGAACACTATAAAAAGATGTTTGAAATTATGAGTGAGAATGGAACGGTAAAATTATTTTTGGCCGAATATGACAATAAAATTATTGCTGCCAATATGGTTTCATTTTTTGGCAAAGTTTGCACTTACCTTCATGGCGCTTCGGCCAATACCTATCGTGATGTGATGGCGCCCTACCTATTGCAATGGCAGGCGATTGTTGAAGCAAAAAAGTCAGGTTTTGGTTTCTATGATTTCGGCGGGGTTAATGGCCCGAGTTTTCAAAATCCGAAATGGGAAGGCATTACTCGTTTTAAAACCAGTTTTGCGCAAGAATTGAAGCCCAAAGAATATATTGGCAGCTTTGATTTGATTTTAAATCCCGTAGTTTTTTCCATTTACAAATTTATTAAACAAATCAGGGGATAAGGTAAAGGGGGCAAAATAAAAAATTATTTTTCAAAATTTTATCTCAAGTCAGAACTTCCTGGTGGGGTAGTTGCTTTATATACTAATCGTTTAATCCAGCAAATTGCCGGCGGCTTGCTGGGTTTATTTTTGCCAATTTTTTTATTTCAAAAATATCAGTCAATTAATTTAGTCCTAATTTATTATTTATTCAGTTCGATCATTTATTTATTTTTAGCGGCGCCGGGCGCAATACTTTCCAGCCGTCTGACTTTTCGCAAAGCCTTAAGAATTTCGGTTTTAGGCGGCACTATTTATTATATCTGTTTTTATTTTTTTGACCGTAATATCTGGCTTTTTTCCGCCCTTGGCCTTTTGGCCTTTAATTTTGACCGGATGTTTTATTGGGTGCCGTATCATTCCGGTTTTGCCAAATTCACCGATAAAAAAACCCGTGGCCGGACCATTGCGGCCTTAGCCGCTTTAGCTTCTTTGCTTGGCATTGCTTTGCCGATTATGTCTGGTTTTATTATTGGTCAATATGGTTTCAGTGTTTTATTTTTGATGGTGACAATCATTTATGCCATTTCCGTTGTTCCTTTTTTTGTTGTCCCGGCAATCAATGAATATTATTCTTTTACTTATCGGCAGACCTGGAAGCTTTTATTTCATCCCCGGGACCGGAAAATTTTGCTGACCTATATGGCTTCCGGCGCCGAGGATGTAGTCGGTGCAGTTATCTGGCCAATTTTTATTTGGGAAGTGATGATTGGTAATTATCAGGCGATTGGCATCATCTCCTCTATGATTATTTTAGTGACCATTTTAATCCAATTAATCGTTGGCAATTATACCGATAAATTTGATAAGAAAAAATTGCTCCGCTATGGAACAATTTTATATTCTTTGGGCTGGTTCATAAAAATTTTTGTCCAGACCACTTTTCAGATTTTTATCGCCTCAACTTACCATAATTTCGCTTCAATCGCCATGCGGACGCCTTTTGACGCTTTAATGTATGAAAAAGCCGCTGATGCCGGCCATTATGTTGATGAATATTCGGTTTTGCGGGAGATGGCTCTTTGCCTGGGCCGAATCTTCATTATTTTGATTTTATTAATATTATTTAATTTCATCGGTTTACAGTATGCATTTATTCTGGCCGCTTTTGCCAGCTTGATAATTAATTTGATTTAGAGAATTTTCCCTCTCCGAATACGGAGAGGGTGGTCCCGACTTGTCGGGACCGGGTGAGGTTACGGAGTACGTTACCTCACCTCTGTCCCCTCTCCCAAAAGGGAGAGGGGAACCAAGTCAATCATCCGACTTTAAAATCAAGATGTGTGCGGTTTATTAGTTTAAACATTATGAAAATAGTTAAACCAAATAAAATTGGATTAAAAAAGGCGGTTGAGATTTTAAAACAAGGCGGAGTGATTGTTTATCCAACCGATACCGCTTATGCGATGGGTGGAATTTTTGATTCCAAAAAAGTTAAGGAAAAAATTTTAAGAATTAAAAAAAGAAAAGACAAAAAATTCACTTTAATCGCTTCCAATCTGAATCAAGTGGAGAAAAATTTTAAGTTTAGCACTCTACAAAAAAAATTAGCCAGAAAGTTTTGGCCGGGACCGTTATCAATTGTTGTTTCACCTCGGTTTGCCGTTCGGGTGCCAAAAAATAAGATCGCCCAAGATTTGGCCGGCAGGTGCAAAAAGCCATTAATTGCCACTTCAGCCAATATTTCCGGGACTAAAACCCTTTATAACAGCAAAGAAATTATCAAGCAGTTTAAAGATAAAAAAAACCAGCCGGATTTGATTTTGGCAGGCGGGAACCTGAAAAAAAGAAAAGCCTCAACAATTGTTAAGGTAAATTCGACCCGGTTTCAAGTAATCCGGCCGGGTGAAATAAATTTTAATCAGTTTACTGACTTACCCCGAATATAATTGGTATTGCCGTAACGCCGGTTGGAATGCCTATACCCATAACTTTTAGGCCCGGGGCTGGTGGTACGCCAAAACGGGGGATAGCATCATTATAGCAAAATGATATTGCTGACCCCAAATTAGCAGGTTTAATGATAACAAAGTAGAATCCCGAAGAACAAGGACAGTAATAAGTACTAGTAGTACATAGTTTAGTTATTAAAATCTGGCCGCCAAAATATAAGGATGCGGTTGCGGTCTTACCGCTAGTGCCAACAGTAAGCCGGCTTGAAGCCCCTCGGCTATAGGACGTTGCTGCCTTGGCCGAGATGCCAAAAGCGGCAATTAAAGCAATAATTGCAATAATTAATAGAGCCAGCCAAAGTTTGATTTTTTTGTACATTAAGCCTTCAGGAATATACATATTTGGATTTTAAGAGATTAATTTCATTATAGCACTTTTAGACAAAAAAATAAATTTGAATTTTATCGTTTTATATGTCTCAACCAATTATTAAACAAGTTAAACAAATTTGTCAGGCCTATGATATTACGCCAAACCGCAGTAAAGGGCAGAATTTTTTAATCAGCCAAAAAGTTTTGGAGCAAATTGCCGCTTGTGCCAATCTATCGACTGACGATGAAATTTTAGAAGTCGGCCCGGGCCTGGGGATTTTAACCGAACTTTTGGTCAAAAGGGCAAAAAGAGTTATCAGTGTTGAGCTGGATAAAAAGCTTTTTACTTTTTTGCAGTTAAAATTTTCCGAAGTTAAAAATTTGGAGCTAATTAATGACGATATCCTGAAATTTCAACCTAAAAGCTTGAAGCTTTCAGCTTTAAGCTATAAGATTGTGGCTAATTTGCCCTATAATATTACTTCCATTTTTTTGAAAAAATTTTTAACTGACGAATTCCGGCCCAAGGAAATGACACTCTTGGTTCAGAAAGAAGTTGCTCAAAGAATCTGTGCGAGTCCCGGACAAATGAGCTTACTGGCTATCTCAATTCAGCTTTATGCCAGTCCAAAAATTATTAGCATCGTGGATAAAAGTAATTTTTGGCCCAGCCCGGAAGTTAATTCGGCAGTAATAAAAATTGAGAATATTAAATCAAGCAAAGAGGTGGATAATTATTTAAAGGGGATAACTGAACAATTTTTTTGGCGAATTGTTAAAATTGGATTTTCTAGCAAAAGAAAGCAGTTGCAGAATAATCTGGCCGCCGGGCTTAAAATTTCTAATGATCAGGTGAAAAAAGTGCTTAAAAAAGCCAATTTTGACCCCCAAATTAGAGCTCAAAATCTTTCGATTACTGATTGGATTACCCTGGCTCAGAATTTAAGTTCTGACTCTGATTATTTGGGGTAATTTTCCTTGCTTTTCGGTACGGTTTTTTGCTATAATATAGTTAAGCTGATTAGATAATCCAGATTAAAATTTTACTGTTAATTTTTAGAATTTTAACCAAAAAACAAAAATGGCCCCCCGTGGCAAAAAAAAGGAAAACCTTAGTATTTTAGAAGAAATTTATAATCGCGATGATGAAAATACTAAAAATCGATCAGCAAAATCAGCCCAAGATGAAAATCAAAAGAAAACGGAAATCTTACTGGCGGGAGCTATCCTTTTTTTAGGCCTAGGGGCAATTGTCCTAGGCTTTTTTCAGCTAAAAAATCAGCTTAGCGGTCCATTTGCCGTGAAAAGCACTGAAGCGGAAACTCAAAAAGACCAAACCGACCTCCTGGGTTTAAAACAAAGAGACACTGACTCTGACGGCCTTTCCGATTACGATGAGTTTTATTTATATAATACCTGCCCCTATTTGCCTGATAGCGATTCTGACAAAATTGATGATGCTAAGGAAGTGGCCCAAGGCAGTGATCCGACTTGTGCTGAGGGTCAAAATTGTTTCGCGGTTTGGGGAATGGAAGCCTTGGCCGATCCTACACAAAAAGAAGATCCGACTTCTTTATTCAGCAGCGGCTTTGATACTGATGAACTCCGGCAGATTTTAGTAGAAGCCGGGGTAGATGAGTCTGATTTAGCCCAATTAAGCGATGAAGAGTTGATTGCAACTTACAATCAAGTTTTGACTGAAAGCCAGGCCCAGTCAGCTGGAGAAGAACCAACAATTACTCTACCCAGCACCAATGTTGAAGATTTATCTGCTGATCAGATTCGGGAACTTTTAAAGCAGGCTGGTATTGCCACTGACGTTTTGGAAAAAATCTCCGATGAAGATTTAATGGATTTGGTTCAAGAAACTTTAGCCAATCAGAATGCTAATAAGAACACCAATCAAAATCTTAACCAAAATACCAACCAATCTGGCCAATAAAAATAAAATCTTGATTTTAAAATGAGCTTTGCAAAAGAAAAAATTAAAGAAAAATTTACCAAACACTGGTTTTTTGGTGCCAAAAAAGTCATTACCGGTTTTGTTTTATTCAGTTTAGTTTTTAGTTTAATCATGCCGGCAATTTTATACCCAATAACAACTAAAGCTCAAGGGACGCTAGGTATACCGGTTACTGATCCCGGACTTACCGCCGTGGAAGAAGAAAAAGGCATTTGGCAAAAAGCCTGGGAAGCGGCAAAAAAAGCCAAAGACGAAGCCACCCAAAAATTAAAAGATGTGGTTTTTGTTGCTTTGAACCAAAGTTTGCGGAATATGTTAAATACTTTGGCTTATGATGTCGCTACCTGGCTTGCTTCCGGCGGTGAAGGTCAAAAGCCGATGTTTTTTACCGAAGGCTGGGGTGAATATTTGAAAAATTTGGCGGACGGCGCGGCCGGGGAATTTATTGAAGAATTAAGCGGCAGCTGGCTTGGTTTTAATGTTTGTAATCCTTCTTCAACTAACCTTAAAATTCGAATTGGCTTAGGTTTAACCGAAACTAAACGACCCAAGACGCCTGATTGTTCAGTTACGGATATGATAAATAATTGGTCCTCGGCGGTTAATGATTCTGATTTTTTGCCAAAATTCAGTGATATTTTTGATCCCTATAGCAATGATATAGGGATTGCCATCAGTATGTTTGGTAAACAAGCTGAAATTGAAGCTGATGCAGTTGAAGCCGGCACCAAGGATCGGGAAGAGGGTCAAGGCTTTATCGGCAAAATATCAAAAATTGCCGGGAAAATTTTAACACCCCATCTTTTGAGTAAAGAACAGGCAGCTAAATTGACTCAGCTGGATGAAGGTGAGGCCAGTAAAGTTCATTGGGGCAGTATTACTCTGGAAGCGGTTGAAACTTTTATTAATACTTTGGCCGGAAAGATGTTTGAACGGCTGTTTAAAGAAGGCTTGGCCACTGGGGATTCTTCCAGTGATTCCTCAGGTCAATTCAGCGGCCTTTCCCTAAGTTCTTTACGCGGCTTGCTGCTCAATAGCCGGGCGACAACCCAGGAATTATACACTGGTGAAATGGGAGCTCAGGGTTTTGCCGGTCAGGAGAGGGCGGAATTACGCTTTACTGATGTTTTACAGGTTGGTGTTAAAGGCCAAAAACCTTATGATATTTTATCGAAATTAGCTTTTTGCCCGGATCCGGAAAATCCCGGTGCAGAAGAATGTGTTATCCGATCAGATTTTCGGCTGGCAATTGAAAAAGAATTAACTTTGCAAGAAGCAATTGACCAAGGTTTAGTTAATGGTGATGCCCCCTTTGGTTTTGATGAATATGACAATGATGCCATCTTTCGCGGCTATCCTTACCGCAGTATTGTTATTTTGCGTACTCACCGAATTGTTCCGGTTTCCTGGGAAATTGCCAGTCAGATGATCAATAATGAAGAAATAGCAAAAACTGAGCCAACTGATACTTTTACCCTCAATAAATTAATTGATAAGTTTGATGATTCAGAGAGCATTTTTCATGGTTTGATTGATCCTAATTGGGTTTTGAAAGTGCCGGAAACTTTTTGTCGGGCCGAAGGTTTTGGTGAAAAAATCATGTTTGAAGAATTAAGCGGTGGCTCTGACGGTAATGGCGACGGCGATTATGAAGATCCGCAAGATACTTTACCCAGCCGGATAATCGGCCGGGCGGAATATTGTGCTGATTTCCAAACTTGTATTGCCGAAGATTATGACGGCTCCTGTAACTATTATGGTTATTGCTCGGAAGAAAAAAGGGTTTGGAATTTAGGCGGCACCACTTGCCCGGAAGAATATAATACTTGCCGGACTTTTCAAAGTTCAAGCGGAGGGATTTTTAGCTATTTGGAAAATTCTTTGGAATATAATAATTGTAATGCTGACAATGCCGGCTGCCAGTGGTATTGCCAGGCTTATAGTACAATTGATAATCTTTGGACCTGTACTTACGACAATGAGAAAACTTTGAAACCCTGCACCCAGCCCGGAGGCTGCACGGTGAGCGGTAATTGCAGTGTACCGGCCGGGCAGAATTATTGTGATGGGTCAAACTCAGTCGTTAATTTAACCATGGGTGAACCCTGCAGCCAAACTTCTCAATGGTGGAATGGCACTGCCTGTGCCTTAAATTTTTCTTGCACTATCCCGCAAAATGGAGTTTCCTGCACTAAGACCGGTTGCGAATCATTATCTAATCTTTTGGCTAATTCCAGTTTTGAAACCGGGGTTTTGCCGTCATTACCGGCTGAAGCAGATAAATATCTGGCGGCTGATTGGTATACGGATGAAACCGGACTGGCTTATTGGGATTTAGTTTCCGGTGTTAATGAAAGAACTTATCCGCCGGGAACCAGTATTAATAGCATTCGTTTTTTCAGCTACGGCACTGATAGTTTAACTTCCGGCACCAGTTTGAAGTCGGACAAATTAACCTTACCGGCTGATAATTATACTTTTTCCGGTTACATTTACAGTCATTTGAATTTAGGAACAATTACTTTAAGCATTCGTCAGAGTGATGGTTCTTTAATTGTAGAAAAGGATTTTGATATTTCAAAAATAAACCAATGGCAGGAACTAAGTGCAGATTTTACTATTTCCGGTGGCGAAATTTTTGTTCAAGCCAAAGTCTCCGGCAGCTATGTCAGCGGTACAGCCTGGATTGATAATTTCCAAATTGCCAAAAATTGTGCGGCGACGCCGGTAGTTTTAACTTTGGTTGGGGATGTAGAAACCGATGGCAGCAAGCTTCATTTGGACCGGGATGCGGAGCAATGCGAAGAAGACGCCAGTGGCTGTTCTGAACTGATTCGTACCAAAGCTAATTTAGGCACCAATTTAGTACCTAACTCCAGTTTTGAAGATTGGCCTAACCCAATTGATTTGCCTTCAGGGTGGCAGAAAGGCGAGGAGTGGGTTAATAATTCGATTAGTCGGGAAGACGAAGGGGCAGTAGGCAATTTCAGTCTGAAATTGACTAGTGATGGTAATTTAAACAACCCGCGAAAATTTGAAACTGCACCTTTGACCGGACTTAAAGCCAATACCACTTATCAAGTGTCTTTTTATGCCAAAACTGCTGACGGGGAAAGCATAACATCAGCCGAAGGAATTTGGTACACAGAAATTTTATCTACTCATAACCCGGAAAATTATTGCAGCTTAAATCCCACTATTTCATGTACTCCTTCGCCTGATAGTTGTGCTGCCGCCGGCCGGGGAGTTTGTGTTACCGATTATCAGCATTTAATATCAGTGGGCAGTAATTCAATTTATTTTGGTCTTAGCGACTCTTGGCAACGGATTGTCATGGAACCAATCACTACTCGGCGCTATGGCACTGATTTTAAACTGAGTTTTACCAGTGGCAGTACAGTTATTGATAAGCCGCTTTATATTGACGGCGTCCAAATTGAAGAAGTGGCAACTAATAATCCGGTTACTTCAAATTATACGGATTATGGAACCACCAATTTAACTTATTTAAAGAAGGCGCCTGATTATTTGAACTGCCTTGGCTATACTTATAACCGGCCCAGCCCCTACTATTTAGATAAGGTAACCAAAACTCAATGTGCCGGGGACAATTTAATGTGGTCGGATGCTTGTGATTCAAGCGGAACCTATTGCTGCCATGAAATTGATCCGCCGGAATGCTTTGATTATGCTTTGTATTGCCAGGAAGATGAAATCGGCTGCGAAGCTTATACGCCCCTGAATGGCGGTTTAATGATTCCGGGTATTGTTAATTATGATGATTACTGTCCGGCTGAATGTGTTGGCTACGACGCCTATAAACAAAATAAGACTACTTTTGAAAACATCGAATCAATTGAATATTTTATTCCCGCTACGGCTCAACAATGTAGCGCCAGTCAGGTTGGTTGCGACGAATTTACCAATTTGGATGAAGTTGCGCGAGGCGGCGAAGGCAAGGAGTATTATCAATATTTGCGCCAATGCAAACAGCCGAATCAATCCGGCAGCAACTGTAAGAATTTTTACACCTGGTATGGCTCAGAAGATACCGGTTATCAGTTGCGGGTTTATAGTTTAGTCGCTGCTTCTGACGGAACGCCAGAACCGGCAATTTGGGATTCGGATGCTGTTACTGATACTAATCCAGCGACCAATGGTTGGGACGATTGGCCAACTTATTGGTGCGCTGATACCGCTGATAATAATACTGATGGTTTACCGGATTGTTGCGACGAAGCAGATGATATTATTACTAACCCTTTCTGTAAAGAGTTTTATGATACCGATGGGGCAATCCATTATCGGATTTATGCCAATACCGTCAGTTGTTCGGAAGATTGTCATCCTTTGCGCAAGACCCGTTTAGGTGAGGCTGACACCGAAGCTCAAAATAATTGTATTAAAACCAAAGGTAATTGGGAAAATAATACTTGTATCTATCAGGCGATCCCGAGCCAAAGTGTAACTTGCTCATCGGCCGGCGCCGGTTGCCGGGAATATGGCGGCAACGCCGGCGGCAATGTCTATACTGCTTTCTCGGATAATTTTGAAGATGGCGAGACCAGCGGCTGGCATATTGGCAGTATCAGTACGGAAGCGTTAAGCGTTGGCGGCCATTCAATTAAGAGTGAATGGTCAGATGAAGGTAATCAAGATGATTGTGGTACTCCAACCGGAGAAACTGATAATAAACGGGTAGTAACCACCTGGGCTGAATTATATTCTGGTAGCGATAAAATCAATTGTAGTGATAGCTTAAGTGTCTGTCAGACAGAATCTGATTTCAATTGTTATAATCCAGAGCTTGATAAATGTATTGCCCAAGATCAAGAAAATGCTGAACTTTGTTTAGTCAATCCGGGCGAGAATGGCTGTGGTTTGGTTAATAATTTATTAGATGACAGCGGAACTTATTTAATATCTTTCTGGGCAAAGAGCGACTCAGGCAATCAGACAATGACATTGCAGATAGTTAGTGATGTCAGCGGTTCAGTAATTGCTGATCAAATAATTATTAATCCGGAATGGCAATATTATAATTTTGGTCCTTTTACTGCCGATATTGCGCCACTTTCCCGCTTAAGATTTATGGGCCCTGAAGGTTGCGAAACCGCCCTAAATGATTTCTATATTGATAATGTCCAAATTAAAGCGGTTCAAAATTATGTTTATGCCATCAAGGGCTCCTGGAAGACGCCTAGCAGCTGCGATACCAATCCTTGGGCAGAAAGCGGACCCGTAGCCGCGCCGCAATTTATGCTTGGCTGCAAGCAATACCGTGATTCCTACAGTCGAACGCATAATTTGAAATCTTTTGCTTCGCTTTGCCGGGAAGAAGCAATCGGCTGTGAAGCTTTGATTGATACTTTTAATTCCACTTCGCCGTTTGCCGAAGTCTTTAATCCAGAAGATGTAATCGGCCAAGTCAATGTTGAAGCCGATAAAACCGTTTTTCTGACCAATCGATCGGAATTCCGTTGTGATGCGGCCAATAAAGGCTGTCAG
>Ga0265297_10010208_pt1 | contig 11872 bp, 25 predicted proteins | sample Munlanlwell13791_FD_192502 | JGI IMG/M metagenome (GOLD analysis project Ga0265297, IMG submission 192502) | Leachate microbial communities from a municipal landfill in Southern Ontario, Canada - Leachate well 137-91 | ecosystem: Engineered > Solid waste > Landfill > Unclassified | place...
AGATAGCAGGTCATAATTTCGTCTATGTTGGTGAGAAGGATTATATCCATAAATTATATGACTCAAATACATCTATAGCAGGTATTTAAAGAAGACACCACAGGAGCTATATGTTAGAATTATCATCGCAATCGAAGTCCATCAAACTTAGTCAGTTCCCAGTAATTATTGGTCGTGGCACCAACGGCGATATTGTCAGTTTAGATGATTCATCTATTGGTCATTATCAATGTATGATTGATAGAGATATTGATGGGTTTATGGTCTGGGATTTAGGCACACAAATCGGGACAACTATCAACGGACAGCGTGTTTATAAAAATATACCTCTGCGACACGGAGACGAAATAACAATAGGGAAACGTAGCTTCACAGCATTAATCGGAGCAGCGCCATGAGAGGATGGACAGCAGAATTCGAGCAGATGTGGCACTGCAGATTGGTCGAGATAGATAACGAGAAACAACCTTTTCGAAAATTTATTCAGCTGACTGTAGAAACGGAAATCCTAGAGGCATTCAGAATGGCTCTTGCCGAGATTGATCGGTTGCGGCAGGAATTACCCCCTACCAAACAACAGTTTAATCAACCGCAATGGCCACAAGATACCGCCAATGATCGGTCGCTCTGCACCGGTGTTATGAAGGTAAACCCCCATAGTCACAGCTAACGCGATATAAACAATTATCGCAATCAACCACCAGTACTTTACAAGAAACGTTGTCATAGTTCCTCCTAGGATCTTACGTCTTCGTCGCAGTCGTTGTAGATGTCGTAGTAGTGGTTGTCGCTTTCGGCTTAAATCTCTCAATCAAGTCCTTAATGAATGTCACCATTATAGGTATGATTGAGACAATCCAAGTAGCCGATAACCCGAATGCCTTGAAAGCATTCCTAATCGGCTGATTCGGATTCGACGTTTTCGCCGTCGAATAAAAAGGACATGCGGAAGAAATCCACCCACCAACGTACATCGCAATCAAGATCTTAAGCATAATATATCTCCTTCTTTTTATCTTTGGTCGGTGAAGTATGTATGCTGGTAATATTATGGCAAAATTCCCACCAGTCGTACGAATCGAAACCACAAATGCCTGTAATGCACGTTGTATTATGTGCCCTCATAATGCAATGCTACGCCCTATACATATTATATCAGACAACCTTTTTGAGAAGATAATAGATGAGTGCTCTAAGAACAAATTATCAGAGATACACCTACACAATTTCGGTGAACCACTTCTTGACTCTAATCTAGAAGACAGAATAAGACTGGTAAAGCAGAAATGCCGGGTCTACACGAAAATTTTCACCAATGGCGCATTGCTCACAATAGATAGAGCACAGAAGCTTTTAAATAGTGGTATAGATGAGATCAAAATAAGTGTAGATGGATCTACACCAGAAGAGTTCGAATCGATCAGACAACCATTAAAATGGTCGGAAGTAGCAGATAATATAAAAGGATTGATAAGAACACGCGACTCGATGCAATCAAGGACTCAGATATATGTCACGTGTTGCACGAACCGTAGCGTGACTACATTAATTGACTTCCCTGTCGATTTCGCACTCGGTCCTAAACATAATTGGGGCGGACAACACGGCAAAAAAACTGTTGGAAAGTTTATTAAATGCAACAGGTTGTGGAGAACATTCACAATATTAGTGGATGGCAGAGTCGCGCAATGCCATGCTGACGTGCATGGTCAATACTGTCTCGGCAACGTTTATCAACAAACGATTGAAGAAGTCTGGCACAGTCTAGAATATAACGCTATAAGAGATCGTCATATAAAGTCCCAGCAAGAAAAGCTTGTGTTGTGTGCTAACTGTTCGCAATGTAGAAGATAATTAGAGTTTGCTAGTTTGCAACTTAAACTCTGGTTTGCCAAACTTCTCACGCATCCCGCTTTCTCTATTTCCAGCAAAGAATCGAATATGCGGGTGAAGCTTAGCTATTTGTGAAAGAAGTTTTCTAAGATTGGCATAACCTGGTATCCGTTCTTCATTATTGTGCCTATTCGGACCTTTTCCTATCCAATCAATCCAGGCAATACCAGACCTGTCATTAATAATCAATTCAATCCTAACAGTGAGTCCAGTTTTCAGATCACGCTCGTCAACTGATTCCAAGAAAGCAAGATATGTAACATATTCGATCTTGTCGCCTTCTCTCGCTCCAACCTCACTATTCATATAAGTGTTGTTTGGCGATATCTCCTCATAAGAGTCGATAATATCGAGCTTCCAATTAGCAGATTCAGAAAGCAATAATAATCGCATGCACTATATTTGAGGAGTGTGCATTTCTTCCCAAAGCTTTATGATAATATCACCATGGCACGGTTTGGGATAACACCAACAACCGAGAACAGAATCCTCAGGAAGGTCCCTAATAAGTTCTAAAAGGCTAGGGTTGCTTCTGGCATAGGCTTCATATTTCTCAATAACCTCTTCTCTGGTCCCGTCAGCACCGATAGCGAACGGATTGCCGAAAGATGATGGCCTCCCGATGTACTCTGTATAACTTGTTTTCTTACAATGGACTACTCGCATAATACTGACTTTAGCAACTCCTCTAACTCTTTACCCCGCACAAAAGTTGACTCAGCCCAATTGCATCCACGTGTGCTCTGACGTCTAGCCGACACTTTCGGTAAGTCTTTATCTTGAAGCCTTTTATATAACCAATATAAGCCTTTCACACCTTCAATGATGTAAATGTTCCTACCAACATATGTCATACTTGTGCGATGAGCAACTGGTAGGCTAGCTATCCGTTCTCTGTCGGTCTTTCTTTTTTCAGCAGCAGTGCCTCTCAATTTTTCGATTTCCTTTGCTGCACTGACCATCAGTGCATAAATTGCACATGAGTCGCAAATAAAACCGACCGAAAGGTCGCATTTACACTCGACAGTTGTAGATATACGTTTCGCTACGGTCCGCAGATCTTCTGGAAGTTCTTCTATCTTGCTGCCAATCATAATTTCGGCGGAACGGAGGGCTGTAATGGTTCTGTCATAATTTTAGCCTCAGCTGACTCGTCCGCCAAAGCCTTCATAATTGCCTCAGTATTACCATCAGTCAAGACCCAATTTTTCATCGATAACTCGGCACGCGACGGTGCTTTCACGAGATTAGGGTCTTTACAATTTACACACACAATACGCGCCGGCTTCTTCATAATACCATCGGCTTCGACAATACCACCTTGCAGTAAGAACTTGCCACATTCATCGCATTTGGGGCATGCTCTTTCAGCAAAACCAAGAAGCATCTCGATTGCCGTAACCGCTTCATCGATGAATCGTGATTCTTCGGTAGGTGCCCAATTCTGGCCTTCTTCATGTCCGCTGCGGCACTCACAAGCTGGTTCAAGCATACCGCATCGTGTGCAAGTATGCTTGGCATCAGACCACGATTTCATGCGTTCTAATAGATGTGCGAAATCAATCATCGTTTTAATCCTGTGACAGTAATTCTCTCTAAATGACTATAATCATCTATGCTGGTATTGGGCAGAAAAAGCCATTCACTACCATTGGCAGTCGACTCTAAATAAGTACGAAATAGATTGAACGACTTCTGAATCACTTTGACTTTTGACAAACCGGTCTGTTCAGAAATACGTGTTAATTCTTTATCGGCTGCGGCTGTTAGGTCTATCTCAATTTTCATTACACCACGCCCCACTCCTCCGGCTTGTAATATCTTCGGCCAACGCTGACATAAGCCTCTTGATTCATACCATCATTATATGATCCGTGCCCAAGCTTCTCACACGATTTATAATGGCTATCTTTCAAAGCTTTTGGGACTTCGATAGTCACACCATGTCTTACGTCGCTCACAGCTGACCAAATTGCACATGCTGCCGATTTGTTTCTTGGTGCGGTTGCGACTAGGATAGTAGCGTGAGCTAACGGAATATCGCACTCAGGCCGACCAACTTCTTTCGCCGCGATATATGCGGCATGTGCAACGGCGGCACATATCGGAGTACCAGCAGCGTCTTCTGATGCACTGACCATTAGACGTCTTGCGATATAACGCGGGTCTTCACCAGATTCAAGCCATTTTGCCAGCCAAAAAATTGCTGAATCTGGATCACTGGCTTGGATACTTCCTTGAAATGCCGATGCATAATCATACCTATCACTTTCAGACAGTCTATAATATTTCGATGGTGCTATCTTTTTGACGTTATTCAGGCTTATGCTTGGGTCGAAATTGTACGCCGCTTGCAAAATTGCCAATGCTTTTCTAGCATCCCCACAAGCGATTCTGGCTATATAGAGCACAGCTTCTTTATCTATCGCTATTGAATCATCTGATTGTTTAAGATGTTTAACTCCATTAACAATCAGCTTGATTAAATCGATTTCTTGCAACGGTTCTAAAATGAAAATCTGACATCTTGATAATAATGACGCACGCATTGTTAAAAATGGATTATCGGCACTAGCGCCAATGAAACGAACACGAGATGTTTCAAGATATGGCAACAATACGTCAGCCTGGCTGGCGGTTAGACGATAACAGTCATCGACAAAAACTACTACTTCTTTATCAGTATCAAGAACTTTCCGTAATTCTTTGACCGTGAATGTTGTAGCATTAAACTTATGGATTGTATGCTTCTGTTCGATAACATTGACTATACTTGTTTTGCCGACGCCTGGTACCCCATACAAAATAAAACTGCCGAATATATTCGCCTCAATCGATTTTCTGAACGCAGACCCAGGCATAACAAGATGCTGCTGGCCGATTATTTCGTCGAAAGTCTTTGGACGAAGCTGTATAGCTAATGGTTCAATGATAATTCTCTCCAAGATAAGTAAGTTTTATGCTTCCTAGCCAAAGCCCGTATCGGATTACTCCAAAGCAGATCTGCTAATTTTTCAGCTTTCTTGTTAGTGGCACACATCAAAAAGATCGATTTCATAGGATATGGGCCATTAATCTTAAAACCCAGCAATTCTTTTAATACTTTGTTCAATTCGTCTCCAAAGCACCTATCCTTAATGGCGAATCTTATAGATAGAAACGGTCTTCTATGTGGGCATTTCTTTAGTCGCCTAATATAGATGCCACCATCACCATCAAGCAATCCACGTATAAAATGTATTGCATATGCGATTTTTGGCATATGCAATTTGTAATTATCCCGTGGATCAAGACCAAGCTTGCATAGAATACCTGCTAAGTGTATGTTGGATAGCATCATTCTATACGATTTCTTTTGTTCTTTAACTATCTCCGCTGAAAGATGTAGATCTTCGGCGAGCTTAATTAACAGTTCTCGATCTCGTTTTTGTAAGCTTATAGATATTGAATTTGGCCTGCGGTTAGTACACCTAATACAGCCATCAGCATACAAGAAACCAAGCCAATAACAGCCTATGGCATCAAGCTTTGTAAAATGCCCAAGATATGGATGAAGCTTACGAATTTTATCTGCCGAAGAAACAACCATTTCAGATAATGAATGGTTAATACCTAACCTAACCATCCTCTCATGTACTGCCTGATTTGAGACCCCGAATTTCCTAGCTAACTCAACCGAGCTTAATTGTTTATTCTCTAATAGTGTGTCATCGCTTATTTGCTGGTTTAAATTAGCTCTCACTAATTTGGCTTGTTTAATTCGCCTACTAACTGATGCTTGTGAAATCCCCAACCGCAAAGCAATCTCAGACTGAGGATATCCAGCTTTAAATAATTCAATTAATGTATTCATTGTAGCCTTTCAAGGTTTTATTCATATTTACTTTTGTCAAAGATAGCATATGAAATTATCCATACTTAACACGAAGCGTCAAATGACAGAGGCCGAAGAAACCCAACACTGGGGGTTTCATCTGATGCTGGATATCAGCGGCTGCAACGATAATATTAAGGATGGCGAAAAGCTAACTCAATTCATCAAGGATTTGGTCGAAGCCATCAAGATGAAGGCTGTTGGCGAACCAGTAATCAAAAAGTTTGGAAGGGATGGATTATTCGGCTATTCAGTAGTGCAGCTCATAGAGACATCCAGCATAACGTTTCACTTAATAGAAGAAACTATGACCGCTTATCTTGACGTATTCTCCTGCAAGGATTTCGATCAGGAAATAGTCATCGCTATGGTCAAAGAACGTTTTGGTACCAAACGCATCAAGAAACGTTTTGTCTATCGTGACGCCTAATTAGGGTACTTCGTAAGTGACTACTTCTTTACTTTCTTTATATAGTAGCAGTTTACCCAGCAATCGCACACCAAGATAGATAAGTGAGGATAGGATTTTTAGTGCTCCATCCTCTAGACATATCTTTTTAAGTATACGGTCCGCAAGAATACGATTTGTTGATGAGTCTAAGACACCTAAACGCATTAACTGATAGAAAGTGTCATGTACTAGCGACCCCCTCAACAAACATTTAGGCATAATCAAGAACCCAGTAGCACCATCCCATGTATATCCCTTTTTTATTAACAGCTTTCCTGTAGCTGACAATTCCATAAATTCAAATATTAGATCTTTTGGCGGACATATGTCAGTTTGAATATCGTAATCAGCCATCACCATATATCTATAAAAGTTAGTGTTCTAAATTTCATGATATAACAACTTTCTCGATCAGTATGTAAAAATATCAACAAATGGGGGGTACATTATGTTTTTGTCGTTCGATGGTGGTGAAGGCTGCGGAAAATCAACACAAATCAAACTAACCTGCGAATGGTTAACAGAGCAAGGCTATGACGTGGTAGCATGTCGAGATCCCGGTAGCACGCAACTTGGCAATGCCGTGCGAGAAATCTTACTCCATCGCAATGATCTGCAAATCAGTTGTCGCAGTGAAATGCTACTGTATATGGCAGCACGTGCTCAACTGGTTGAAGAAGTAATCAAACCGGCGTTAGAACAGAAAAAGTTCGTAGTCAGCGATCGTTATTTGTTAGCTAATATCGCCTATCAGGGACACGCCAGAGGACTAAATATTGAATCACTCTATGATATCGGCAGGTGTGCAACCCAGGGGATTATGCCAGATTTAACTGTCTACTTGGATGTCCCGCTTGACATAGCTTATAAGAGAATAGACGGCCGACCATTAGATAGAATGGAGAAGCAGGGTTATGAATTTCATGCCAAAGTGCGTAATGGATTCTTTGCAGAAGCTGCCAAGTCGGATAAAATAGTAGTCATCGAAGCCGTTGGTTCTATAAACGAAGTGCAGGCCCGGATCAAGAAAGTCGTCAAAGATTTTTATGTAAGCGTCGGCGAATGGTCTTCTTGGTGTTAATATGTACCTAACAGCGTTATCAGAATCAACACACCGTCTTGAAGTATATCATGGCGGTTCCCGGTCTATGGGTAGATTTGTCACATATTATACCCCATCGGAGGAGATGGCACGCAGTTATGCGGTTATGCATAATGATCGCTTTGGTACCGGCGAAGTCCATAAAGAAATAATAACGATAAGGAATCCGGCTCCAAAGAATATTATAGACGTACAGGCTCATAGGGTAGGCATAGACAACGGTGATTATACACCGGCAAGCGTCTTCGATCACAACTTGCACGGAGACAGGGAAGTAGCGACACTCGTAAATGTTTTGAAGAGGCTAGGCTATGATGGTGCAGTATTAGAAGATATTGGATACGGCATCCAAGTCGAGAGCGAAGTTTATATCGTTTTTAGTTAACTCGATACTTCATTCGGGCTATAACTACACGATTCAGTATGTACCTCTTTTTAGGAGATCGCCATGCGATGGTTACTTGCTTGTCTGATGCTGTTTGTTGTCGCCAATGTGGCCGATGCTGGTTGGCACGAACGGCTAGTTGAAGAGAAATATCAAGTCAAGGTCTATCCGGCACCAGTCTGGGAACGATGCGACCACGGTGCACTCCATGCGGTTCAGCCAGCACCATATTGGGAAGAGCGGACCAGGACGGTTCGACAATCTTATTGGGTCGATGAGCCGGTTGTCTATTCCACGGCTCCGGTCTATGCCTGCCCACAGTATGTCTATCCACAATACGTCTGCCCGCAGATCTATTCGGCTCCTGTTTGCTATCCCGCTCCCGTCTACTACTACGGCTGGTGAGAGGCCCGTCATGAGCCGAGAAAGTTTCTCGGCTCTCGGACTATAGGTACAATATGTCAGAAGTCATAATCTTACTCTGTAGCATCGTTCAAGTCGGTAGTCTTGCTGCTATCATTGAAATGATCTACCACAACAGGGATAAGAGGTATAGAGGATGGATCTATTTGATTGCCGGTTTTGCACCGCTCTTAAAGATGCCATTCATTGAAAAATTCATGTTCATCGATTTAATGGCATTTGTTGCCGGGATTGGGTTGTTGATTACTGGTATGATGCTACTATTTGCTGCGAATGCAGAAGACCAGTATTTGACAGCAGAGCCAGCGCAAGCTGATGATGGTAGTGATCGCATAATCCATCTTGATTGATTGGAGCACGAAATGTCAAATGAGTTGCCGCCGCGTGATTTAGAAATGGAAGCGCGGTCTATGGAAGCCTTTCAAAGGGGCGACAGTATCCCGTTGCAGCAACGCATTTTCGAATTACGCGCCGAAGCTGTGAAGAAATACATAGAAGACAATCCATCAATACCGGTGGAAATAGCCATACAAGAGGCGGTTCACGAGATATTTATCGTGCCACTACAAGAGAAGATCGCATCTCTTGAAAAATATGGCGAAGCAATCGAAATGATAGAGAATGGTCGAGTAGTAGCTGTTTCGGTACTCGATTTGGGTGGCTACAGCATAACTGTAAAATCGGGCATCGCGTCAGTTTCATCTACTTATGACGACATTCCACTCGTCGACGCTATCATAGCCGCTGGAAAGGCGTATACGCAATAAGGGCGGTATCTTTATGAGAGTCCATATTACACAATGTTTATGTCCGCATCGTCATTGTATCGCTGCGCTGGCATGGGAAGAGCCCGAATACACGCCAGAAACAGCTATTGCGAAATTGCGTAGTGCCATTGATGATGCAGTGACTCAGGAAGTGATTCATCATAGGTGCGGCATTTGCCACTCTCCCGATTTGACATACGAAGACGGGATCACAAAGTTCGAATCGTTGCCGGAAGCAATGGCCGACATACTACGCTCACAAGAAGAGCAGGCACATACCAGGAGAATGCTTGATGCCCTCAGAAATTAATATCGCTGATCGTGATATCATTATAGAAGAACGCATCAAGAAAAACAAAGGAAGACAGCGTGCTTCTGATAAAACACCACCACTCACAATCGTTTCATATGATTGGGGATCATTAGCGAGCGATAAAATTCAGGCGGCGCGGATGCCTGGGAGTTTTTTACGCTCTGTTTTGTTTATGGGTATGCTCACCAACATGCCCGGTCACTGTCTCGTGATCGATCGTGATGGTATCGGTCACTGGGGATGCCATCCGGAATCGTTCTTCGTGCTGACGGAAGAAGAGACATAAATGTACGATTGTAGCGGTGAAGAAACACGTTTCGGGCAACCAATCAACGGTAAGTTGCTTGTCGTAGGCAAAGCAGCAGCTAGCGATTTCACAAGCGACAAGCCTTGGGCTTGTATCTCCATCGGGTGTGAGCCGGGTGATTGGCCCAAGATAAACAAATGCCAACTTGTTGGATGGCTACAGATTGCTTTCGCTGATATCGATAAGCCAAGCGAAGGCAAGATTCTGTGCAACACGGATCATGCTAAGCAGATTTGGGATTTCGTCGAATCCGTTTGGGATAAAGTCGATCTGCTATTGATCCACTGCCTTGCTGGTACATGCCGTTCACCAGCAGTTGCCGCCGCTATTGCCAAGACCAAGTATGGCGATGACAGCCTTTATTTCAGGTTGCATACACCAAATATGCTGGTTTATCGGATCATGATGGAGTATCACAACAAATGAGCGACATTCTCAAATTCGAACCAGCACAAGAGCCAGAACTCACCAAAGAAGATTTCGTCCCCGGCACCCTAAAATGCCCCAAACCTTGGGGCATCTTTGATATGAAAACTAAGTCATGGATGGGCACATCAGTTTGTCCATTGACTTTCGGCCACAGAATCGCCGCACAAATGATTGCACAGACTCTTAGCGAACAACTAGAAGTCCCTGTCGGACGGCATATGGCGAAACCTTTCGAAGGTGCTAATATAAAGGTCGAGGACATTAGCCCCAGAATTTCTTTTGAGGAAGCATTAAAGAGAGCGTGCGGTGGATAATGGCCATCATTCCATACAAAAGAGCTAATGTTGCGTCTGATCAACCGTGGCTGGATGGGTTTGGCGATGTCGATTCGATATCACAGCAGATCTTACTTAGTCAATATCAAGAAAGAGGTGATCTTGATACTGTCGTCCTGCAATCAAAGATCGCCGCCGCTGATGACGGCGACCGACAAGCCATAGTTGAGCTTTATCCGCTTTTACACTACATCCTGACAACAGATTTCCGTATTGTTGAAGAGCCGAACTTTCTCCGATGGGGTATATTTATGGAGAAAGCCGACCATAGGCAGATTGATTTGACCGAGGTCTGTAATGGTGTGCTTGATCGTTATCCGCGTGCGAAAGAATCAAGAGCACCTCAATTTAGGCCAGAGAAGGCAGTAGTTTCCACTGTTTTCATCGGTGCCGACTTGAAGTGCTTATTCCAGACGATGATTATGGGTGGTCTTTTCAATGGTGTTTATTGGTATCATGATTCGTTAAGCGATGCCAAAACACGACATTGGAAGACAGTCGATATGATGCATAAGTTCAATCGCTACATGAAACGACATGGCAAATCGTTTCGCAAAGATTGGATTCGCCTCGACAAGACATACAAGCTAGTGAATATCAGAGGGTTTTCTTGGCTATGCAAGCGTATCGAAACCTTCGAGTCGCTTTACAATCGCCTTAGTCGCGTTCCAGGACCGCCGCCAGTCCCACAACCAAGCATCGTCCACCAATTGGCACAAATGTTCACGCCACGAAAGATTATATGTTGAAGCCAAATTTCCTTCACAGTCATGAGCATCTTCTTCCAAGCCAAGACCATGAGCATGTAATGGTCGATAAGGTTGATTGGGAAGAAGCACGTCGAATTTTCAGCGACCGGAAAAAGACGTACGATTTCATTGTGTGCCTCGACATTGGCACAGACATGAAATCGATAGCTGAACCGTTGTTAAAAGCTGGCTGCGACGACGGCACTATCGCCAGTTGCGGCGATCGTGTTTGGATACGATTCAGTCGGGAAGCCAATTCTCTCGAAGATGCTATCAAATCTGCTGTCGCCGACGTTCGCAACGCCAAATGTTGCACCGTTACCCGCGTAGAAGTCGAAGTCTGACTGAAATGCAAAAGATATTTTATAACGCTCTCAACAATGGTGGCGACGACAATGGTGGTTGGTTCGTTTGCGAGATGCGAGATTATCCATATAAGCACAAAACAGATAAACCACTATTCACAGCCATCGACAACACTATCGATGTTTCGAAGGAGCCAGAGGTTACAGCGTTTTTTGCAGAAAGAGAAGCAGTCTACAGACAATTGCACGACGAAATATTGAAAGTCGCAGCAGACCTCAACATCACCATCCCAGACAATGATATAATTGTCCTAGAAGACGATGATGGTAAAAAATTATCGGATGCCCTTATCAGTCTTGGATGGAAAAAACAGTTTATCGCAATAGGCCCATGATCTATTTTACCGCAGACTGGCACCTTCGACACGGCAATGTCTTGAAGCATATGCCGATAAGGGCTGCTACGTTCGGTGATATAGACACAATGAGCGAGCATTTCATCAACGAATGCAATCGCGTGGTGAAGCCAAACGACGAGC
>Ga0265297_10010209_pt1 | contig 11872 bp, 7 predicted proteins | sample Munlanlwell13791_FD_192502 | JGI IMG/M metagenome (GOLD analysis project Ga0265297, IMG submission 192502) | Leachate microbial communities from a municipal landfill in Southern Ontario, Canada - Leachate well 137-91 | ecosystem: Engineered > Solid waste > Landfill > Unclassified | place...
CGTTGATTTAACCCATGACTCAAATGAATAATTATTTATATTTATTTTTCCAAAAGTACATTTACCTGAGTTGTAATCTATAGCCAGCTTTATAATAGAAAAAAAGACCACAAAAGCTATTATTACTGCGCCTGAATAGCTAATCTTCTTAAGCATATATATTCCCGCTAGTTAACAAAACACTTTCCGTGAAAACATTACACATTACAATCTATTATATTAAATGCGATTCTTTATTCCTAAAGCGCATAAAAAGAAGGTGAAAATAACCAACCATTGTTGCAAAAATGTGGCTATATATTATTTAATGGCATAGTTTTTAATTTTTCGGCCGGGCGCCAATAATATTAAAATAAATATTACTAAAAGCCAAGTGGTAACAGACACAATTGAAGCAGGAAAAAACCAAGGCAAGGAATATTTGAACTTTATTAACTGTTCTCCTGGATTGATAGCGATGAATCTCATTCCTACATAAGCTTTATAGATAGGTGTCACTTTGTTGTTGATATAACATTTCCAACCAGAATCAAAGGTGTCAAGAAGAATTAAATAGGCTTTTATATTAGATTTTATTTCCAATTCTATATCTTCTGGTTCATCTTTATTAAACTTTATAGTATATACCAGGCTTTCATCTGTTTTGTTCTTTTGAGGCACTTTAAACGATTTATCGGAAGTTGTAAGTACGTTCGTTAATGGTAAACCTTTATTTGTTATATTATTTTTTAAATAATTATATTCCTCTTTATAATCATTGAACTGCAATACATCTTTGCATAAAAAAGCTCTTGGCGTTTTTGAATCGTCTCTAGCAAGTACTTCATTGAATAATTGATTGTTATGCATATCTGGAGTTATTCCTACAGATGAGCCAAAATCGCTATTTACTGTTTCACCTCTTTCCTTAACATCTTCGAACTTATATTGCATAAAATGCTGTTGGAAAGCAATTTCAGGATGAATGGTTAATTTGTCGTTATACACTTCGTGGAAAATCCGTGCCAACGTTTTAGGAATATCGCTATTGTATAAACCAATTGTATTTATTCTTTCTAGATATGATGGCAAAGTATGGCTAACAACATCAACGCCATTTTTTATATATTTATTTACAAATATTCTTTTAAAATGATTTATATCTTTATGGTGTGACTTTATGAGTTCTGTATATGAATATGCTTCATAAATGATGCTATCTTGGTATTTATATGTATCTTTATTAGTCATATTAATTTTTACATCTTCAATCGAGGTTGGTTTAAAAAAATATGATCCGGTATAAGTATTATTTACTACAGGAACAAAATAGTTGCTTATATAACAAAACGCGATAAAAATGCAGGCTATACCAACAATGTTAAATGTAATTTTATCCACAGATGAACGATTTACCTTTTTAAATAGTTTAATCGCATTATAGGCTATGTCACTTAAGATAGTTGTTAAAAAAGCCATCCCTTCGAAAATAACAATAGCCAGGCATGGTATTAAAGATAAATTAGCTCTTATTGAGACCCACGGTATCCCTGCGATTTCATTTAAAAAATATATGCCAGTCTCACCGATAAATAGATAAATCACCATTACCGTTATCAACCATGGCTGTTTTTTTCTTATTATAAAACTTAAAGAACCCCCGATAATAAGAAAAAATAAAATTTTTACTAAAGGGATAGAAAATTCTCTATACCAAATAAAAAAGGATATTTGGGCAATATAACATCCTGCAAATATTGATGCTAAATTAATTAATAGCTTTTTTAAGCTTTTTGTTTGATTAAAATAATATTGATAAAATAAAATTATAATAATACTTGTAGACTGCAATGACATGGCCGTTTTATAGATTTCGGGATTATTGCTTAACCAATATAAAGAAAAACCTATCTTTTCTGAGTGATACATTAACCCTAAAAAAATAATTTCTATTGCAGTTATAAGTATTGGAAAAACAATAAATAACTTTTTAGACAAAATATTTGGTTTCCGTCTTTCTAATATTTTAAGTATTAGCATATTAATAATACATAAAATTAGCGGGGCCTGATATATTAAGCCCTTAAATATCCATTTAATAAGAATGGGGTCGAACAGTTTAAGTATATTCGCATGTACGGATAGTCTTGGATTATCCAATACAGAATTCAGCAAAAATGATAATTGCCAAGCATTTGTTAGGAAGATAATTATCAGTGCGAAAATACCCAGTAAAAAATAATTTCTTACTTTCCTTTTATCAGGTAATTGGTAAAGTCCAAAAACAATAAATGAAATCAAGATAAGAGCGCTTTTAAAAACAAAATCTTCCGTTTTATTTCCAAGGAAGGATAATGAAAGGAGACCAACAGATAAAAAATAATTAAACTTAGACAGATTGTTTTTAAAAAGAAAATAATACAATACAGCTATCGCAATAGGAAACAGAAAGAACGAAGTAGTAGATCCAACGAATGTTGCCATATATAGATATCTACCGCATTTTATAAATAAAAGGACCGCGATTAAAGAAATAAACTTGTTGTATTTTAAAATTCTTCCCACCAAATAGATTGACAGGAAAGATAAAAAGGTACCAAAAATACTAATAATTTTATATTTCGTTAAGGTAAATTCTGAAAATAAAAGGAAGGGGGAGAATATTGAAACAGGCAGTTGGTTCCACTGAATCGTTATTCTACCTGAAAGCGAATATGGATTCCATTGGCTAAAAAAACCTTGCAATAACCGATGATAAAAGAACCAAATATTATCAAAAACACCTATGAAATCAACAGTATTTATAATTTGCGAGTGATATATCCAACAAAGATATAAAAAATAAATGAAGAACAATACAATCGGAACCTCTTTGAAATAACTTAAAAAAGGTATTTTGGAAGTGAGTGAGAAAACCTTGCTTAAGAAAGCTGATAGATATCTCTTCTTTAAAAATATCAAATAGAATATAGCTATCACGAATATTAACCAAACGATGGGAATAACGGTGGTTGGCCTAACATTATCCATATTCATAACTTCCAACTTAATATCATCAACATACAAAGCCCTGTTAGCATCCAATGGATTAAAAGTTATTTGCAAAGATCTTGCATTATTATCTACTTCACCAATTAGCTCAACCCGCTGCCATTCTCCATTTACAGGATACGTTACAACATTAACGGGATGTATTCCATCTTGCATGTCAATATTTATGGCTTTTGGAATTTTATATTCGCTTTTGATCCATGCGGATAGTTTTATTCTTTTACCTTTGTATTTTTTTAAACCATCAACTTGATATCTTAAAAATGAACCATTTTTTGACGCTTGTTTCATTAAAACAGAATATTTTCCCTCTTTAGCTATGTTTGACCTCTCAATTAAAGCCTCGCTATCCTGGAAAGAAAAACTTTTTGGAATAAGTTTGCCATTCGTTGATTTAACCCATGACTCAAATGAATAATTATTTATATTTATTTTTCCAAAAGTACATTTACCTGAGTTGTAATCTATAGCCAGCTTTATAATAGAAAAAAAGACCACAAAAGCTATTATTACTACGCCTAAAAAGATCATCTTCTTAAGCATATTTTGAGTCTTTACTTTTTTTATAAAAAATACAAATATTTTTTTAAGCATAAAATATCTCAATTCTTGAACTTATTCCTGTAAACTATTTTTATTGTCCTTTCTTAACGCCCTTGTGTCTTTTAAAAATTACACCAATTAAAATTATCCAAGTTATTAATTATACTATTAGAGGTATTCCAAATCCTGGAATATTATATTTAAATTCCACATCTACAATTCTAGAGTGGTCTATTAAATAAAGATATAAAAAATAAATAAAAACAATCCAATCGGAACTTTTTAAAAATAATACGGGAAGGGAATCTTAGAAATAAATCATTTAAGCTCAAATTCCAATCAGCATTGTTTTTAATTAAAAATTAATGCGTTCTTTTTCAATTACCAACGGCCGCCTTAATACCTGCGTATGGATAGAGCCGACATATTCGCCGATAATTCCTATAAAAAACAATTGTACTGCCGAAAAGAAAAATAAACCTATTACCAGCGGGGCTGTGCCGACAGAAAAGCTATACCAAAAAATAATTTTGTATATCAAATAAACTAAAGCAACTAAAAAACTGATAAACGCTACCGAAAACCCCAGCATAGTTGCTAGGCGTAACGGCACCTTGGAATAATTTGTTATGCCCAGCATAGCCATATCATACAGAGTATAAAAATTATTTTTCGTTACTCCCTTTTTGCGAACCGGCTGTACAAATTCAAAAGTAAACTTTTCAAAACCAATATCACAAATCAAGCCCCTGAAGTATGGATAAGGGTCATCAATTGTTTTAAGAATTTGGATTATCTTTATATCATATAACCCAAAACCGGTAAAATTTTTAATGTGGTCTATTTCCGAGATAGCGCCTATTAAGCTATAGAATAATTTTCTTACCGCAAACATAAGTTTGGATTCTTTACTTTGTTTTTTAATGCCAAGTATGATTTTGCACCCTTCTTCCCATTTTGATATAAAATCTTTAATCATCTCCGGGGGATCCTGCAAGTCGCAAGCCAGGCAAACCACAGCGTCGCCATTGGCTTGTAATAAACCGTAGAAAGGAGATCTAATATGGCCGAAATTACGAGAATTTACGATTATTTTCAGGTTCTTATCCCTCTTTGCTATTTCCTTTAATATACTTACCGTTTTATCAGTTGACGCATTATCAATAAAAATATGCTCGTAATCATATTTGTTTAGTACGTCAAAGACCTCTTTAACTTTGCTATACACCAGCTCAACGTTTTCTTCTTCGTTATAGCATGGAGTAACTACCGAGATTTTTTTATTTTTATCCATAATTACTCTCTCCTCCTTTCATCCACTTTTGCGTTTTATTAGGAGATAAAACCGTTAAATATAACAATAAAGCACGACTATGGTGTTTCATTTAATCCCTTGCAGTCCCTCCGGGGACATCCAACGGGACAGTCCCACAAGGGGCGTCCTGTGGGACAGAAATCCTTGGACCTGCTGCCTAAGGCGGCGTGCCCGAGGGATGAATGCAATTTTTTTTCTGCTCGGAAGCAAGCCCCGGGCTTTAGACCTATCCTCTAGGATAGCCCGCGGAGCTCCATGATCGCCTTCGTTTCAGAGATTAAAAGCTTAAGCGAAGTATACTTAGGTTTATATCCCAATTTATTTGCTTTTTTGTTTACGGAATAATAATAATTTTTTGTGCCGGTTGCGCTGGAAAAATTTAATGTTCGTGATATTTTAAAATTAAGGCCGAATTCATGACGAAAGCTTTTAAGAATTTCAAATTTCCCTACCGGCTTACGGCTATAAACATCATAGCTATCGTTGTCCGGTTTTTCCATACAAGCGCAAACTAAGGAAAACAAATCTTCGTGCCCGACATAATCCCTTACGATATTGCTATTTCCAGTTATAAAAGTATTTCTGTTTCTAATTGCATTGATAATTTCGGTGATAAGATATTGTGTTTTTAGGTCAATGAACCGGCTAAAATAAGCAAACACACGCAAATCAATTATCCGGAGGTTTTGATAGTACCTGTGTTTCGCTTCGGAATTCAGCTTAGCAACCGAATAGTAAATTGACGGGTCTATAGCATTAATATTTATAGAATTTTTAGAATTATTGCCGGCGGGTTGAGAAAAATCAGTGCCATAAACAGCGCCGCTGCTGAAATTTATATAAAGAGATTTTTTATGATTTTGAAGATAGGCCAAAATTTTATTATCATACGTCTCCATCAATTCAAATACCGGGGTTGCAGCAGTTCTTAGCGACGCAGGGTTACCTATTCCAATGCAATTCATGATAACATCGTAGCTATCTTTGCCAAACCCATCTATAGGCTTAATGATGTAATTTTCACAGGTACAAATTGTTGCTAAAAAATCTTTAACCCTTTGAGCGGACCTGGCAAATAAATATAATTCATCCGTTGTATGCCGGGAAAAATTAAAAATTAATCCTTTGGCAATATGGCTTGTTGCGCCCAATATGGCAATTCGTTTTTTCATTTACTTATTCAACGGGTTTGACTATCATCTCTGCGGCAAAGGTTTTTCTATCCAAAAATGGGTACATATCTTCTAAAGGCTTTGAAACCATAATGCCGGCCGGGCCAATTTCTGCTGTATTAGTTGGAATAACAAGCTGATCGGAAAGAGCCTCAACCTCACAAATAACCGGGCTATTGTCTTTTAGAGCTTGCTCTATACCGTTAGATAAATTGGCATAAGTTAGCTTAATATACCGGATACCGTAGGCAGCAGAAATTTTTCTAATACTGGGGAAAGAGACACCGGAAGATGTGCCTTCTCCGACAAAACGTGCGTTAAAAAATCTTGTCTGGGTCTGGCGTATGGATAAATAACCTTCATTATTTATAACAAAAATTTTAACCGGCAATTTATAATGAACAATTGTCTGCAAGTCTTGTATATTCTGCTGAAAAGAACCGTCACCGGTTATAGTAACCACACCTTTTTCTTTATTGGCTATACAAACCCCTATTGCCGCGGGAACGCCAAAACCCATAGTCGCAAGAGCACCTGAAGTAATATAACGTTGTCCGGGATGTACGTGGATAGACTGAGAAACAACATAAAATGCAGAACCGGCATCGGAGATAACCGGCATATTTGTCTTTATTCTTTTGTTCAGCTCTTCGACAAACGAATAGAAATTAATTCTTCCCTCTGCTTTTTTATATTCCGGTAAAAAAACTGGATATTTCTTTTTCCATGTCCAGCATTTTTCTAACCATATTTTTGAAATTTGTATTTTTCCTTTTTTAAGATATTTTTGGATATCTTTAATAAAAATATTTGCGTCGGCATTGATAAATTTATCAATATGAATTGTCTTTTTCCTATGTTCCTCCGGGTCAATATCTACGACTATTACCCTGGCTTCTCTGGCGAACAACTTGTATTCATGGCCAACAACAGGTACAGCCAGGCGCGAACCTATACTTAAAATCAAGTCGGCATTTTGCATGGCAAAATTTCCCGAGCGCGTCCCTTTAATACCAATCCTACCAATATAATTTTTATGGTTTGTAGGGATAACGTCAATACCCATTATGGGCGTAACTACGGGTAGATTAAATTTCTCAATAAAAGAAATGAATTCATTGCAAGCGTTTGCCAGTCTTATGCCGTGGCCGGCAATAACCACCGGCCGTTTGGCTTTTTCCAAAAAATACGCTACGCTTGAAAGCTCTGCTGGTGTTGGATTTTTTCTGTAATTTTCCTGCAGCTCCGAAGGCTCAAATCCCCGGAGGTTATCTTCATCAATCTGAGCGCTCTGAACGTCAAGGGGAATATCCAACCACACTGGCCCAGGCCGGCCACTTTTGGCTAAATATAAAGCTTTCTCAAGGTAGTAACGGATTTTCTCCGGTTCGTTAATCATAATTGCAAATTTACAAACCGACTCAACTATGGGGATTACGTTAACTTCCTGAATGCCAAATTGCCGAAGTTTTGCTTCTTTTTCGTTAAAAACAGTCTGACGCCGTTTTGCTTGTCCGGAAATAAATAAACACGGCGCTGAGTCTTGAAACGCCCCAACCACTCCCGTTAAAGTATTTGTTACTCCCGGACCGCTGGTTACTAAAACAACGCCTAAATCATTTTTAAATTTTGCATAAGCTTCCGCAGCCATAGCGCAGGTTTGTTCATGATGAGCGCAAATATATTTAATCTTTTTTGCTTTGCCGAAAGAATCAACTAAATGCATACAGCCGCCGCCGGTAAGCATAAAAATATCCTCTACGCCGCGCCCTTCCAGAAACTTAACTAGATAATCAGATAATTTCATCATTTAACAAACTCCCTTCTAATTTCTGAAACCGTATCATAGATAATAGCACTATCAACCTTGTAGGTAATAAACTGAATACCTAAGTTTTTAAATCTTTTTAATTCAGCAGCATTATGCACCATACAACCAACACTTTTCTTGGCTTTTCGTATTTTGGTAACGGCTCTTTCCAGCTCTTTTAACACCCGGGGGTGATTAACATCGCCGCAAAGGCCGATAGACAGTGATAAATCATAAGTGCCTATATAGATTAAATCTATTTCGCTATCATCAATAATAGAGTTCAAGTTTTTCAAAGCAAGGGGACCCTCTAAAATTAAGCCTAAAACAATTTTGTTATTTTGTTCAGAAAAATATTCCGCATTTGCTTTATGATAGCCGCCACAGCGCACATAAGGGTTGAACCCCCGTTCGCCTGCGGGAGGAAATTTGCTGTATTTGACAACTTTTTTTCTGTCTTCTACACTCTCTATGTGCGGGACAATAATACCGGCGGCACCTGCATCTAAAGCTCGTAAAATATCCGATTCATTTAGAGATGGCACACGGATCAAAGCGGATGCGCCTTCGCACTCTACGGCAAATGCCATTTCCTGAGCTATTCTGTAATCCATTGGGCCGTGCTCCATATCAATAATTACAAAATCTAATTTTGCTTTAGCCAAAACATTTGCCACCGCCGGGCTTGGCAGATCGCACCACGTTCCTAAAACAGCTAAACCGTTTTTCAAAGCTTTTTTAAGCATGCTATTCCTCCGCCTATTTAGAATGATAAATCCTGATCCTTAGCTTTTTTGTTGGCCAATTCTGAAGCAACATCCACAATAAAATCCTCTTGACCCGCAACCATCTTTCTTTTACCTAAGGCAATAAAAATATCCCGCGGGTCAACACCGAAGCGTTTAGCCGCTTTTTTAACATGGGAAGCAAAGCCAGAAAAAACCCCAGAGATGCCACTGATTAACGCTACAGAATCTATCTCTTGTGGTTTATTCATAATTTTCGCAACAATGTCATCGCTTACATCCATTAATTTATAAAGGTCAACATTAGTTTCTATTTTTAATTTTGATAACAGCCCGATTAAAACTTCAAGTTGGCAATTACCGGCGCCGGCGCCAAAACCTCGGGTTGTTGCGTCAATTATTCCGGCTCCGGAATTTATGGCGGTCAAGGAGTTGGCAATTGCCAATCCAAGATTATTATGCGCATGAAACCCTACCAGTATATTTAAATTCTTTACCAAATAGCTAATTACATCCTCTGCCATTTTCGGGTCGGAAGCGCCCGCGGAATCCATTAGAAGTACGCCCATGGCTCCGTAGCTTTGCATCTTTTTAGCTTCCGCCAATAATTTTTCTTTGGTAGCCATATGATACATCATTAATACTCCGTAGACTTCTTTTCCTCTTTTCCTGACATATTCTATGTGCTGTGCAGTTATATCCGCCTCTGTGCAATGGCATGCCACGCAAACGAGCTCAACGCCTGAATCAATTGCCGGGCATAAATTATCCCTTATAGTACCAAAACCAGGGATAAGGAATGTGCCAAGCCTAGTTTTTTTTAATTCTTTCCGCGCAATTTTAATCATTTCGCTATCGGATAAAGCCGATAAACCAACCTGAAGGGAAGATGCACCCAATCCATTTCCATGGCCTACTATAACCACATATAAACCAGCCGCATCAATTCCTTTGCAATAACTTGAAATGTTTTCGACGGTGAGCTGATGCTTAACCGCGTGAGAGCCGTCGCGTAAAGTAGAATCGAAAAAGAATATTTTTCCCATATATCTTAATTATTTATTTTCAAAATCTTTTTTTTTGCAAATTCTTCGGCTACATTTACAGCCGCGCAAGTTATAATATCTAAGTTACCGGAATATTTAGGGAGAAAATCCCCCAGGCCGACGACCTCTATCATGGTAGTAACACGGCCATTTTCCGCAACCGGCCCGAGAACAACTTTATAACCCGGGACGTATCTTTTTATTTTTTGCTCCATAGCCATAATTTCCTTGGTAATTTCTTCAATTTTTGGATTTTCAATTCTTGCATATATCGTATTGTGCATAAGAATAGGCGGCTCCGCAGGATTTAAAACAATTATTGCCTTGGCAGAAGCTACGCCGGTAAAAACAATGATAGCATCTTTTGTGGTTTGTGTATACTCATCTATATTAGCTCGGGTACCCGGCCCTGCGGATTTTGAAGAAATACTTGCTACAACCTCAATATATTCAATTTCCGGATGCACCTTCATAATCGCATAGACAATCGGGACAACCGCTTGGCCGCCGCAAGTTACGAGATTAACGTTTTTGCTGTTTAAGCATTCCTTGAGATTAATCACCGGGATACACATTTTACCCACTTGAGACGGAGTAAGGTCAATTGTGAATTTGCCCAACTTTTTTAAAATCGGGGCGTTACACAAATGAACCTTGGCTGAAGTAGTATCAAAAACAATTTTGCAGCAGCCAGGGTCTTTTTTGATGGATTCGATAGAATCATATGATGTTCTAACTCCTATCCTTTTGGCAAAATTAATCCCTTTTGATTCCTTATTTCTGCCGGCAAAAATGCCGCATTCAAGGACTTTAGACCTTTGGATTTTGACCAGAAGGTCTGTTCCTATATTGCCGGTGCCGATAATGCCAACTTTTACTTTTTTCACTGGATTTTTGTCGGTTTATTTTTTGTTAAAAATAAATAAAAACCAGAAAAAAATAACACCAACCAAGTTATTAATGATACAAATAAAGATTCCTTAAAAAATGGCGGGTTATATTTAAATTCAATAGTATGCGCGCCTGGTTTTATGGAAATAAACCTGGTTCCTATGTAACTTCTATAAATAGGGATTTTCGTTCCATCAATATACGCTTGCCAGCCGTTACTGTATAAATCCATAAGGGCTAAATATGCATCTTTATTGGAAGTGATATCTAATATTATATATTCAGGGTCGTCTTTCTTAAATTTTAAATCATACTCAAGTTTTATTTTTTCATCATTTTTGATAATTTGATGGAATTTTTTGTCAGAAGTTGTAATTTGCCCCGTCAAGGATAAACCCTGTATTGCTATATTATTTTTCAAATATTTATATTCATCCATATAGTCGTTAAATATTCTTATCTTATCGCTTAAAAATGCTCTTGGCGTTTTTGAATCCTCTCTGGCAAGGATTTCCGCATAAAGCGGATTATTATAATTTGATAGATTTGGTTTTATGGTTACGGTAGAACCATAATCAGCATTAAAATTTATATTTTTTTTCTTGCAATCATCTTTTTTATAAGCAAAAAAAACCCTGTTTGCTCCGTCATATGAAGGGTGGGCGATCAATCCTTTGTTGTATATTTCATTAAAAATGTTTACCAAATTCCTGGGGATATCTGAACTATATATCGGCACGGTATTGATTGTTTGGGAATAAGCCGGAAAAAATTTATGATACTCATGGTCCGAGTAACCTTGAACAGTGTTTCCTACAAAAACCCGCTTAAAATGATTGCTTGGCCCGTATTTATGCCGGATGAGTGTTGCATTTTTGTAAGCTTCATATAGTGGAGAATCTTCAAGGAATTTATTTCCTTTAATATTGTTGATAACTTCTTTGGCCGAAGTTTCGGCGGCAAAAGGCAACCCCCCATAATAAACCAAATTTTTATTGATAATAGCGCTGGGGGTAAATACCATTTTTATCATAGGAAAAGCGATAAGAAAACATACTAATTTTACTCCGGTTGTTACAACCGGAGTAACATCCGAAGATTTAAGATTGCTGAATATTCTTTTTAATAAAAGAGGCAAGTTTTCAGCCAAGCAAGAAACGCCTTCTATTATTAATATTGTTAAAAATGGAACGGCAACAGTATGCACTCTTACTGATATCCAGGGGATACCAAACATTTCAGTTAAAAAGAATGGTCCGGTTTCGCTGATAAATAAATAAGCAACAAGCACGGTCAAAAACCAGGCCTTCTTCCTTCTG
>Ga0265297_10010210_pt1 | contig 11872 bp, 16 predicted proteins | sample Munlanlwell13791_FD_192502 | JGI IMG/M metagenome (GOLD analysis project Ga0265297, IMG submission 192502) | Leachate microbial communities from a municipal landfill in Southern Ontario, Canada - Leachate well 137-91 | ecosystem: Engineered > Solid waste > Landfill > Unclassified | place...
CCGGATCTGGGAGGATCTATGGAAGGGAGGCCGGTATGACCTGGCAGAGATGTACAACGCGGACACCATGCGGGAGAATGCACAGCAGACCAATAGAAAAGCGGAGCTAGGAAATCTGGTAGCAGAGACCGCAACTTGGTGGCGTGATGCAACGATAGGACCGCCTACATCGGGACAGAGAAGGATATCGGCAAATTCATTTGTGCGTGATACTGGGCAAGCCCCGTTTGAGTACATGCCTGTAGGTCCCACCGGCGCGCAGGTGCAGGCAGCAAACGTAGAGGCAGCGGCTTTGGAGCGCGGGCGTGGGGTATACCAGATGGGGGGTGACCCAGAGTTGTCGCGTAACACGGAAGAGATGCGCGCGTTGCGTGAGCAGATCCAGCAGAGCAGGCAGGCCACGGAGGCGTTGACCACAGAGATCCGGTCTCCACGCACACCGCGAGGGAGCATGTCGAAGGGCGGCGAGGTGTTACAGTACCGGCCACAGTCCACGCGGAATGTAGGAGTGGAATAGTATGGCAAGCATCGGCGGATACACAGTCATGCAGATGACAGGCGAGATTCAGCCCAGTGGGTACATCATCGAGCACAAGACCAGACCCGGCGTAGCAGGCGTCGAAGCTATGGTGGTGGGATACTGGGGTAAACCGTTTACCATTGAAACCATGACGGCATTCGCATCTGCGAACCTGTTGAGTGTTGCCCGTCTGCTATACAACGCGCTGCGCGGCAGCAACGTGACTGTAGTAGACTCGTTGGGGACCACATGGTATAACATCCTTGTTGACGACATGGAGGTGCTGGATGCCCGGGCCCATGGCGGCGGCGTAGGTAACATGGCATCCACGTCTCACTACATGCGCGTGCGATGGACTCTCCGCAGCGCGGCAACGAGCTATTGACCTATGGCAATAACAGCATTCACGGCAACCCGGCTGGGGCCTACGACGTGGCGCATGGATGCCACGTCTAGCGAGACCACACCGACATACTACTGGTACGTCGGCGGCGTGCTGGTAGAAACCAGTTCCCGGCCATGGAAGATTGTGGACCTCGCCGCAGGTGAATCGTTGTGGGTAGAGGTGTTTGATGATTCGTCTAGCACGCCGGTGCCGGGGAACGCTGGCCGGTTGATCATCGACTGGGGGCCAGTATCAGGCGCGTCAGTGTACAGAGTGTATGAGTACTATGATAGTGCATGGACCTTACGAGCGGAGGTGCCAGAAACAGGGCTGGGCCAGTATGAGTACCAGACGCGATACCTCGAAAACGATACCGATATTCAATGGCGTGTGGTAGCGTATGGCACCAATGGTATACTTGGGACTGTCAGGCAGTTCACCGCGAAGTGCGTTCGTGGACCAGACGCGCCCGAAGTGACCTATACGTATAGCGTTGTAACCGGGAAGGTAACCGTTAGCTAATGGCATCAACTGGCACAGTCGGCGATGCGGTGCAGGTCTACCTGAGTGGTGCGCTTGCGAATAACGCTTACCAGTCCGATGTAGACGCTGCACTAGGCGGGTACCGCAGCAGCGTCCGTGCATCGTCTCTGACTATGCGCAGGCCGTCTGCCCTGCCTGGTCTAACCGTGACGCATGCCAGCGGCGCAAACGGGACAGGCAACGGCGTGCTAACCTGCCAGTCTGCCAGCACGGTGTCATGGACCCCGCCCAATGGTACAGTTGGGACAGCGGTTACCATAGCGAATGGTGAGACCAAACTCCTCATAGGCGGCGGGACAGAGATCAACAAGTGGGTTGTGGTAACCCGCACAAGCGCGACAGACCTGGCAGGTGTTGAGGTAGTACAGCTGCTTGATACGTTTAACAACGTCTTTGGCCCGTCTGATTTCTCTGCTGCCGGGTTCAAATACCGCGCGGTGTTTCTTCGGTTTGCGTCTGCGGTGACAGCCTGCCACGTATGGCTCGACAGCGCCAATGACGGCGTGAGGGCGTTGGCTGCCGAAACCCCTGTCAGCAACGCAATCCAGACCATTGCCAGCGAGTCAGCAGCGCCCACAGGTGTCTCGTGGGACATGGGGACTACCGAGGGCACGGGGATAGACATAGGCACACAGTCTGCTGGCGCCATAGTTGGGCTATGGATACGCCACGCGCTAGGCAGTGGATACACCGCCAGTGCCCATGTAGACACGATCATACACTACTCGTACACCTGCGCTGCTGTTGATTATGCTGGTCAGCTACGCGGCAAGTGCCGGTATGCGGACAGTGCGCTTGAGTTGTATCTGCTCTTCGCGGGAGACGGCGCCGAACCTGACTTGACCGGGACGGCGGACGCCAGCGCCGCTGCGCTTCCAATCGAGCTTGCCCTAGCAGCCGATCATGATTGGTGGCTTAGGACTATAACACAGGACGCATACGGGTTGCGTAGCCATACGAATGACGCCAGTAACCGGGTGATACGGTTGGCGGCGGACGGGACGCAGGAAGAAGATCCGCCTTCGGCCCCGTCCATTGTGACCATGTCGGCCTACACTGCTGGGGAAGTCCGTGTGCAGGCGGCCTACTATCCGCTGCTGGAAACCGTGAGCGCTGACAAGGCGACGTCGTGGGTATTGTATCTGACCGACGATGGTAGTACACCTGACCCAGCGGTTGATGACGCCTACGATACGAAGTCCATGGGGGGCGGTGACGCGGAACTGTTGGACTACACGACGGCACAAGGCACCTGGCTGGAAGACCAGGTGATCAAGTGCATCCCGCGCACGCGCAGGTCGTACATTGTAGGTGAGGAGACGCTTTACGTCGAGAGCACGAACAGCACAGTATACTCTGCCACAGTAGAATACTTTGGTCCTGCAAGACCGTCCATTGTAGTCACCCATGACGGATGGTATGGACAGGATGTTGGGATACAGGCCGCACCAGATGATGAGGTCACATACGTCGATGAGACGAACAACATCTACTGGCTCATGAAAGGCGGCCAGACCCAGCTATGGGCTGACACGGTGCTCGTGTTCTCACTCAAGCGGGACAGTTCCCGTCCTTCTTGGAGTGGTCTCTATACTACCTTTGCAGTAGACGACGGGGCTATATCCGGGGCTGGAACCACGGACCCCATCGAGGTGGCTTCGTGGACCGGCGGTGACAAGACGCTGTACATCACGGTCAACGGGGCTCGTGTGGCCAAAATCGACGTGACGAACCTAACGATCACGTTCAACACTATTGACGGGGCAGCATCGGTCAGTAGTACACTAAGCGAATCGCCAATATGGCGGAAGTATGCGCACACCTGCATCCAGGTATGGGACCTTGGGAATGATACTGTAGTAACAGGAGCGAGTCTAACCAGCGCGGGCGTGCTCGCGCTTGCCGACAAACTGGTCGGCTGCAACACGGAGGGCGAATGTACAAGCGAAACATGATTGACACAGTGAAGGGCATGGGTGCAGTTGCTCTGGTTTGGACTGCTATGCTGCTGTGGATGCAGCCTGGTGTAGTCCAAGCTGCAACGACCTATTTCGTACGCACCCCTGACGACAAGGGGGTTGTGTTCGGCACCGACAGCGACTACCTTATTGAATACGATAGTGGTACAGCGCTGTTGGAGGTTCGCAAGTCTGGCGGCGAAGGTGAGGGTGAAGGCGAACTGTTGATCACCACAGACAATACGGATCTTACGATGTATGTGGATTTCAAGATCCCAACTAACGCGGCCTATTTCGGGGGCGGGTATACTGCAGGCGTGGGATCAACAGGGGCCACTATCAACGCGGCAGGATCCTACTGGACTGACGGCAGCATCATTACTGACTCGACTATGTACGCATCAGGAGCGATCACGAGTCTGTCTGATATGAGCTCGGTCAACGGTGTTTTTTCAGGCACGGTGTCTGTTGGTGGCGGGTACGGAGTCACGGGCGCATCCATATCAACAGCCGGTGTCATAACCGCTAACGGCGCTATCACGACGGATGATGCTCTGACCGCGCTGTCTGCCGTGATTGGCGGGGGCTACGGTGCCACTGGTGCCACGATCAGCAGCGCGGGCGTAGTCCAGGCCGATGGGGCTATTACGACCGCAGCGGGGCTTACAGCGTTGTCAGGTGCGTTTGGTGGTGGATACGGCAGCACAGGATTGACCATCTCGGAGGCCGGTGTACTACAGGCTAACGGCGCCATGACCACGGATGGGGCATTGACGGCTGCATCCGCTGCTATCGGCGGGGGATACGGGTCAACTGGTATCTCTCTATCAGACGCTGGTGTGATACAGGCCGACGGGGCGATAACCAGCGCGGCAGGACTGACGGGCCTATCTGCCGCGATTGGTGGCGGGTATGGGTCAACTGGTGTGACCATATCGGAGGCCGGTGTAGTACAGTCTAATGGAGCAATCACGTCCGACGGAATCGTGACGGCCACGGGCGGGGTACGTGTGGGAGACTCCACGAGCATCGGGTGCGCGTCCGATCCGGACCTCGTGACGTGGGGCACGAACCTTCTGACCATCGCGGGACAGGCAACCGCCAACACGGTGGTGATTGGCGGGGGCTACGGTGACTCAGGGATCACGATTAGTAGCGCAGGCGTAGTCCAGGCCGATGGGGCTATCGCGACCGCTGGGGCCATTACAGCAGCCTCTGCTGCCATCGGCGACGGGTACGGATCAACCGGGCTGGACGTGACGTCGGCGGGCCACATCAACACTGACGGTCACCTCCGGTGCGGGTCATGGTTCGGGGCAACCGCTGTTGACATTACGGACCTGCCGCCCACTGGAGTCAACGGCCTGTGGTGCATCTATAACCATCTGTCCAGTGAGTCCCAGTTCCTGAGCGGAGACTACAACGGCGGCGTCCCGAACTATCGCCCGTTGCGGTTGTACGGTTCGGCTATCACACTGGGTGCCGCAACCAGCCATGACACTACAGTGGCCGGGAAACTGTCCGTAGACAACGGCGAGATCAACAGCAACGATGCCACGTTCGCACTCTTGGATTCAACGGTCACCACGTTGACCGTGGGCCAGTCTGCCACGTCCGTGACGGTTGGAGCGGAGACCGGTACGCTGTCATTACGCAACCCCACTGTAGCGGCTGGCGCGGCGCTGACCGCCGGGACCGCCGACACAACAGCAGGCTCGCTCGTGTTGTACGGCGGTAGTGCAGACTATGGCGGCAGCCTGCGGATCGAGAACGGGGCCAACTATGACACCACGACGGAGTGCTGGGAGTTCGAGCCGTCCGGTGAGGACCTCCGGCTGACCGGGGATCCCGACGGTACTCCTGTTTCAGTGTATGACATCGATGGTACCACATACGCCACGACGATGTATTATCCTATCACCTTTGCCGGTAGCAATGTCGACCGGTTCACCCGCCGGTGCATTGGTGACACGTTGGCCATGGACACGGCGGACGCGCTGCGGCTGCTCGTGGCATGGATAACGCCAGCCACCATTCTGGACTATTCCACGTATCGGCACACGATGGTGCCCCAGAATTTGACGGCTGTGGACAGCCTAGTCAAAGGTGACGCCTGGTCCATTGACTTGGATGGTTCCACAGAGTACGCATACAGCGCGGACGCCAACGAGTTTTCGTTCGGCGATGCTAGCAACGATAGCGCGTTTTCGGTGCTCGCGTGGGTCGAGGTGGTGGATACGGCAAACGCTCAGATGATACTGGCCAAATACACAACCAGTGCAGACCGTGAGTGGGGCCTACAACTATCCACGACTGAGGCAGCCCAGTTGGTGTGCCGAGATGAGAGCATTGGAGTCAGTACAACCCGCACGGCAGACGCTGGCATGTCTGCTGGGTGGCACTGTGTATGTAGCACGTACGATGGGACTGGCGGCGCCACGGCGCTGGATGGCACCAACGCGGCGATATACGTTGATGGTGTAGTAGTAGCATCAACAGCCGTGAATCAGGCCACATACGTTGCCATGGAAAATCTGACCGGCGTGCTAACCATTGGGCGGCAGGGCACCACGACAGGGTGGTTTGCGGGCGACATGGGGCTGGTCTCGCTCTGGGGCGAGGAGCTCACGGCGGCAAAGGTTTGGAAACTCTACTGTATTACTCGTGGATATTACGGGGTGTAAGGAGATTCGACATGAACGTACCACAACATTTCCAGCAACTGTGTCGCCAGGTAGCACAGATCACATACAACCAGAGGCCACCATCGGACGCATACGCCGAACGGACTGCGCGTTTGCTCTACATGACGGGAGCGCACGAGTCCGGCGGGTTCCGGTGGCGGCGTCAGATGGGGTTCAACAGCACGAGCACACAAGGCGCATTCGGGATCTGGCAGTGTGAGTGGGGTAGTATCGCAGACAGTTGCGCATGGCTGGACAAACATCCCTGTGTTCGGTTCCGGTTGGCGGCCTGGTTGTACCAGTACCATGAGATGAGGGGTATCCCGCTGTACGCCAGTGCGAAGGAGAAGCTGCTGACCATACTACAGACCAGTCTAGGTGACCCGTTGTCGTGCGCGTTCGCGCGGCTGCATTACTTCCGGGACCCGTCACCAATCCCGGAAACCATCGGGGACCTTGCGGCCTACGCCAAACGGGTGTACAATACAAGTATGGGTGCCGCCAAAGCGGCGGACTACGAACGGGCGTATAGACAACACTGGCCGGGAGGGTGAGACGATGATGGGACCTGATGAGCGGGACAAGCTGGAGGCGAGCGCGTGGGCGTTTCTATCAGTCTGCGTAGTTGCGTTCGGGGTTGTGTTTGTCGGCCTGTGTGTAGCGACGGTGCTGCTATCCGGCTGCGCCACGGTGAGCACACAGTTCAGCGAGACGGTGACGGACCCGGACGGGACCAGCACCACGACCCAGTACGAGGCCGTGAGCACGGCCCCGCCGTTCGGGAAACTGGACACGACAGGGCACCAGTGGGTGTACGATTGGGGTGGTGACGTCAATCACATAGGGACAGGTCAGGACGCCGCGGGCGTGGACAACACGGGGTGGTCTGTGATCATCCCGTTGTTCGAGACGCTGGTCAACGCCATTGGTGAGGGGTACAAGGCCAGCCTGGCCGTGCCGGACGTGCCGGACGTGCCTCCGATCAATGTGACGGTGACGCCATGAAACACGGACCATATTCCTACGTGAGGGAGAAGGTGAGCATACAGAGCACAGATACAGATGATGACGTGCTCTTTCGGTTCGAGTCCCGTGACAATTCGGGCAAGACCCACGTCCGGCGGGTGGTGACGAGCTATGAGCACGCAATGGCTATCTACGAAGCGCTTGGCAAACACCTCGCGCAAAAACAAGCAGGTTGCGCCATGAGCGTGCCTGGCCGTGCCCCGGTTCCGCCGATCAACGTGACGGTGACGCCATGAGCGTGCTAAGAGGCTATGTTTTGACAGGCGACAATCAGGAGCGCGTTCTGGGGTTGCGGCTGGCCGATGTGCTGCCGGAGGCTGCCGAGCTTGCGAGGAAGAGTGCCGAGGCTGCCCGGATAGCCAGAGAGGATAAGCGGAAATTCGGCCAATGCTATTCGAAGTACTGATACCGCAGGGCGCTACTGTACTGCGTGACGAGATCACAATCGTTGCGGGCGTATGCCCAATATCCCAGACCGTTACTCTGATCACGGAGCATAGCAGCGACGCAGTCCCGTTCGACTACTTCGGCGTGCTGGATTTGAACGCGATCATCTCTCATGACGCGCGGCGTGTCAGGTGCGTACAATACCGCACACGCGACGGAAGATACACTGCGTATGCAGTAATGCGACAGGGATAGACGTATGGCTAGTGTGCAGATCATAGCAGACTCGGCATCAACGTTACGGTATGCTAGTAGCACTGCGTGCTATGTGCGTAGCGTATGGGGTGCATCGTGGGAGTGGATGCCGTACCTGTATCCTCTACGGTGTACCGATGCTGTATCACCTAACGTACCATCTGCATACCTCGACTACAACTACGGCCAGATCAAGCGCGCTGATTCGCCTTCGTATGGGTTCTACAACCCTACCACCATCCTGGGCAAGTACGTGTCCATATGGGCGTATAACCCGTGGGGGTCTACGCCGTTGTGGGCTGGCATTATCGACAGTGAGACGGTTGACCCGCACGGGACATCGTCATATGCCCAGGGCGTCCAGCACCTGACCGCATACGGTCTTGAGCATCTGCTTGACCGTGTTCCTATTGTAGGCACCTATACAGCGGGCGGATACATTGACCGCGAAGTGGTGTTCAATCGGCGGAACCGCTACGGGTCAGGATGGACCGGGAACCGCAGCACGGATCCTGTCATAGACGATGTCTATGCAGTATCCGCAGACGGCGCGACATGGACAAACCTGCAACTACTGAAATACGTGCTTGCGTCATACAGTCCATTTACCATTACTTTGTGCGGAGAAACTGAGGTGCTCGAAAGCGTGGTGGCAGAGCATGACCTGCGCGGCGATACCATCAAGACAGCCCTAGACAAGCTGGTTGACCGGCATCGGGGGCTTGGCTGGAAACTCGTAATAGGACTGGATGATACCATCTCCCTGTACATCTTCAGCGTGATGGCTGAACCTGTTGCGTGGCTTGGTACTGTACTACCTGCGAACACAGATCAAACAGCAGTCAACCTGAGTAGCACGCCGTGGCTCGATCCGCATATCACTACTGACGGGCTCAATCAGTATGACCGCATCGTGGCCGAAGGACAACAGATCGGCGTATGCTTCTCTTTGTCCAATGCAGACGGGACGTTGATCCCAGCATGGACCGCCGATGCCGAGACCGCATACGAGGCGGGGTCATCGAAGGAATCTGCTACCACAGAAGACCATGACACGTTCCGCAACGCGGACACATACAAGGATGTGTACCAGAAGTATAGCGTACCGGCTGATTGGGACTACCTTGCAGGTGATGGTATAGGAGGAACGCAGTACACTACGTGCCCAGGGTGTACCCGAAACGGGGAAACAGATCCCACCGTCACCACATACCCGTGGCAATCAGATGTCGGGTTTGAGCGGTTCATCCCGATCTACGTTGGTACGGACGGTGAGGAAGAGCCGCGCCGCCCGTTTGTGCTCGTGGCTGACACGGACGGCAACTACCACTACATAGACAAGCTCAAGGCCATTGAGGAGGAAAACGGGAGCCTGTCTCTAGCAGACAACGAGCTAGCTATGTGGGTGTCTGCTGGCAATATGAACCACGTGTATGCACTGAACCATTGGGCTGTAGGTGCAGCGGCTACGAACAAGCAGCCCGTGTTCGACTACGAATCCTTCATCGCGACTGTATTTATGAAGTGTGACACTAGGCTTACGGTCACCGTAGACATAACGGACACCCCGTGGAGTACAGACCTGCTGCGCACGAAACGAATCAGAGATGATGACGCGGCGCTGTGGGTTGTGCTGCCTGGTACTGTAACAGACGTGGCTGATGGTGCTCTAGTACACGTTGGCGTGAACGGATCTACAGTGCGTACCGACGTGGCACGGTTGCGCGCTATGGCGGTGTTTGCAGCCGCGTACTACGGACAACAGCGGCGGGCCATGACGATGACCGTGAAAGAGATCATCGGGGCGCACGCGGCGGGATCTCTAATGGTGGCGGTGCTAACTGGCGGATATTGGGTTCAACTTGGGACCGTGGTGACAGAGCGGACATGGGACTTCGATGCCCAAACCACAACCATACGTACCGGGTTCCAGGAGCTCATATAGTGGATACGGTAGATAATCTGAAACGGCGCCTCCGTGGGCTAGAACAGCAGGTACGCGAGTTGGAACGGCGCCTATCGGGGATCCCAGTGCGCATGCCGGCGGGCGGCGGCGGCGGACTCGCTATCCGATCCTATGACACGTTCCCGCCGATTCCGTCAGGTCCGACAATCATCTACTGCAAGGATCAGATATACTATGCGGACAGCGAGTCTACTGTATGGTATCCGCTAGTCAAATTCACATCCGAGACAGGCGAAGTAGGAACGTAGGACAGGAGGAACTATCATGGACTGGATTGTAGACAACTGGGACACTATCGCCATTGTGCTAGGCGCTATCGTGGCGATAGTCAGGCAGACAGCGTGGGGCCGTGCAAACCAGCGTGCGCTTGACCTCGTGACACGGGCCGTGGAACAGCGTAACGCGGTGGCGGTCAAAGCAACTGTGCGTGGCGTTGAGCCTACGTTACCGGCCAGCGCCAGTAAAGCGCTGCGCAAGGCCGTGGCCAAGGCCAGCGTCAAGCCGAAACATTAACGGTCCTCTCCAACAGCGCCCCGGCGGGCCGCAGGACCTCACCCTCCCTGCGGCCCGCCACCACTGTGCTAGAAGTGGTAATCGACTGAGGCCCACGTCCCCTGGAACCATCCAGGGTATTCGCCCTTCGGTATGTAACCGTCATATGTTACTATCGAGCAGCCCTTGACGCGCCTGGACTCGATGACTGTATAGCAATGCACCTCGTCGTATGCTACTGCTGGTATTGTAGGCAGATGGCCAAATGTCTTAATAAGCATATCAGCCATACTACAGTAATCGGCTACAGTCCTCTGGTTGTATCCAACCAGGATGTGGACGTTGGCGAATCGCAGTCCGTTTTGTGGCGTAATCTCATCGCGCCACAGAATGTTACGTTCTATACTCATTTCATTTCCTCCTACGCATGCCCAATGGCCTGGAGAGAATCTCTTTCCATGCGGCATCCCACGCGGCATCCCATGCTTCCTGCGATGCGTCTTCGTCCATGGTTTCGTCCCATGCGACCTGCGCGGCTTTCGCCGCCTGATTCCAGGCCCAGTCCCGCTCCTTCTTCCAGTCGGCCCATACACGGGTTGTCATGTTTCTCCTCCTTACGGTAGTTCAACGTCGAACAGTCCCAACCGCCCTTTCCACGGGACCGGGTCGGCCCACCGGCGGGGGTTGGCAAAAACCCAGTGGCATGAGTACAACTCGGCCCATTTCGAGGGGTATCCAAACGTGCAGTCCACCATGTCGACCTGGCCGATGATCGCGCTCCGGACGAACGCCTCCGGGGGTAGGTCAGGCGCGCCACACCTGCCGCGTACAATGAGGCGCGTGGTATCGTAGGGATCCCAGTGGGGGCCACACCCCGGACCCCACGCTTTGCCCGCGTGTATCAGTAGCGGACCCCTGTAGTCGGTTTCCCACGTCCGGTTCTCCACGTCCTTGCCGTGGCCGATGATGTATTCCGCCCACGGCTGTCTTACGCTAATGGCCTTGTAGATCATGTCATTTCCTCATCATCTGGTCTGCGTGCTGCGCGTGCGCCTGGTAGTGCGTCAGTTTCGGCGTTGTGCTGTATGGCTCGTCTGGCACATTGGGTCTTATGCCTCGCATGATGTGGCGTAGCCATAGAGCGCACGCCAACACGATGCACCCGACAATCCACACGGCTGTGGAGACAGGCACGTGGGATGGGGGTGGTGCTGGAGCAGAATCCGGGTGCGGAGGGTACGGGTTGCTGGTCCCGTAGATGGTGCCCGGCTGGCCGTACCCGCCGCCGTATTCACAGTCGTTCTCGCTCATGCCAGCATCTCCCTCTCGATGGCGTCCACGACGGCTACCTGGGACGGGTATCCCAGGTGGTCAAACCACGAGGCCACCTCAGAGTGCCCGGTCCGTTCCAGCCGGACCGGGAGCGCGTAAATTCTCTCGACAGGAGAGTCGCCTAGTACACCACGCAACGGGGCCACGTACTCTGGCGGGATCGGTACCATGGCCGATTCGAACAGCAACCAGTACCGGGCCAATGCCGTCCGTGCGGCCCGGCTCATGCCCGGCCCGGACCCGTCGGACCTTTCCCGGAGCGGCAGACAACTGGCCTCGTCCGATAGCCACGCCATGGGCCTGGGTTTCCGTTTCTGTCTGCTG
>Ga0265297_10010213_pt1 | contig 11869 bp, 7 predicted proteins | sample Munlanlwell13791_FD_192502 | JGI IMG/M metagenome (GOLD analysis project Ga0265297, IMG submission 192502) | Leachate microbial communities from a municipal landfill in Southern Ontario, Canada - Leachate well 137-91 | ecosystem: Engineered > Solid waste > Landfill > Unclassified | place...
CGCTCTATCTCGATCCCCACAGCGTAGCCGCCACCCTGGAACTGGCGGCACTTTGCGAGCGTACCGAAAACCTGCGGCGCGCACAGTCCCTGCGGCGCGCGGCACTGGACATCGTGCGTGCGCTGCCCGGCGACGCGGTGGTCGAGCCCTATGACACAACGGCGGCAGAGTTGGCGCAGTGGCTCGCGCAGTCGTCGCCCGCGTTAACAGCGCCGCCGGGCAAGCCTTCACCCAGGCGCACTGGCTAGCCCGTACCCGCCGCTGCCCGACCCCTGGAACCTCATACGAAAGCCATATCGATGCCAGCCGCCGCCTGTCCAGCCGCGCCCGGCAACGCTCGATGACATTGACTTTGCCCCCCATGCGCCTATGCTAAAAATTCGTAACGCCTGCACGTACCGCTACATGGACGCCCTTTCCCTCCTGATTTTCGAGCTCGACGGCGCACGCTTCGGCCTGGACGCGACGCAGGTGCGCGAATGCATCTGGCTGCCCGAACTGACGCCGGCCGAGGAGGCGCCGCCCTGGATCGTCGGGCTGTTCAACCTGCGTGGTCGCATCGAGCCCGTTGCCGACCTTCGGCTGCGCTTCGGCCATCCGGCGCGGGACTACCGTCCCGGCGACCAGGTCGTGGTGGTGGAAACCGACGGCCGGCCGATGGGGCTGATCGTCGACGACGTGATCGAAGTCATCGATCTCCCCGGCGAATCCATCCAGCCGCCACCCCAGTTCGATGCCGCGAGCCCCGCGCCCGACCACCTGGTGGCTGGCGAAGCGCGCGTGGGCGACGGCCTGGTGACCCTGCTCGATATTTCCCGACTGATCCAGCTGACCGAATGGCCCGGGCCTGCCGCAGCGGCGCAGCAGCGCGACGAGCCGGCACCCGTCGGCGGCTTCTGCCCGCGCGCCACCGCCGCCGAGCACGAACTGTTCCGCGCCCGGGCCGCGGCCTTGCGCGAAGCCATCGTCGAAGAGGACAGCAGTCGCCTCGGGCTGGCCGTGATGCAGCTCGACGCCGAATATTTCGGTGTCGAGCTGGCGTCGGTGCAGGAATTCTGCGAGATCGCGCAATTGAGCCCGATTCCCTGCTGCCCGCCGCATATCCTGGGCGCCATGAACCTGCGCGGCAACCTGCTGACCCTGATCGACCCGCGCGCCGCGCTCAATCTGCCGCCGGCACCCAGGGGCGGCAAGGCCGTGGTTGCCCGCCTCGGCGATCAGACGGTGGGCATCGCGGTGGACGAAGTGCACGACGTGATCTACCTGCGCAGCGAGGATTTGCAGCCGCCGCCGGCACTGCTGCGCGAAAGCTGCGGAGCGGAATTCAGCGGCACCGCGGCCTATGCCGGCCGCATCATTACGGTATTGGACCTTCCCGCGCTGCTGGCGCGGGAAGACTGGATCGTCGATCAACACGTGTGATTGAAGGGGAATGCCATGTTCGCGAAATTGAAACTGCGCCAGCGCATCCTGCTGGGCTACCTGGCCCCGCTTGTCCTGCTGCTGGGTGCCATGGGCCTGGTGTTCGTCAGTCTGCAGAAGGCGACGCACGCAGCCGCGGCGGTGGAAACCTCGCACCGGACCATGGACGAAGCCATGGACCTCATCTATAGCCTGACCAAGATGCAGCGTGCAGCACGCGGTTACCTGCTGCTGAAAAATCCCACCTCGCGCCAGACCCTGGTGGACAGCGAAAGGGAATTCAAGGAAGGAGGTGAAAAGCTCGCCGGTCTGGTGAAAGACTCGCAGCAGCAGCTCACCCTGCGCGGCCTGCTGAACCAGGGTCAAGACCTGGTCAAACTGGACAGCGAGTTCCTGAACCTGGTGGACGCCGGCAAGCAGGCCGAAGCCTTGGCCCGGTTCCGTGCCGGGGATGGCCTGAACGCGTCAAAGGAGGTCGATGCGCTGTGGCATCGCTTCAGGCAGCGCGAGGAAGAGATCATCAAGGATCGCCAGGAGGCCTATGACGTGGCCATTCGCACGGTCGCCAATTCGATTATCTACGGCATGCTCGGCGCAATCGTCCTGGCGGTCGCCATTGCCCTCTGGCTGGCCTCCGCGGTGAGCGGCAAGATCACCGTCAACGCCGCCCAGCTTTCCGCCGCCGCCAGCGAGATCGCCGCCACCATCGCCCAGCACGAACGCACCGCCAGCCAGCAGGCGGCCGCGGCCAACGAGACCTCCGCCACCATCGACGAATTGTCCGCCTCCTCGCGCAAATCGGCCGAGCAGGCGGCGAACGCGGCGGCCACGACCGAAAAGGCCGGCGCCGCGACCGCCCAGGGCAACGAGGCGACGCGCCAGGCGGTGGTGGCGATGGCCAGCCTCAAGGACAAGATCGGCGCCATGGCCGAGCAGATTCTGCACCTGGGCGAACAGACCGGCCAGATCGGCAATATCGCCACCGTGCTCAAGGATCTGGCCGGGCAGATCAACATGCTGGCATTGAATGCCGCGGTGGAAGCCGCCCGCGCCGGCGAGCACGGCAAGGGCTTCGCCGTGGTGGCCGGCGAAATCCGCAAGCTGGCCGACGAGAGCAAGAAGTCGGCGGAACAGACCGCGGTGCTGGTGGCCGATACCCAGAAGGCCACCAACTCCTCGATCATAATGACCGAAGAAGGCACCCGCACCGTGGCCGAGGTAACCCAACTGGTGCAGAAGGTGGCTGAACTGTTCGCCAACCTGGCCGGCCTGGCCGGCAGCGCCAACGAAAATGCCCAGCAGGTGATGCTCAACGCCAGGCAGCAGTCCGCCGCCTTCAACCAGGTGGTCGAGGCGACCAACAGCATCGCCGCCGGCGCCAAGGACACTGCTGCCGGCATCAGCCAGACCAAGGTCGGCGTACAGCAACTGAACGAGGCGGCGGGTAACCTCAAGGCGATCGCGTAATCTGACAGACGGCGCGTGGGAGCGACCATGATCGACGACCCGGAGCTGTTCCGGCTGTTCAAGGCGGAAAGCGAGGAGCATCTCGCCCGCCTCGACGACGGCCTGCTGCGCCTGGAGAAGACGCCCGCCGACCCGGCGCTGCTGGAAGAGGTTTTCCGCGAGTCCCACAGCCTGAAGGGGGCGGCGCGCATGCTGGGGCTGGCCCGGATCGAGGCCACCGCCCACGGAATGGAAAGCATCCTCAACGCAGCGCGCAGGGGCGAGGCGTCGCTCATGCCCGAAACCATGGCGCAAATGAACGCCGCGCTGGTCGATCTGCGCGGGCGCGTGCAGGAGGCGCTGGCCGACACGGGAGCCGCCACCCCCTCCCCGGCCCTCCCCCGCGAGAGGGAGAGGGGGCAGAACGACGCACGCCGCGAACAGCAGCCATCACCCTCGCCGACGATGCCGACCGCCGTGTCGCCAGCGCCGACTTTTACGACCGTTGCGGACAAAGTCATCGAGGCCCCGGCATCGCCTGCCGGAACGCCATCAGCGCCGGCTGCAGCACCAGCGGCCGCCGGCAAGCCATTTCGCATCGAGACCGTGCGCGTCGAGACCCGCAGGCTCGACGACCTGCTGACCCAGGTGGGCGAGCTTTCGGTGATCCAGGGCCGGGCGCAGCACCGATTGGCGCTGATGGAGGAACTGCTGGAGCAGTGGGTCGCGCTGGAACGCGGCCGCCGCAGCGCCCGCACGTCGGCACAACCCGAGGCAAAGGGTGCGGCGCAGACGCGCTTCGGCATCCTGCTGAAACAGGCGCGCGATGCGCTGTTCGACGACAGCGCGCGCATCGAAGCCACCGTCGGCCTGCTCGAAGGCCAGGTGCACAGCATCCGCCTGCTGCCGCTGGCCACCGTGTTCGCGCTGTTTCCGCGCATGGTGCACGACCTGGCCGGTGAACAGGGCAAGGAAGTGGAGCTGGTGCTGGAGGGGGGCGACATCACCGTGGACAAGCGCATCCTCGAGGAGATGAAAGATCCGCTGATGCACCTGATCCGCAACACCATCGACCACGGCATCGAGCCGCCGGCCGAGCGTGAACGACTGGGCAAGCCGCGCGGCGGCACGGTGCGGCTCAGCGCGAAGCGCGACAATTCCCATGTCCTGCTGGAAGTGGCGGACGACGGCCGCGGCCTCGACCCGGCGGCGATCCGGCTGGCGGCGGCGAGGCGCGGTCTCCACGACGAGGCGACGCTCGCGGCGATGAGCCCGGCGCAATTGCAGCAGTTGGTGTTCACCCCCGGCCTTTCCACCAGCGCCCATGTCACCGAGCTGTCGGGGCGCGGCGTCGGACTGGACGTGGTGCGGGTCAATGTCGAACGCATGAAGGGCGGCATCCGCCTTGATTCGTCCGCCGGCCGCGGGCTGACGGTTGCTTTGCGCCTGCCCTTGAGCCTCGCCACTACGCGCCTGCTGCTGGCGAACGCGGGCGGCCGGCTGTTCGGCCTGCCGATAGAATGCGTCCATACCTCGCGGAGCGTGCGCGAGGCCGATGTGTTCACCCTCGACGGCCACCTTGCCGTGCTGCTGGACGGCCAACCAGTGATCGCCGCCCGCCTCGCCGAGCTGCTGGAGCTGCCGGCCACTGAGCTGACCACCACGCCGGTCGCGGCGCACGACATCCTGGCCTGCATCGTGCTCCAGATTGGCGACGGCCAGACGGAGCGGCTGGGCCTGCTGGTCGACGATCTCATGGCCGAGGAAGAAGTGGTGCCCAAGCCGCTGGGCGCACCGCTCAAGCGCGTGCGCAATGTCTCGGCCCTGGCCATGCTGGCCAGCGGCCAGATCTGCTCGGTGCTGAATCCCGCCGATCTGCTGCGCTCGGCGCAGCAGGCAGGCGCCCCGCTGCGCAACGGAGAACGCGAAGTCCGCCGCGAGGCTCCCCGACCCGCCGTGCTGCTGGTCGAGGATTCGGCGCTGATCCGCGCCATGCAAAAACGTATCCTCACGGACGGCGGCTACGAGGTGGTGACCGCGGTGGATGGCGCGGACGCGCTCGACGCCCTCGGCAGCCGCCCCTTCTCCGCGGTGGTGTCCGACATCATGATGCCCATCATGGATGGCCTCGCCCTCACCCGGCGCATCCGCGCCGAGCCGCGCTACAAGGAGCTGCCGGTAATCCTGGTGACGACGCTGGCCTCCGACGACGACAAGCAGCGCGGCCTCGACGCCGGCGCCAGCGCCTACATTCCCAAACCCTCCTTCGACCAGCGCGTGCTGCTCGATACCCTGAAAAGGCTGGTGGTGACAGGATCCGCGTACTCCTGGTCGACGACTCCCCGATCGCGCTGCACATCCTGCAGCGCCTGCTGTCTCGCTCTGCCGACATCCAGGTGGCGGGCACCGCCGCCAACGGCAGGGAGGCACTCGATCTGCTGCCGGCGCTCAATCCCGACGTCATCTGCACGGACCTGCACATGCCGGTGATGGACGGGCTGGAATTCACCCGCGCGGTGATGAACAAGTATCCGCGCCCGATCCTGGTGCTGAGCATATCGGTGGAACCGGGTTCGTCCAACGTGTTCCGGCTGCTGGAGGCGGGGGCGGTGGATTTCTACCCCAAGCCGCTCGCCATTCTCGAGGCGGATCAGGAAAAGCTGGCCAGGGACCTCGCCAGCAAGATTCGCGTCCTGGCCGGCGTGCAGGTGTTTCGCCGCACCGGGAAGGCGACGGGCATTGCCGGGCTGCCCGCAACGCCTTCCCTGCGGCCCCGCGCCCCCGTGCGCATCGTGGGGATCGGCGCGTCGACCGGCGGCCCGCTGGCCTTGCGCGAAATCCTCAGCCACCTGCCGGTAAGCTTCCCGGTGCCGGTGGTGTGCGTGCAGCACATCGGCGAGGGTTTCCTGGCCGAGATGGTGGCCTGGCTGGGCGAAGCCAGCCCGCTGCCGGTGCGCGTGGCAGCCCAGGGCGAAGTCCCGCGAGCCGGGGTGGTCTATTTCGCCCCCGGGGACGCCCATCTGGAGCTGGACGACGGCGGACGCTTCGACCTCACCGCGACACCGCCGTGCGGCGGTCACCGGCCCTCGGTGACCGTGACCCTGCGCGCGGTGGCGCAGCGTTTCGGCGCCGCCGCAGTGGGCGTCCTGCTTACCGGCATGGGGCGCGACGGCGCCGATGGCATGGCCGAGATTGCCGCCGCCGGCGGCATCACCATCGCCCAGGACGAGGCCAGCAGCGTGGTTTACGGCATGCCCAGGGAGGCAGTGGTACTGGGGGCGGCGCAACAAGTACTGCCGTTGCGACAAATCGGCCCGGCGCTGGCGGCACTGGCCGGTTGCAGCAGCGCGGACGCGACGACCGGGCGGAGGGCGGCGACATGACGGCACGGCCCGAACCCTCCGGCACCGCGCCCGGAATCCTGATCGTCGAAGACAGCCCGGTCGAAGCGGAGCTGCTGCGCCGCACTCTCGCCGGCGCGGGTTACGCGGCAAGCGTGGCGCACGATGGCGAGGAGGGCCTCCGCATGGTGCGCGCGCAGCGCCCCGCCCTGGTGATGAGCGACATCAACATGCCGGTGATGAACGGCTACCAGTTGTGCCGCACCATCAAGTATGACGATCACCTGTGGAATATCCCGCTGATCCTGCTCACGGTGCTGTCCGAGCCGGAAGACATCATCGAGGCGATCAATTGCGGTGCGGACGCCTACATCGTCAAGCCATACGGCGAGGCCAACCTGCTGAATCGCATCCGTGCCCTGCTCGATGCCCCGATCGAGCGGCGACGGGCAGACGAGCGTCGCGAGGAAGTGGTGGGCTACGGCGGAAAGAGTCACGCCATCGCCGGCGGCGGCCAGCAGATACTCAATCTGCTGCTCTCGCTGTACGAGAACGCCCTGCACCAGAACCTGGAACTGGTGGCGACCCAGACCCAACTCAACCTGCTGAACGAGAACCTCGACCGGCAGGTGCGCGAGCGCACCAGCGCACTGGCCCGCGTCAACCGGACGCTGCGGACGCTTTCGGTGGGCAATCATGTGCTGGTGCGGACGACCAGCGAGGAGGAGTTGCTGCGGGACGCCGTGCGCAACATCGTCGAGAACGGCGGCTACCGCCTGGCAGGAATCAGCTATGCCGTGGATGACGCGGACAGGAAGCTCACGCGCGTAGCCCTGGCCGGCGCCGGCGGGGACGTCTATCCGGAGGGCGCGCTTCTCACCTGGGCCGACACCGACGCCGGCCAGTTGCCGGTGGCCCGGGCCATCCGCAGCGGAACGATCCAGGTATGCCACGACATCGCAACCGATCCGGCATTCGCGCCCTGGAAGGACGCGGCGCTGGCCCGCGGCTATGCGGCGAACATCGGCTTGCCGCTGGCCGACAACGGCAGGATCTTCGGCGCCTTGAGCATCTTTTCCGCCGATCCGAATGCCTTCGACGACGAAGAAGCCGCGCTACTGCAGGAACTGGCCGGGGACATCGCCTACGGCATCGTCAGCCTGCGCGCACGGGCCGCGCTGCGAGCCGCCGACCAGGCGCTGCGCGAGAGCGAGACAAAATACCGGCAGCTGTTCGAAAGCTCGCGCGATGCCCTGATCCTGATGACGCCGCCGTCGGGCCGCTTCGTCGACGCCAATCAGGCGGCGCGGCAGATGTTCGGCATGGCCGGCAGCGCCGATATCACCGCCTTCGGGCCGGGCGACTTGTCGCCGCTACGGCAGCCGGACGGACGCCTTTCCACCACAAGGGCGGAGGAGCTGATTGCAAGCACTCTGCGCGACGGCTCGAGGTTTGTCGAATTCGAATGCCGGCGCCTGAACGGCGATATCTTCGTCGCCGACATCCTGGCCACCAGCATCGAAGTGGATGGTCAGTTGTTGCTGCAGCTTACCGTCCGCGACATCACCGAACGCAAGGCCGCCCAGGAGCAGGTGCGCAAGCTCTCGCAGGCCGTCGAACAGAGCCCCGAGGCCGTCGTCATCACCAGCCTGGATGCCAACATCGAATACGTCAACGAATCCTTCGTCCGGGTCACCGGCTACAGCCGCGAGGAAGCTATCGGCCGGAATCCGCGCCTGCTGCAATCGGGCAAGACGCCCGCCGCAACCTACGTCGATCTATGGCAGACGCTGACCGAGGGCCGGCCATGGAAGGGTGAGCTCCACAACCGCAAGAAGGACGGCAGCGACTATGTCGAGTTCGCCATCATCACGCCGCTGCGCCAGCCCGACGGGTCGATCAGCCACTATGTGGCGGTGAAGGAAGACATCACCGAGAAGACGCGCATCAGCGAGGAGCTGGATCGCCATCGGCACCACCTGGAAGCCCTGGTGCAGAGCCGCACTACCGAATTGCTTGCGGCGCAGCAACAAGCGGAGGCCGCCAACCTGGCCAAGAGCAGCTTCCTGGCCAACATGAGCCACGAGATCCGCACCCCGCTCAACGCCATCATCGGCCTCACGCATTTGCTGCGGCGTGCTGCGGCGACGCCGCAGCAGGCCGTGCGGCTGGACAAGATCGACGGCGCCGGGCGGCACCTGCTGGCGATCATCAACGACATCCTCGACCTGTCAAAGATCGAGTCCGGCCGGCTGCAACTGGAAACCACGGACTTTGCCCTCGCCTCGATACTCGACAACGTCGCGTCCATCATCGGCGATCCGGCGCGCGACAAGGGACTGCGGGTCGAGGTCGATGCCGACGAGGTTCCCCTGTGGCTGCGCGGCGACCCGACCCGCCTGCGCCAGGCACTGCTCAACTATGCCGGCAACGCCGTCAAGTTCACCGAGCAGGGTTCCATCGCGCTGCGTGCCAGGCTGCTGGAAGCCGGCGGCGACGAATTGCTGGTGCGCTTCGAGGTCGCGGACACTGGCGTCGGCATCGCGCCCGACGCGGTCGGCCGCCTGTTCCAGAGCTTCGAGCAGGCCGACACGTCGATCACGCGCAAATACGGCGGCACCGGGCTCGGGCTGGCGATCACGCGCCGCCTGGCGCAACTGATGGGCGGCGAAGTCGGCGCTGACAGCACGCCGGGACAGGGCAGCACCTTCTGGTTCACTGCCCGACTGCAGCGCGGCAGGGGCATCATGCCCGTGAAGTCGGCGACCGCGGACGCCGCGGATGCCGAAACACAATTGCGTCGCTATCAGGGTGGGGCACAAATCCTGCTGGCCGAGGACAACGCCATCAACCGAGAAGTGGCGCTGGAACTGCTGCACGCCGCGGGCCTGGCGGTAGACACCGCAGCCGACGGCCGGGAAGCGCTGGCAATGGCGCGCGCCACGGCCTACGACCTGATCCTGATGGACATGCAGATGCCCGACATGGACGGCCTCGAAGCCACCCGCGCGATCCGCACCCTGCCGGGTCGTGAAAAGACGCCGATCCTGGCGATGACGGCCAATGCCTTCGACGACGACCGCCGCGCCTGCCAAGAGGCGGGCATGAACGACTTCATAGCCAAGCCGGTGGATCCCGACGCGCTCTATGCCATTCTGCTGAAGTGGCTGTCGCAACACGCGACAACAGCACTGCGCAAGCCGGCCGCGGATACGGTTGTCGCCCCGCCGCCAACCCCGCCCAACGCCCCGGCGGCAAGCTTCCCGACACCGGCGGACGATGCCGCACTGCGCCGCCGCCTGGCGAGCATCCCCGGCCTCGACCTGTCGAGCGGGCTGGCGATCATGCGCGGCAATGCGGCAAAGTATGCCCGCTTGCTGACCCTGTTCGCCGACCGCCACGGGCAGGATCCGCAACAGATCGCCGAACGGCTGGCTGCCGACGACCTGCCGCAGGTGCAGAGCCTGACCCATACCCTCAAGGGCTCCGCCGGCAACCTCGGCGCGAAGCAGGTGTCGGCGGCGGCGGAAGCGCTCAATGCAGCGATTCGCCGCGAAGCCGCACGGGACGAAACCGGGCGTCTCGCCGGCAAGCTGACGGGCGAGTTGCAGCGGCTGATCGACGCCATCCGTGAGCTTCCAGCCGCTGCCGGCGGCGCACAGGCAGGCGCCGATCGGGAGCGGATCGCGACCGTACTCTCCCGTTTGGCAGCCCTGCTGAAAGCGGGCGACGTGGCTGTGAGTGACCTGGCGCAGCAGGAAGCGAGCCTGCTGCGCGCCACCCTCGGCGGGGCCGCCGAGAACATCCTGCGCCGCATCGCCGCGTTTGACTACGAGGGTGCGCTCGATGCCCTGCGTGCCTTCGACAAGGGAAAACCGAGGTGAACGACGGAATTACGATGGCAGGAGACGGTTCCGCGACTGTGCTGGTGGTCGACGACAATCCGGACAATCTCATGGTGCTCGGCGAACTGCTGCAGGCGGAGTACCGGGTGCTGGCGGCGACCTCTGGCCAGCGTGCGTTGGAAATCGCCGGCAACCGGCCGCGGCCCGATCTGATCCTGCTCGACGTAATGATGCCGGGGATGGATGGCTATGCGGTGCTCGCCAGCTTGCGCCAGGATGAGCGCACGCGGGACATCCCGGTCATTTTCATCACCGCGATGAACGCCACGCGGGACGAGGAGCATGGCCTGGAGCAAGGGGCAGTGGATTACATTACCAAGCCGATCCGGCCGGCAATCGTGCTGGCGCGCGTGCGCACCCAACTGGAGCTCAAGCGGGCGCGCGACAGGCTGGCGAACCAGAATGCATTCCTCGAAGAGGAAGTGGCAAGGCGCATGGCGGAAAATCAGACCATCCAGGATGTCAGCATCCACGCCCTGGGCTGCCTGGCCGAGATGCGCGACCCCGAAACCGGCGATCACATCCGCCGCACCCAGGGCTACGTGAAGGCTTTGGCGAGCCAGCTGCAGCACCATCCGCGTTTCACCACGGTCCTCTCCGACCAGTTCATCCGTCTGCTGACCAAGTCGGCGCCGCTTCACGACATCGGCAAAGTCGGGATACCCGACCATATCCTGCAGAAACCGGGCGAGCTCACCGCGGCGGAATGGGCCATCATGCAGACCCATGCCCGACTGGGCGCAGCGGCCATCGAGCATGCCGAGCGGGATGCCGCAAAACCGGTGGCATTTCTCGCCCTGGCCAGGGAAATCGCCCATTGGCATCACGAGAAGTGGAATGGCAGGGGCTACCCGGACGGACTCGCAGGGGATGCCATCCCGGTGTCGGCCCGGCTGATGGCGCTGGCGGATGTCTTCGACGCCCTGATCTCGCAGCGCGTCTACAAGGCAGCCCTGAGCTTCGATCAGGCGCGCGCGGTCATCGTCGAGGGACGCGGCGCGCATTTCGATCCGGACGTGGTCGACGCCTTCCTCGCCGGCTTCGACGAATTCACGGCCATCGCCGAACGCTACCGCGACGACGAAGCGACAGCGGCGGAACAAGGCTGACTATTCCGTTTCATCGCCCCGGCAGCAGCGCTGCGCGCCACGCCTGCAGCTTCCTCTCGAACGACCAGGTCGCGTTGGCCGGGCTGGTCGAGGGCAACACCAAAGCCTCGAAGCCCAAGGCCTCGACCTCGCGGATGCGGCGCGCGGCCATGCCGCCGTTGAAGCAGATTCGCCGTAGCGCCGGTGCCAGCGCTGTGCGGCCCTGCGGGCACTCCTTGAGCGCGGCCAGCGAATTCGGCACCGCATCGCGAATCGCGGTATCGAGGCTGCCGGCCCGCTCGCAGGAGGCGAACACGTCCCAGATGGCGATGCCGGCGGCCTGCACCGCCGCGATGCGCGCCGGGTAGTCCATGTCCTTCAGCGGCTGCCCGATGACCTCGCCGAGGATGCGCCAGAACTGGTTTTGCGGATGGGCGTAGTACTGCTGCGCGGCCAGCGAAGCCGTGGACGGAAACGAGCCCAGGATCAGCACCCGTGCTCGCGCGTCGATGACGGGTGGAAGGCCGTGGAGAATCACAGCCGCCCGGAAATCGGCCCGTCATTCCGGCGAAAGCCGGAAACCAGAAGTCCGCGCCCGACACCTGCCGCGCTGGATTCCGGCTTCCGCCGGAATGACGAATCCGCAAGCAAAGCCTCTGAGTCCCTA
>Ga0265297_10010214_pt1 | contig 11867 bp, 12 predicted proteins | sample Munlanlwell13791_FD_192502 | JGI IMG/M metagenome (GOLD analysis project Ga0265297, IMG submission 192502) | Leachate microbial communities from a municipal landfill in Southern Ontario, Canada - Leachate well 137-91 | ecosystem: Engineered > Solid waste > Landfill > Unclassified | place...
CTTTTATTATTGAATCAGCAGGTATCGGTTTGTTGGGCGGATTGATGGGACTTTTATTGGGCGCAGCGCTGGTGGCGCAAGGTGTGTATATCGGCATAGATTTTACCAAATATATGGGTGATATGGATATTGGTTACAGGGTTCCGGCGGTTTGGAAATGTGTATGGAATCCGGATTCTATGTTTATTGCTCTTGTGTTCGCTATTTTATGTTCTGCCCTGATCAGTATTCTGCCTGCGCGCAAGGCCGTTAAAATGGGAATAAGCGACTCGATAAGACATATTTAAATTTAGGAGTTAATAATGAAATCCAGTTTTGTATTAAAAATGGCTTTGCGCAATATCGGTCGCAATAAACGGCGTACCGCTTTATCTGCGATTGCTATAACCATTGCTGTTATGTTCATGTGTTTTGTAAGCTCTTATTTGGGCGGCATGTCCGCGGACATTACGAAGAATAATTTTATATTCCAGACTGCCCATGTAAAACTGATGAACAAGAATTATTTAAAAGAGGCCAAATTGATGCCTCTGGATATGAATATTTACGGTTTTGGAAAAGATTATAAGGAAGTTGTGGCCTTGGTGCAAAAAGTAGAAGGTGTGGAATATGTCCTGCCAAGGACTAAATTCGGCGTCATGTTGAGCCTAAAAGGTAAGATGAAAAATATCATGGGTTTTGCCATGGATGCTCAAGCCGAAGCGCCCATCAATCCTTTAGCGCAGAAGATAGTCAAGGGGCGCATGTTCCGGGAATATTCACCGGGGGTGCAGGAGATAGTTCTGGGCCAGGCCCTTGCGCAGGAACTGGGTAAAGATGTAGGCGATAAACTGACCATGATGACAAAAACAGCAGAAGAAGGGTTGGGACATATGACATTTACCATAGTCGGACTCTCTTCATACGGCATAGCTCAATACGACAAGACATTTTTCTTTGTTCCTTTATCCGCAGCAGCCCGTTTTTTAAAATGCCCAATGAAGTTCTTGAGCTGGCAATATACCTTAAAAATCCCAAGGATAGCATCCGTGTGGCTGCGGAGATAAACAAGCTTTTAGAGGCAAAGCCAGGATATCCTTATCAGGCGCTGGCATGGGAGCATCAAGAAAGCGGGGAATTTTTTCAGTTTGTAAACATGGCAACAAAAATTTATGTTATTTTTTATGTTGTTTTTCTTATGCTGGCTTCACTGGTCATAATCAACACTACTATGATGGTCATTTATGAAAGGATGAAAGAAATAGGCACCATCGCGGCGTTGGGTATGCGCGGCGCATCTATTGTGCGGCTTTTCTTTTACGAAGCAGTTATTATCAGCGCTATAGGCAGTTTTTTTGGTACTGTGCTTGGCGGGCTGGCAAGTTATATTTTGTCTACAAGAGGTGTTAACCTGTCTAAATTAACCGGCGGGGCTATGTCACAATCAGGGATGCCAAACATTATATATGGCAGTTTCAGCCCGGGAATGCTTGTTTTTTCATTTTTATTCGGTATCTTTATTGCTTCGGCTTGTTCGTTTATCCCTTCGCTGCGTGCGGCAAGGATAGAACCTGTAGAGGCTTTGAGGGAGGTATTTTGATAAAAAAGATCATATTTTTAATTAGTCTCCTATTGTTTCCAGTGTTGCTTATGGCTTTGTCACCCGAAGAAATTATTAGTAAGGTTGACAAGAATGAGGTTTTTACTTCTATTAAATACAAAGGGGTTATGACTATCCAAAAAGGGGATAGGGCACAACCCAGGATAAAGGAATTTGAGGCAATATCCAAGGGTAATGACAAAGCTTTTATAGAGTTTACCAATCCGGGAGACAAGGGAACCAAGTATCTCAAGTTTAAAGATGAGTTATGGATAAAAGGGCCTTATGCCGATGAAGCCACTAAAATTTCAGGACATTTATTACGTCAGAATATGATGGGTTCAGACTATTCTTATGAGGATGTAGTTAACAATGAAGGGCTTCTTGATCTGTACAATGTCAGGCTTATTGGTAAAGAGGAACTGCCCTCGGGAGAATGTTATAAATTGGAGTTAACTGCCAAGGTAAAGAAAATTGCATATGTCAGGCAGATGATCTGGGTTGATGCGCAAGAATTTGTGGCGCGTAAAGTACAATACTTTGCTCTTTCCGGACAGTTAGTTAAAGAGTTGACGGTAATAAAGACGGAAATGATCAATGGCAAATTTTTTCCTGTGATCATAAAAATGGAGAACAAACAGCGTCAAAATACCTATACGATTTTTGAGATGAAGAGTATAGATCTGGATATTCCTCTTGATGATACTCTTTTTTCCAAACGACAGCTGGAAAAATAGATATGAAAAAAATATTGTTTACCGTATTTATTTTTTTTGTTTTTTGTGTTAATATCTCGGCTCAGATCAATTGGTCCGGTCGGTTTTATGAGCAGGCAATGATCTATACCGGTGACACGCAGAATGACAGATATGCAGCCTATATGGGGTTGAGTGTTTTAGACCTTGGCATTGATGCGCGGCCTTCAGATCTATTGCGTGTAAGAGGAGAGCTGGAGTTTGCATTTACACATCCGGATACCACGAGCTTGCCGGGAATGGGCGGGATTGATTTGGCATCTATAAACACACTAAATGCTACTTTTACGCCGGGGAGAACAAAAATAACTGTGGGAAGATTCCTTCCGCGTTGGGGGGTATGCAGTGTATTCCGGCCCCTGGATTTATTTGCGCCACAGTTGTATTTTCTGAATGCAATGAGTTTCAAAGGGATTGACGGCATATCAGTTAAATATTATTTATCAGATCTTTCTTCTTTCGAAATTTTGGAAGTTCCTGCCAGCCAGCTCAGATATGGTACCACAGCGTCAAATGCGCAGTTCCATACCGGAACTTTTGATTATAATCTGATCTTTTTATATGACGGGGCTTCAACAGATAAAGTTTTAGGACTGGCTTTTAAGGGTGATTTGATATTGGGTGTATCAGGGGAACTTTATTACCGTTTCAGGGATTCGATGGATTATTTGAGCCAGGATAGTGTGTTTAAGGCTTCTGTAGGTTTGGATTATTCTTTTGCCAAGTATTTTTTTGTATCTGCCGGGTTTTTTTATGATGAAAGCGGCAAAGCTGATTACAGGGATTATGCCCAGCTTGATCCGACTTCTCGCATGACACTCGGAACGCAGTATCTTGAGTCAAGCTTTGTTTTTAGAAGTTTTACTGATATGACTATCGGGTTGGGCAGTATTTTTAATCTTGATGACAAGAGTTTTATTCTTTATCCTTATTATCAGAACGAGATATTTGAGAATTGCCAGCTTGGTGTCAGTCTATATAATTTTAACGGTGAATCAGGACGCGAATTCAGCAGCAGCCTGATGGGCAGCTATGTTTTTAACGCATATTTGTTGGTCAAGTTCTGAAAAAGGATAAAATTTCTATGGCCAATGTAATTGAAACAAAAAATTTAACTAAACACTTCGGCAAGGTAGAAGCCGTAAGTGATGTTTCATTGAGCGTCAGAAAAGGCGAGATATACGGATTTTTAGGCCTGAATGGTGCCGGTAAAACAACAACTATCAGAATGTTGCTTGGCATGATAAAGCCGACTTTGGGGGAAATATTCCTAAACGGAAATAAATTGCATTTCGGGAAGCAGGGCCCATGGGACAAGATCGGATATATGGTTGAAACGCCGAATTCATATCCGGAATTAACTGTCAGAGAAAATCTTGAAGTTACAAGAAGGCTTCGAAGAATATCGGATAAAGGATCTGTCCAAAAGGTAATTGACAAGTTGACTTTGAACTCATATTCAGCAAGAAAAACGGCGCATCTGTCGTTAGGTAATGCTCAGCGTCTTGGTATCGCCAAGGCATTGATACACAATCCGGAAATGTTGCTATTGGATGAACCTGCGAACGGTTTAGATCCTGCAGGCATTGTTGAAATGCGCGATCTTTTGAGAAATCTTGTCCTTAATGACAGTGTGACTATATTTATTTCAAGCCATATTCTCGGTGAAATTTCAAAAATTGCTACCCGTATAGGTATTATTCACAATGGAAGGTTAATTCAGGAAGTTAATGCCGATAGTCTTGAGACACTTCTTCATCGTCGTCTTCTTTTGAATGCAGTTGACAGGGATGGGGCAAGAAAAAAACTAATAGAAAAAGGTTTTGCTGTAAGATCATTGCAAGAAGGAACACTGGAAATAAATGATGAAAATGCTATAAACCATCCTGAAGAAATAGCGGATTATTTGGTGCGTTCAGGATTTCCTCCGACTATGTTAATGGTTGAGCAGGAAGATCTGGAGTCCTATTTTTTAAGAATAACCGGTATGAGTAAAGGAAAAGAAAAATGAAAGATTTTATCGCTTCTTTTTGGACAGAAGACCTAAAGATACGGCGTTCAAAATTATTCTGGATATCTATACTTATATTTTCTATGTTCCCGTTAGGCGGCGGAGTTTTAATTTTGGTTTTAAGATATCCGTCTTTAACAGCCAATTTAGGAATAGTCAGAACTAAAGCAAACCTGGCCTTAGGAGCTACTGATTGGCCGGCATATTTGGGATTGCTTGTTCAGATAACTGCAGTAGGCGGTATGTTTTTATTTGCATTTATAACAAGCTGGGTTTTTGGTCGTGAATATACAGATCGTACCGCTAAAGATCTATTGGCTTTGCCAATATCACGGATCACAATTGTTGTTTCAAAATTTATTGCAGTGATCGTGTGGTGTTTGCTGCTTTCAATGGTTATCATTATATTAGGATTAATAACAGGATTTGCGATATCGCTTCCGGGTTTATCTTTAAGTCATTTATATTCCGGTTTGTGGAAAATAATAATATCCGCTCTCCTTACAATAATTCTTGTTACTCCGATCGCACTTTTGGCAAGCGCCAGCAAGGGATATTTGCTTCCGCTTGGATTTACCATATTAATGCTTGTTGTCGGGCAGGTAACAAATGTGCTGGGTTGGGCACCTTTTTTCCCATGGGCAATTCCGGCTTTATATGCAGTATCACCCGCGCCTCTTGGCTCTGTTAGTTATATTATTCTTTTTTTAACAGGTATTGCGGGGCTGGTACTGACATTTGTTTGGTGGAAATATGCGGATCAAACGGGGTAGAAATACAGATGCCAGATCCTAGATTCCAGATGCTAGTTAATGAGGAGAGCTAATGAAAAAAATAATTTTAATTCTGTTTTTAATGTTATTTACTTCGGGGATATGTAGGGCTGAAAGTAACACTAAAAGTGTTGGTGATGTAGATACTAAGGGGATATACAGAGCTGGTGTTGAAATTAAAAAAGCAAAAATTTCTGATACTCAAACCATTTTAGACCCCGGAGGGTATAAAGGGGCAAAATGGGGAATGACAGAAGATGAAGTCAAGGGTATTATTACAAATGTAAAATGGGAAAAGGGTTTTGATGATTTTGCGCTTTTGAATCCAGGCTCACCGTATTTACGGTATAAGGATAAAATTCTGTCTCATGATGCTAAGGTAAAATTTTGTTTTACAGATAAGAGATTATCAAGCGTGGAAACCGAGATAGAAGAAAGTGATCCTGACAAGAGACATGACCTTTTTATTTCATTAGAAAATCTCTTAATGCAAAAATATGGTGAATCAATAAAATGGAGACGCACAATAGACAATTATTTTTATAAAGCTGAATGGGTACTTTTAAAAACACATATTGTTTTAGAAGATGAGTCGTACATTTTTTCAGCATACATCAGAATAGTTTATACAGAATTAAAAGAAGGAAATCAAGAAGATAAAGAAAAATTATGATTTTAAGTTTCCAGTGAAACAATGCTTAATTCTAAAATAAATGGTCGCTGTTTCTAGTTGTTTCGTTTGGGAAGAGATATGGAGATACAATTCTATGGCTGAACTTAATATTTTGATAGACACTTCTACACGTCCCGTAAAAAGAGAGGGTTCGGCAAGTAAGTATGGGAAATCAACTGCTTGCTGGGTCGCATACTGGGAGTCGAGTGTTGATTATCCTTTTAGGATTGGAGTAATTTATAGAGACAGGGAAGGACCGAATAAAATGTTTTATATCGGTATAGTTGAGGCATTATATGATTGTCTTGAATTGATAAGAGAAAGAAGTGCCGATGTGATAATAAAGGGAGATAATCAGTTGGTAATTAAGCAATTAAAAGAGGAGTGGAGTGTTAATGAGTTAGAGCCATATTATGAAGATGTTAAATCTCTTGAATACTATTATGATTTATCGGTTGATTATGTTTATGTAAATGATCAAGATTCTAATTATAAAAAAGTGGACGAGTGCGCAAAACAATTCATAAATATAGTTAAAACTAAATACAGCAGAATATAATCGAAAGCATGTTGGGAATTTTGCTGACACAATATTTAATTATATATTCATAATATTTTAACTTGTCAACTTGTTGACTTATTTACTTGTTAACTGTTTTTATCCTGGAGAGGTGGCCGAGTGGTTGATGGTGCCTGACTCGAAATCAGGTATACCCGCAAGGGTATCGTGAGTTCAAATCTCACCCTCTCCGTTTTCCTAAATAGAGGAGATTTGAAGCCGACTCTCACGCATCCTGTGGATGAAGAGCGAAGCGGAAGTGAGAGCGGCCGACTTCGGGTGAGGAACGGTAGTGACGATGGAGAAGAAATCTCACCATCCGTATAGTATCTGTTTTATTAAGATTTTTCTGTGTTGTTAAGTAGGGGCTTGATTTATCAAGCCCGAAGATTTTTTTCTTGGGTCGGATGAATCCGACCCCTACATTATTATCTGTTTTCTTCTGACATCTGGCATCTGATATTTGTATTTTGAGAGGTGAAACTATGAAAAAATTATTCAAAGTATTTTTAGTTGTTTTGGCTGTTGTTTTTTCTTTTGTTTCTCTTTGCCCGGCTGATACTCTTCCATTAAAAACAGGTTTGCGGCCTTTTCCATCCAATGGTGAATATCTTCTTGGTAAACCTATCGTAGCAGTAGTAAAATGTGAAAGTTACGAAGAAACTGAAGTAAATAAAGCAGTGGAAGAAGCTATCCAGCTTATAGGCGGAATACAGGATATTATTAAACCCGGTGACAGGGTTGGAATTAAGCCCAATATCACTACGAATAATTCCGGCAGGTCAGGTGTAACTACACATTACAGGATAGCAGAAGCACTTATTAAACAAATAAAAAAAATCACGAACGGGAAAATTACCGTTATGGAAGGTGCAGGAGGGGCAAATACAAGTGAGGCTTTTAAAAAACTCGGTTGGTCTGGTTTATGTGACAGAGAAAATTGTAATCTTGTTGATCTTAATCATTGTGCGCCGTATGCTGATTTTGTTGTTTACAGGGTTCCGGGCGGCGGGCTTGTATTCAATGAACTTTCTTTTAACAAAGTGTTTGAGGAAATAGATGTATTTATTTCCTGTTCAAAAATGAAAGTACATGATCTTACCGGAATTACTCTTTGTCTCAAAAATCAATTCGGTTCAGTGCCGATGGATGTTTATGGTAATCCTGAAAAAGCAAAATTTAATCTTCATGGAGATGATCCGTGGTCAAGAGTGCCGCGTGCAATTAATGATATTAATGCTTGCAACCCAATTAATCTTGCTGTTATAGACGGTGTTGTAGGGCTTGAAGGCGGAGCAGGATTGTGGAATTCGAAAGCTGCAGTTAAGCATTCAAAAATATTAATAATCGGTAAAAATGCCGTAGCAGTGGATGCAGTCGGGACAATGCTTATGGGATATAATCCGCAGGAAGATTATCCCAATGCCCCTTTTTATGTAAGCGAGAATCATCTGAAAATCGCAGAAAAACTCGGATTAGGACCATGCAATCCTGCAAAAATAAATATTAAATTCGGAAAAGGAATAAAAAAGCTTTCTGATGTAGTGCAATTCTATGATCTTAATTGCGCAAGATATGACATACCGCAGGATTTTAAACCGAAAGAAGTGAAAAAAATTTTGTTGAAAAAAAATTGAAAGGAGAAGAAATGAAAGAGCTTGATGATGTTAAATTAATGGCAGATGCAGATCCAAAAGATATGTTGGGGTTGGTTGAAGGGCTTCCTGAGCAGTTTGAGAAAGGCCGCGAACTTTTAAAAGACTTTAATCTCAAACCTTCATATTTGAAGTCAAAACCCAATAAAATTATTCTTACCGGTTTGGGTGGTTCAGCAATAGGCGGAGATCTTATCAAGGCATATTTTCTTAATGAAATTAAGATCCCTGTGCTTGTAAATAGAAATTATAATCTTCCTGCTTGTGTGGATTCTTCAACACTTTTGATAGTGGTGAGTTATTCCGGAAACACAGAAGAAACGCTCTCAGCATATAAAGAGGGAAAACAGAAAAAAGCGCAGATGGTTGCGCTTACCACGGGTGGTAAATTACTTGAAATGTGCAAGAAAGATTCAATTGCCACTCATATTATTCCTGCAGGTTTTCCTCCGCGCGCAAGCATAGGTTTGCAGTTTGCAGGTCTTGTCGGAATTCTTGAAAAGCTTGGGCTTTCAAAAGATAAATCAAAAGATTTTAAGGAAATGATACAGATATTAAAGTCAATGCGTAAAGATTTCAACAGGAATGTTCCAACAAAAGAAAATCTTGCAAAAAAACTTGCAAAAGACCTTGTTGGCAGAATACCCGTCATATACGCGACACAAGACCTTAATGATGTTGTGGCGTTGAGATGGAAAGACCAGATAAATGAAAATGGCAAAGCTTTTGCTTTTAATAATATTTTTCCTGAGCTTAATCATAATGAAATTGTGGGCTGGGAATTCCCGAAAAATATAATAGAGAATTTTTCTATCATCATGATACGCGACAAACAGGAAAATCCTCAGGTAAGAAAGAGATTTAAAATTACAGCAGAATTGCTAAAAGATATTGCTTATGATATTTTTGAATTCAGGGCAATGGGTGATTCTTTGCTTGCGCGGCTTTTTTCCGCGATATATCTTGGAGATTATGTAAGTGTTTATCTTGCGCTTCTTTACGGTACTGACCCGACACCGGTAAAAAGAATAGAAGAATTGAAAAAACAATTAGTTTAAAACAGTACATAGTACAGGGTACAGAGTACAGGGTGAAATGAATAAAATAAAAATAAAAGCGAATGCGAAAATAAATTTGGTGCTTGATGTTGTTGGAAAAAGAAAAGATGGTTACCACGACATAGAAACTATTTTTTCTGAAATTTCGTTATTTGATAATTTGATCTTGAAAAAAACAAAAAAAGGTATAAAGATCAATATTGCGCAAGAGGTCAATATACCGCAAGAAAAAAATCTTTGTTATAAAGCTGCTCAGCTTTTTTTCAAAGAAACCCGCATCAAGCAAGGTGTTGAAATATTCCTTGAAAAGAATATTCCTGTTGGCGCGGGATTGGGCGGAGGTTCAAGCGATGCAGCTGCAACCCTCAAAGGGCTTAATTCTCTTTTCAATAACCCTCTGTCAAATGACAATTTAAAAAAGATTGCATTAAAGATCGGGATGGATGTGCCTTTTTTTATAGACGGAGGATGCGCTGTTGCTTCAGGCAGAGGTGAAAAATTAAAAAATATAAAACTTAAGAAAACCTTCTGGCTTGTTATCATAAAACCGAATTTTTCAATTTCAACTAAAGAAGCTTATGAGTTAATAGATAAGAACTTAATATTGACAAAAAACAGTTCTTATGCTAAAATTATGACTAAAGCATTAGGTTCGGGATTGTTAGAAATTACTGAATCATTATATAATATATTTGAGAGAGTAGTTTCAATACAATATCCTGGTTTTCCTTCTAAGCTTAAGGAAAAATTCAAGGATGCCGGAGCCGATGGTGTTCTCATGTCGGGGAGCGGTTCTGCGGTTTACGGTATCTTCCGGGTAAGGAGGTCTGCTTATCAAGCTTTTGAAAAGCTGAAAAGGATTCCGAAAGTAAAGGTTTATCTTGCTAAAACATTACTGTAGGACTGGAGGTAAGCATGGAGATAACGGAAGTGCGGATTTTTTTGAGAGACAATGCAAGTAAACCAGAAGACAAGTTAAAGGCTTTTGCAACTGTGACCTTTGACAATGCCTTTGTGGTGAGAGGTTTGAGGGTTGTAAGCGGTGATAAGGGTCTTTTTGTGGCAATGCCGTCGAGAAAACTTCCTGACGGAACAAGAAGGGATATAGCGCATCCGATAAATGCAGATACCAGAAATATTCTTGAAACAACAGTGCTCAAGGCATATGATAAACAAGTTTTGGAAGGGCCAACGACAAAAAATAAATCAGATAGCGAAGAAGCATAGATAGAAGGTTTTATTATTGGGGAGTCGCCAAGCGGTAAGGCACCAGCTTTTGGAGCTGGCATCCATAGGTTCGAATCCTATCTCCCCAGCTTTAAATACAGTACGGAGTACAGGGTACAGAGTACAAGGAAAAAGTCAACAAGTTGACAAGGAAACAAGTAGACAAGTGGTAAGATAAAGAGACAAGAAAGCGAGAATAGGATTCGAAAGAAACTTCACGCCACTGGTTAGTTCAGCCGACATGCAGGCTGAACGTCAGTGAAGTTTCCCGGCTCCGGGCAAAGCCGAAATTGATGCCCAGTTCTATTGAGGATTTGTAAAGGACCGAATTCCTATCTCCCCAGCTTTAAATACAGTACGGAGTACAGGGTACAGAGTACAAGGAAAAAGTCAACAAGTTGACAAGGAAACAAGTAGACAAGTAAAAGAAATTTCAAATCTCCCCTAACCCCTCTTTTTCTAAGAGGGGAAATAATCTCCCACTTTTGAAAGGGGGACTAAGGGGGATTTTGACAGTCGTTAAGGAAAGTATTCGCTTTCCGTTAAAAACCACAGTTTTAAGGTAGCCGCAGACTTTTCGGAGACCCCCGCGTTTTAATTTTGTATTGATAGGGGGAGCCTGCGGTTTGTAGTTGCCCGATTCATCGGGCTACTCAATAGTTTAAGTTTTCATAAGTTCCCTGTCAAAAAGATTTAATAGTATTTATCCGTGTTCATCCGTGGCTAATTTTTTTCAAGTTCTCATAAATATTTAATCGGTATAATCAAGTGTGTTGCAGTAGACACACTATTTTTTATTTCAAATACATGAAAAGAGGGATGAGATAAATGAAAGTCAATGTAACGCAGGTCGAAAAAAACAGGATTTGCATGGAAGTAGAAGTGCCGCAGGAAGAAGTTATAAAAGAAAAGAAAACAGTTTTTGATTATCTCAAAGTCAATGCTACGGTTCCGGGATTCAGGCAGGGGAAAATACCCGAGGATATCCTGAAAAAAAATTATGAAAGCAAGGTAAGGCACGAAGTAATTGACAATCTTTTACCTAAGGCATTTCAGGACGCTTTAAAGGAGAAAAATCTTACTCCGCTTACAAGCCCGCAATTCAGCGATGTAGTTCTTGAAGGTGACGGTCCTTTGAAATTCAAAGCTACTTTTGAAACACGTCCTGAGATAGAGCTCGGGCAATACAAAAAAATTAAGCTTGAGAAAAAAGAAGTTGAGGTGACCAACGAGGAAATAGAAAAGAAACTTACAGAACTTCAGGCACAGGCATCAACCCTTGAAGAAATAAAAGACAGGCAGGATGTTGCGATCGGTGATTATGCGGCTGTAGATTTTAAGGGCGCTATTAACGGTAAGCCGGTACAGGGATTAACGCGGCAGAATTATATGGTGTTGGTCAGCGAGAAAGAAAATATGATAGACCCTGTTGCCCAAGCAATAATTAAAAACATAGTCGGAATGAAAAAAGGCGAACGCAAAAATGTTGAAACTGTTATGGCTACTGAAAACATGCCCCCTTCGCTTGCCGGCAAGACCATTTCAATTGATTTTACGCTTAAAGATATGAGAAAAAG
>Ga0265297_10010215_pt1 | contig 11867 bp, 12 predicted proteins | sample Munlanlwell13791_FD_192502 | JGI IMG/M metagenome (GOLD analysis project Ga0265297, IMG submission 192502) | Leachate microbial communities from a municipal landfill in Southern Ontario, Canada - Leachate well 137-91 | ecosystem: Engineered > Solid waste > Landfill > Unclassified | place...
CGCCGATGTCGTCCCAATGGACGTTTGGCCTCTCCACGAAAACCTCCCTCAGCGCGGAGGGCTGGATGCCATGCATTGCAGAGAGGAAGTCGTCCCTCGTCACCTTCAGCTCCTCCAGGACTTCCGGGGGTATGAACTCCTCCTCCATCTTTATTTTCGGAATTATCCTGCGCAGCGCCTTTATCGCCGCCTCCTTCGTGAGGGCGGAGATGTCCGCGCCCGTGTAGCCATGGGTGAGGGCTGCGACCTCGTCAAGGTTCACGTCGTGCTCAAGGGGCATGTTGCGGGTGTGGATTTGGAGGATTTCCTTCCTCCCGGTCCTGTCCGGCACGCCTATTTCTATCTCGCGGTCAAACCTTCCCGGCCTCCTAAGCGCAGGGTCTATGGAATCAACCCGGTTCGTGGCTGCGATAACTATTACCTCGCCTCTGGACTTCAGCCCGTCCATGAGCGTGAGGAGCTGGCTCACCATCCTCCTCTCCACCTCTCCAATCACTTCCTCGCGCTTGGGCGCGATTGCGTCTATCTCGTCTATGAAAACTATGGATGGGGCGTTCTCCTGCGCCTGCTTGAAGATTTCGCGGAGCCGCTGCTCGCTCTCCCCCACAAATTTGCTCACGACCTCCGGACCGCCTATGTAGAAGAAATTGGCGTCGCTCTCGTTCGCGACCGCTTTCGCGAGGAGCGTCTTGCCCGTTCCGGGCGAGCCGTAGAGAAGGACTCCCTTCGGCGGCTCTATCCCCAGCTTCTCAAAAAGCTCCGGGTGCCTGAGCGGAAGCTGGACCATCTCCTGGATTTTTTCTATCGTATCTCCCAGCCCGCCTATGTCATCATAAGTGACGCCGGTAAGCGTTGCCGCCTCTTCTTCCACTTCGGGCCTGAGTATGACCTCGGTCTTTTCGGAAATCATTACGCCCCCTACCGGAGCGGTATTGACGACGACTAACTGGATTGCGGCCCCGAAAACGCCTACGGGAAGCACGTTCCCTTTCAGCACCGGCTTTCCAACGAGCTTGCTCTTGAGGTACTGGTCAAATCCCGCGTAGAAGCGAACGGGCTCGCGGGGCGCGAGAATGACTTTCTTTGCATCCTTCACGTCCGCCTTGCCCACGCGGACCTTGTCGCCAAGCCCCACGCCCGCGTTCTGGCGCAGTATGCCGTCTATCCTGGCCATCCCCTGCCCCTCGTCATCTGGGTGGGAGGGCCACACGAGCGCGTATGCCGCCTTCTTTCCGGAAAGCTTCACGACGTCGCCTGTGGAGACGCCCAATTCCTCCCTGCTCTTGGCGTCCATCCTGGCTATCCATCTCCCTACGTCATTGCGCATCGCTTCGGCGACTTTCAGCAGAACTACCTTGCCCTCTGGCATTTTCTTCACCTCAAAGTTAGCTCCTTTACGAGCCGTTTCCCTTCCCTCTCCTCGAATAAAATGGTTGCGTTCATCCCTTTCATGCCGTCCAGTTTCATGGTTGCAACTGCGGGGAGGTCTATGTCCTTCTTTAGCCCTTCCAGCTTTAAAAATTTAACTAAATCCTTCGTATCCGCGGAAAAGGCCTGCCCGCCCACGGTTATGGAGGCGGATTCCGGCCCCACTTCCGCCTTTTCCAATGCGCCCCGGAATATGTCCGGGGAATTCCTCTTCACGAGGAGGCGGGAGTGCTCGCCCGCCTTGAGCTCCTTCCCGCCCCATTCCGCGCCCTCAAGGAGCACGGTGTCGCCCACGGCGAGCTTTTCCCCTCTCGTGGGGATGTGGGTTAAGCACACCTGCGCCTCCTTCTGCCCGTCGGTGATTGAGAAAATGAATTCGCTGCCTTCCATCCCCCCGATGGAAGAGACCTCGCCCCTGCAGGTGACTGTTCCTTCCTTCAGCGTGGATGGGGAGAGGACCTCCTCCCTCCCTTCCATCTCTATTTTTCCCCTGTAACCTATGTTGAGTATGCCGTCGCGGATGTAGCCGTTCCTTATGCTCATGCGGTCGCCCAGGTGGAAGCCGCGGATTGAGTCCGCATCCTCGTTCCAGAGCTTCACCTCTATTTCCCCGGTTTCGTCCTTTAGAAGGAAAGAACGGGAGCGCTTGCCGGTCCTATATTCCTGCAGCGGGAGGATTTTCTTTATCTTTCCCTTTATGCTCACGTCACGGGCGCCGTCCTTTATGCCGGAAATCAGGAGAACTTCCTCCTTGAGCAATTTTTCCTCCGCGGCGATGAGCTTGGCTGCCGCCTCCCGCGTAAGGAGGCCGCTGAAAGACGAGATTTTTGCATCCACCCTCTTGTCCGCCTCATCCTTGCCGAATTTTTCGGAAATGAGGGAAAAGTAATCGTCCATCCGCACCCCGAATGGGCTTCGGCGCCTTAATTAAAATAGGTTTTGGAGGCAAACGCCGGGCTGGATGCCGGGATGCTTACGGAGAGGAACGGGCCGGGCTTGGATTGCCCTGCGCTCTTTGTGGCTGTGCGGCGTTCTTCCCGTCGTTCTGCGCCTGCCCCGAAGAATTGCGGCTCTGGGCAGCAGAAGTGCGGGCATGCTGCATCTCCGAAGGGGGAATGTGCCTGAACACGCATCCGCTTAGGGAGAGTGTGGCTGCTGCAACTAGAAGCGCTGCCTTGAATTTTCCCATTCTCGGCTTCTGCCTTCCCGCATTTGCAGACGGGTTATGAATTGCCCTGGGCGATTGGTTCATGTACCTAAAATGTGGGGGCAAGATTTTAAGAAAGCTGGTGGTGAGATTTACCCGGTAACATGCGCACGATGGCAAACCTGGATTATACTTACATAATACAGGAACTCAAGCCCCTGGAGGGGAAGCACCTGGACAAGTTCTACGAGCTGGGGGACGGCTTGTTCAGGATGAAAATCGGCAGCGACAGCGTGCTCATACAATTGGGGAAGAGGATGCACATTACCAAACTATTGGAAGAGGCTCCGGAGCCCACCGGCTTCGTGATGAAGGCGCGCAAGGAGCTGGGCGGGCGGAAACTTAAGGAAGTGCGGCAGAAGGGGAGGGACCGCATAATCATCTTTGATTTTGGGGGGATGGAATTAATCGCGGAGATGTTCGGAGGGGGGAACCTCGTCCTTGTGCAGGATGGGAAGATAAATTACGTTTATGAGAGGAAGGAATGGAAAGATAGGAGTTTGAAGCCCGGGGAAAATTATTCCTTCCCGCCTTCTGGAGAGAAGGAATTGGATGAGATACTGGCCAATCTTGGGGAAAAATCCATCGCCGCGGAGCTCGTGCCCCTGAATATCGGGATTACTTATGTGAAAAAAATACTGGCTACGGCTGGAGTGGAGGAGAGCAAAAAAGGCAGCGAGATTACCGCCGCGGAGAAAAAGAAAATAGCGCATGTCTATGCGGAGCGGATGGAGAACTTATCCCCTTCCGTGATATTTGTGGATGGGAAGCCATCGGATTATTCACTATTCCCGGAAGGGGAGCCGTTTGAATCCCTCTCCGCCGCGCTGGATGAGTGCTTCGGGGTGAAGGAGGAAGGGAATCCCGAACTCAAAAGATTGGGGGAGATGCTCGCGAAGCAGGAGGAGCGGCTGCGGGAGCTGGAGCAGGAGGAAAAAGATACCAAGGCGAAGGGCGACCTTATTTTTGAGAAGTACGCGGAAGTGGAGGAAGTGCTGGAGGCGTACAGGAAGGGCGGGCTCGCCGCTGCTGAGAAAATTGCAAAAGAGAAAGGCTGGAAACTGGATAAGAAGAATAAGGAAATAGAGATGGAACTTTAGCTCTCCTTGTCTATGAGCATGTCCTTCATCAGGTCCTTCGCCTTCTTCGGATTGGAGACGGTTATGCCCACGATGGAGTTTTTCCCGTCCCTTGAGACGAGATGGAGGTTCTCCACGTTTATCTTGTTGTCCGCGAGCATCTTGGCGACCTCCGCGAGCTTGCCGGGCTGGTCCGCCAACTTGATGAAGACGACGTTGCCGTTGGTGACCTTGAAGCCGCTGTTCTCAAGCACCTGCTTCGCCTTGTCATAATCCTTCACGACTATGCTGAGGACCGCCTTTCCGCCGACTCCGCTCGCTGCTATGGACTCTATGTTTATCCTGGCCTTGCCGAGAACGTACGAAACATCCGCAAGAAGGCCCACGCGGTCTTCGGTGATTATGCTGATTTCCTTCATGGTTTCCACCCCTTATATACGGTAAATCTGGATATGGGGAATGCCATTTATATACTTTACTTCCCCTTCGCCGAACAATCCGGCTTTCATGCCCGCGGCCACGGATTTTTTGCCCACAAGGTTGACGGAGGAGGCGTGCGGGATTTGGGAGAGCAGCTCCTCTTCCGTGCATTTTTCCCCTTTGTAGAATGATGCGTGCTTCGCGAGGTCAAGGTGGACTCCCTTTTCCTCCAGCACTTTCCCAATCAGGTCTTCATCGCATGCGGCAAGTACTTTATGTCCATTCCGCTCGTGCATCTTGAAATACATGAGTAGGATAAGAAAAGAAAGAATAAAAGATTACGGGAGGTCGTTCTCTATGAGGTTGCCTGCCAGCAGCTTCTTCGCCTTCCTGGGCCTTGAGACGGTAATTCCCACTATTGAGCTCTTCCCGTCCTTGGACACGAGGTTGAGGTTCTCCACGTTTATGCGGTTCTTGGAGAGCATCTTCGCGATGCTGGCCAGCGAGCCCGGCGTGTCGTCCAGCTTCACGAACACGACGTTTCCCGAGCTCACGCTGAAGCCGTTGGACTCCAGCACGTTCTTCGCCTTTTCCTGGTCCCTGACCATGATGCTGAAGACTGCCTTGCCGCCCACGGAACTAACGGCTATGGAATCTATGTTCACCCTCGCCTGCCCCAGTATGTAGGATATGTCGGCGAGCAGCCCCATCCTATCTTCTGTCACTACGCAAATATCCTTCATGCCCATCACCTTCGCCTTTACGAGGGATGGTTTGATTTATGGTTAAAAAAAGGGGTGTTGTTCAGTTTGAGATTACACCATGCACAAATCAGCCCCCTTCCACACAGGGGAAAGGATTTAATCCCTTTAATCATAATGGGAAAACCTGAGTGATGATTGTATGGAGAAACTAAAGCGCGTGCGCATCACATCAAAGGGCAGGAAATATGAGGGGGTGATGCTGCCCTCCCCGAAAAAGGAATTCCTCGTGCTCAAATTGGATTCCGGCTATAATATCGGCATAAGGAAGGAGGGCGCGAAAGTGGAGGAGCTGGGCGAAGTGAAGGTTGAAGTTGGCGGGGAAAGGAAAATGGAGGCGAAGAAGGGAGGGCGGGGTGACATTGCGATTATTGGGACGGGCGGGACGGTCTCCTCAAAAGTGGAGTACAAGACCGGCGCGGTCTTCCCATCCACAACTCCTGAGGATTTGGCTAAAAATATTCCTGGATTGGACAAGGTATGCACCTTCCATGCGAGGGAAGTGTTTGCGATTCTCTCGGAAGATATGACGCCCGCACATTGGTCGGTGGCGGCTGCGGAAATAAAAAAGGAAATAGACGCCGGGGCGAAGGGGGTGGTGGTGCTGCACGGAACCGACACAATGCATTACACCTCCGCCGCTTTTTCCTTCATGCTGCAGGATTCCCCTGTTCCCATCTATTTGGTTGGCTCGCAGAGGAGCTCGGACCGGCCTTCAACGGATGCGCGCATAAACATGCTGAACGCCTGCTTCGCAGCGGCGAACGGGCCGATGGCGAACGTGGGCATATGCATGCATGCTACGAGCGACGATGAGGAATGCCTTATCCATTTGGGGACGAAGGCGCGCAAGATGCACACATCCAGGAGGGATGCGTTCAAGTCCGTGAACGTTCCGCCCCTTGCGAAGGTGGATTACCGCTCTTCCCTGATTGAGCCATATATGAAATATAAGGAAAGGGGCGGGAAGCTGAAATTTGATAACCGCGTTAATGAGAATGTGGCGATGGTCTATACGTATCCGGGGATACATCCGGAATTCGTGGACAAGCTTTCATCTTATGACGGGATAGTGATTGTTGGAACGGGCATAGGGCACGTGCCCACCAACCCCTTCGGGGACAAGTTGGCGAAGAGGATTACTCCTAATTTGAAGGCGCTCGTGGATTCCGGAATACCTGTCGCATTTGCCTCACAGTGCATCTTTGGGCGCATAAACATGGACATGTATGCAGCGGGAAGGATGCTGCAGGAGGCGGGGGTGTTCGGGCACCTTGCGGACTGGACTCCGGAGTGCGCGTATGCGAAGATGTGCTGGGTGATGGGGCACGAGAAGAAAATGGAGAAAGTTAAGGAAGAGATGATGAGCAATATTGCTGGTGAGATTAGCGAGAGAAGTGAAGTTCTATGAAGTGCGGGCTTGAAATCCACCAGCGGCTGGATACTGGGAAACTGTTCTGCAGGTGCAGTTCAGCCCTTGCCGATACGGAACGCAACCCAGAGTACAAACTCAAAAGGAGATTGCGCGCAAGCGTGGGCGAGATGGGCGAGCTGGACATCGCCGCGCGCATGGAGCAGGAGAAGGAAAAGGAATTCCATTATGATGGATTCTTTGAGAGCTGCTGCCTCGTGGAGGCGGACGAGGAGCCGCCCCTGGATATGGATGCGGATGCTTTGCGGATTGTGCTGGGGATTGCGCAGCAATTGCACATGGACGTGTGCGATGAATTGCATGTGATGAGGAAAATCGTCGTGGACGGGAGCAACACTTCGGGATTCCAGCGGACGTGCCTCGTGGCTACGGGCGGATATTTGGATACTTCCAAGGGAAAAGTGAGGATATCTACGGTTGCGGTGGAGGAGGAAAGCTCCGGGATTGTTGCGGAAGAGGCGCACATTAAGCATTACCGCCTTGATAGATTGGGAATTCCACTTATTGAGCTTGCAACCGAGCCGGACATCCTGGATGCGGAGCATTGCAAGGAAACTGCGGAAAAGATTGGGCTCATACTTCGGGCTACTGGGAAGGTTGCGCGTGGCATAGGGACGATAAGGCAGGATGTGAATGTTTCAACGGAAAAGGGAGCGCGCGTGGAGATAAAGGGCGCGCAGGACTTGAGAACTATCCCCCTCTATGTGCAGAATGAAGTGAAGAGGCAGGAGGAATTATTGCGGCTTATATCTGAGATAAAAAAGCGGGTGGGCGAGAAGGAGCTGAAGGCAAAGATAATTGATTTGACTGGTGTGTTTGGGAAAACTGATTGCGCACTGATAAAAAAAGGTATGGAAGCGGGGGGGCACGTGCTCGGCATAAAGTTGGAGGGGCACGAGGGATTGATTGGGCATGAGCTCCTGCCTGGAAGGAGGTACGGAACGGAATTGAGCGATTATGCGAAGGGCGCCGGGGTGAAAGGGATTATTCATAGCGACGAGGATTTTGGTAAGTATAAGATTTCGGGTGAAGAAAAAGATGCAGTGCGCAAGGCGCTTGGAGTGAAGAAGGGCGATGCGTTCGCGATGGTCGTGGCGCACAAGACAACTGCGGAGCGCGCATTGCACAAGGTTATTGAGCGGGCGAACATGCGCCGCGTCCCTGAGGAAACGAGGAAGGCGAACCAGGACGGAACTTCCTCATTTATGCGCCCTCTTGCTGGAAGGGCGCGCATGTACCCTGAGACGGATTTGCAGACTATTGAGATTACGGATAAGCTGCTTGGGGAAGCGAAGGCCGCTGCGGGCGGGGGGTTGGAGGAGAAAGAAAAGAAGCTGCGCGGCATTTTGAACCCGGAGATGGCGGGAAGGATGCTAAAGTCCAGGAACCTTCAGCTCTTTGAGGAGCTTGTTGAAAAGGGCGCGGAGCCGATGCTCGCGGCCGGGACGCTTGAGCAGACGCTGGTGGAACTGAGAAGGGAAGGGTTGGAGCTGAGGAATCCGCGGGAGGACTTGGCTGCGCTGTTTGACGAGTACAAAAAAGGATTGTTCGTGAAGGCGGCCATTCCGGAAATCCTTCGCGGGATGTGCGGCGGGAAGAAAGTGCGCGAGGCGGCGAAGGGAATGGAAAGGATTACGGGCGCTGAGCTGAAGAAATTGGTGAAGGAAAAGAAGGACTTCGGGGCTATTATGAGGGAATACCGGCTCAGGGTGGATGCGGGGGAGCTGAAAAAGGCAATGGAGAAGGAATAGAAATACTTTAAAAAGACGTCCCAGAAAGTATAAAGTTCAACGGTAGATAACATGAAGAAGACGATTGATACGATTGTTGAAGGCGGAAAGGCGACTTCGGGCCCGCCACTTGGGCCGGCTCTCGGCCCGATGGGCATAAACGCGGGCCAGGTCGTCGCTAAGATTAACGAGATGACGAAGGCTTTCTCCGGAATGAAGGTCCCGGTAAAGGTGACCGTAAATACGGACGACAAGTCCTTTGAGGTCCACGTGGGCAGCCCGCCCACCTCCGAGCTCGTGAAGAAGGAGGCCGGGATAGAGAAGGGCGGCGCGAACGCGGAGGCGCCCGCGGGCAACATCTCATTTGAGGGGCTCGTAAAGATTGCGGAAGGAAAGAAGATGAACTCCCTCGGCAAGAGCCTGAAGGACGTCGCGAAGGAGGTAGCCGGCACGTGCAAGAGCCTCGGAGTGACGATAGACGGGAAGGACCCGGTTGAAGCCATACGTGAGATTGACGGCGGGAAGCACGACTCGGTCCTGAAGTGAGGCAATGAGGGGCGCACTCCCGTTACTACTGCTCCTTTCCATCCTTTCATTTTCATTCGCGGGCGAACTCTGGAGCTACAGGGTTGACGGGGCGGCGACTGTGCGCCCGGCCGTGATAGGCGACAACGCGGTGGTCGGCACCGACAATGGAGCGGTCTATGCGCTCAGCCAGGGGCAGGCGAGATGGACGCAGCGGTTCAACGGGAGCGTATCTGCGATTGCGGCTCTGGGGGACAGGGCGATTGTGGCTGCGGGCAACAGGATTTATTCAATCGGGCCCACGGGCTCGGTGCTCTGGAACTCGGACGCGAGGGGGGTGCGGGGACTGTCCGCATCCGACAAGGTGTATGTATCTTATGAGTCGGGCATAAAGGCGCTGGACGACCGCGGCCAGCTCTCGTGGTTCTACAACGCCACGCTGCCCACCGAGGCCTCCTCGGAGGTTGCGGGATACGTGGTTTTCGGCAGCGGAAACAAGATAGTGGCGCTGAGGAGCGACGGCCAGAGATTCTGGGAAAGGGAAGTGGGCCCGTCCTGGGACGTGGCGCCGCTGGTATGGTCCGGGACTGTCTTTGCGGGAACTTCTGAGGGCAATTTGTATTCCATAAACCTTTATACCGGGCAGATACTCTGGGAATACCGCGCAGGCGACATGATAACCACGACGCCGGCGCATGCGGGCGCATATGTGATTTTCGGAACCGCTGGCGGGAACGTCTATGCGGTGAATAACGGGGAGCTTGTGTGGGCCGCGAAAGTGGACGGGATGGCGAACGGCAAGATACTCATTGATGGGAACGTGGCGTACCTCTCCACAAGGAAAAGCCTGTACGCGATAAACGTAGCGGACGGCAGCATAGTGATGCGCAGGCAGTTCATAGACTGGCCCAGCCCGCCCGCATTGTCCGGGGGGGCGGTGGTGCTCGGCACCGCTGAAGGGAAGGTCTATGCGATAGATTCCTCAAGGGGATGCGGATTCATATCCCCGGAGCCGGATTCCGTGGTCGGTGACGCGGAGGTTTCCGTGCTGGGGAGCAGCTTCTCAAAATACGGGGGCACGAAAACATACCTGAGGGTGAATGGGGGGCAATGGGCGGAGGTAGGCGCTGAGGAGTGGGAATACGCGCTGGAGCCGTCTCCGTTCCCGTTCGGAGTCATATTGATGGAATGCTATGTGTCTGATTCTTCCGGGCAGGAGAGCGCACCTTTCAGCTCAATCACGCTCATAAAAGGCGAGGTGGCGAAGCCCCTCCTGCGCGTCCAGTACCCAAGCACCGCGAAGGAGGGCGAATCCTTCACCATAAGCGTGGTGGGGATGGACGGGCAGCCGCTGGATGGCGTTTCCGCCACAGTGGGGGGGCAGAAATTTGAGGGTAGTGGGGAAATAACGATTACGCCCGCCGGGAGCGGCAGGCAGGAAGTGACCGTTTCCAAGACTGGCTACCAGGACGCGAAATTCACCGTTGAAGTGAAGCCGCAACCAACCCTAGCGTACGTGGCCGCAGCGGTGTTCCTCCTGGCTGCCGCTGGCTATGCATATTTCGGGTACATGAAAAAATAGGGAAGAATCAGAGCTCTACCCTGTCAACCGAAGTGACCTGCACCTGACTGACTCCCTTTATGGACGCTATCTTTTCCTCAATCGCATCCACGCCCGCGGATTCCTCCATGAGGAAGCGGATGGAAAGCGCCTTCACCCCGAAGCCGATGTCCTCCTCCTTGGATTCAACTATCTGGACTACTTTGGAGACTTCGGCCTTGAGCGCATCCAGCGCCGAAGGGTCCTCGGGGAATACCTTAAGGGTTACGGAAACCTTTGCCACGCAATCACGGCCCCTCAAACCCGCAGCTGCTCTTGTACGGGTTCCTTATCTCCCTGCAGTGGTTGCACCTGATTATCATCTCTGAGCATTGGGGGCACGGGAATTCCGCATAATCCTTCGCCAGCCTTCCGCATGTTGAGCATCTTTTCATTTATTCACCTAATTTTATGCTAAAAAGTATAATGAAGTTGGTGGGATGGGTTTTTAATCTTGCTTTTTCCGCCTTCGGGACGGGGCGGGCACGGGCTGCGGCTCGGCTTTAGCCCGTTCCGCAAGCTCCACTAGGTTTTCCATCAGCATCATCACGGTGAGGGGGCCCACTCCCCCAGGCACGGGCGTAACGCTCGCCTTCCTGCTCACGGGGTCAAAATCCACGTCCCCGACCATCTTGGCGCCCAGCTTGGTGGTGCCCACGTCTATTATGTTCGCCCCCTCCTTCACCATGTCGGATTTTATGAGGTAGGGGCTGCCCACCGCGACTACGAGGATGTCCGCCTTGCGGGTGTGCTCCGCGAGGTTCTTCGTCTTGCTGTGGCAGAGCGTGACTGTGGCGTTCCTGTTGGTAAGAAGATAGGAAATTGGCTTGCCTACCATGCTGCTCCTGCCCACGACCACCGCCTCCGCGCCGGCAACCGGAATCTTGTAATGGTCAATCAAGCGCATTATGCCCTTGGGCGTGGCGGAAACGGTTGCGGGGCTGCCCTGCGCAAGCATCCCCAGGTTAAGGGGGTGGAGGCCGTCCGCATCCTTCCTTGCGTCTATCGCGGATATGATTTTGAGCGGGTCTATCTGCTTCGGGAGAGGGAGCTGCACGATGAATCCATGTGTTGATTTGTCCGCGTTCAATTTTGAGACGAGGGTGATGAGCTCTTCCCCGGTGGTGCTCTCGGAGAGGTGGTGCAGCCGTCCCCTTATGCCTATGTCGCCCGCCTTGTTCAGTTTTTTTTCTACATAAGTCCTGGAGGCGGGGTCGTCCCCCACCATCACTATGTCAAGGCCGGGCGTGAAGCCGAGTGCCTCCACCCGCTTCTTGAGCCCCTCCTCTATTTCCGCGGCCAGCGCCCTTCCCGAGAGTATCATACCCAAATCATGCCCTGTAATCTTTATATATCGGGAACCTGGAGCAGAGCGCGAGCGCCTCCTTCCGTATGGATGCGAGCGCGTCCGCGTTGTCCTTGTTCTTCAGCGCCTTCATCAGGAGGGCTGCAATCTCCTTCATCTCGCTCTCCTTCATTCCCCGTGTCGTCATCGCGGGAGTTCCCAATCTTACGCCGCTGGCGACGAACGGCTTCTGCGTATCATACGGTATCGTGTTGCGGTTGCAGATTATGCCCGCACGCTCAAGGACGGTCTGCGCGTCCTTCCCCGTGATTCCCAGGGATGTGAGGTCAACCAGCACCATGTGGTTGTCCGTGCCCCCGGAAACGAGGCGAAGCCCGTT
>Ga0265297_10010216_pt1 | contig 11866 bp, 5 predicted proteins | sample Munlanlwell13791_FD_192502 | JGI IMG/M metagenome (GOLD analysis project Ga0265297, IMG submission 192502) | Leachate microbial communities from a municipal landfill in Southern Ontario, Canada - Leachate well 137-91 | ecosystem: Engineered > Solid waste > Landfill > Unclassified | place...
TAAACGAACATGTATATTTTTTACCTACAACTGCACTAAAAGCCCAACCAAACGCATGTGAAGCATTAGTCGATCCTGGAGTGGCTCCTACATTAAAAACGTATGATTTGGCACCACTAATTGGAGCAGTAGATGAGACATAACCTGCACAAGTACCACCAACAGGTTTAAGTTGAGTCCAACCGGTAGCATCCATATAACCGCTCATCCCCGATATAGAAGACGCACTTTTTCCCACAACTCCAGCCTCAAAGTCACCATTGCAAAGGTTTCCATCTGTCAACGGATTGGTCACTTCCTGAACTGATACATCATCAATCAAAATAGTTGTGCCTGCTGGAAAATTTCCATATTGAAACTGCAAATAATTATACCCACAGACTGTTGCATTAGTAAATGTCAATTCGTATGATTGAGTCGTTTCTGTCATGGTAACTGTTTGATTGGTAATTGCAGTTCCGGTTGTAGTCAGATTTGTAACTTTCACAGTCATCTGTACAGTAGATATGTCAATTGCATTGGTAGCTAGAGCCTTAAACTTAATTTTATAAGTAGCTGCCTTAGCATTGGACATAAGGGTATACATCGATAATTTATTGGCATTGGCATAGTCTGTGATAGTAGTTGCAGCGGTAGTTATTGTTACCTTTGCGGATTTTGTCCCAGAGATAGGACTCACAGTTTCTACGCCAGCAGTTTGGACTCCCGGAGAAGTTGTGACATTGGTCCAGGCATAATTGTCTGTCGCATGTTCAAATGTACCATTATTTATTAAATTCACCGAAAAGGCATTAATGGTTAACAAGATGCCCAATGCTGTTGTTAATAGTGTATTATTCATAATAAAATGTTGTGTGAGGCAACCCCCACGTTAAGTGATTTTTAAACGCCATTATCCAAATTGTCAAATGGTTAAAAGTATTATCCATTTTTTTTACTCTATAATAATCTTGTTATTCGAGATTTCATTTTCGTTTCTCAATCTTATAAAATGTATTCCTTTATTCCACCCTTTTACATTGAGTACCAGCACACTTGAATTTGGATCAACCAATTGACTTAGTATCTGTTTTCCCAATATATCAAATACTTCCATTTCACTAAATCTGTTGTCTTGCATATCAATTTTAATATAATCTTTTGTGGGATTTGGATAAACTTTAACAGCATTGTCGGTAGAATTAATAATAGTTGGAATTCCAGTAGATGTATCGAGTGTATATTCGATAGTCAATGTGGGTGAATTAGCAATATTACCATCAAACGAATTGAAAATAAATGAAGTTCCAGCGGGTGCTGTATCGGTGTATTCAAATATAAATGTCATCGCATTACCACTGGTCCAATCGGCACAAGAAGCCAATTCAGAGACAATAAAATCGAGTGACGGAGTTGATTTCCAACTACCAATAGAACCTGCTTTAGGCAACCAATTAGCATAATTTGTTGTTTTTACTATAGATGAAATACTTTTAGAATTAGTATTTAATACGGGTGAATTTCCTATAGACACGGCATTTATTCTAATTGGATCATTATCCCAAGTCCTAGTTTGGTTCATTTTAAGTTTAATATTTGCATTTAGAATTTTTGCACCTTTTGGGATATTGACATTGGCAAAGCGGACAGCAGCAATAATTTTATTCGTGGTTGACGTAAAACTGATATTTACAGATGTATTATTTAAACTTACGACTCCGGTAGAAGTGTTTTCATTACCTACATCAGTAAGTTTACTGACGGTAGATGTTGTAAGCGTGAATGCTGGCTTTGCTACCGTGGGGATAGTTGCTTGTTGTATTGATCCAAACTCGTAAGCACCTATATCGCAAGCACTTCCAAACGGTCTAATATTGAAATTATAATCATTGGCAATCGCATTTGATGCACCTTTGTCAATTGCTGGCGAAGAACTGGTAAGTCTGAAATCTTTGAGGATAGCGTTTACAAACATTGGATCTGCTAATACCCCATTAGTCCCCAAAGCAGAAACTACACCTATATTAGATAAGTTATTAGACAAAATAATACTGCTAGGATAAATGCCATAATTTAACGGAGAGTAATTATAGATAATATTGTTACGGATAATAAAATTTGTTCCATTACGAGCATCAATATTAATACCACCAGTTGATGACACGGTATTATTTTCAATAATAATGTCGTTTATAGGATACCAAGTACCAGCAGCTGCATGTGTGGGCCAGTTAACTACACCAATGCCTATATAAATACAATCATATAGTAAATTGTTATAAACATGAATCTTTTCTACCGCATTTCGCTGCTCGGATGAAATAACAACTCCATCATTGCAATTATAAACTTTGTTGTTAAACACCTCTATATCATAATCCAGACCGTCATAAGCATCAATATAGATTCCTAATTTCCGTAAATCGTGAACTACATTACCATAAACCCACACATGCTTAGATGATTTAATATCAATTCCTTCACCCCCAGCCGTATTGGTTAATGAACCATTTCGAACTTCATTATAAGCAATATCAATATATTCCGAAAAGCCAATCGTAATGCACTCACCCCATGAACTATTGCATACATTATCCACAATATTTCCCTTTACGATAGCTACAGAGCAAGAATTCACTTCAATACCGGGATTCGAAAAGTTTGCCACCTCGTTATTCTCAATCAGAATATTGCTGGCTCCATTGCCAATTCCAATCGTGCCATTCTGGAAACGAATGCCCGAAACTTTGATGTAGCTTTTTTGGTTCAGATTCATTAAATAATATGTGCCTTTACCCGTTCCATCAACTATCGGTTTTTCATTTGGATAGGCAATTAATGAGATATAATTGCCTTCAGTACCGGAGTTTTTGATTTGTACACCTTCATTGTAAGTACCACCACGAATATAAGCTATTTGCCCTGCAGTTAGTGTATTTGCAGCTTTAGTGATAGTTTTCCATGGTGAAGTGATGGTGCCTGCATTTGCGTCATTACCGGTGGTAGCAACATAGTAATTTTGTCCATAAACGTCATTGAAAATTACAAAAACGACACAAATAATCGCAATTAATATTTTTTTTTTCATTCTTTTGTTTTGGAATTTTAAATATATATATATATATATATATTTTACAAAAGCATTCCAGAAATCATTTACCAAACTCCCAGTAAAGCATCAATAAATGGGAAGCTGACCAGCTGAAATGAGGCGATTTAAGACACTCTCCAGTCTTTGGATCATAATTTTCATATATAGGAGTACCAAACTTAAGTCCATTTAATCGATCAAAAACCTGATCAGTATATTTATCTGCTTGTTGTTTATATCCATAATTTCTCAATCCCGAGATCCCGAGATAAACTTGGTCTAACCATATTGGACCACGCCAATAACCATTATAAATGTACTTTGGATTATCAATACTAACAGAGGGGAAAGGTATAAATGTGGAAAATTTTGTTGGATTTTCATACATTAAAACTACTGATTTCGCGTTTTCCTTCGATGCCATTTTTACCCACATGGGAGTAAATCCTTCACAACCTTCAATATCAACAAAATCGCCATTAAATTTACGATCGTAATAGTAACCTTTGGTTGTATCATAAAAGTATTTATCCAGTTTCTGACCATCAACAACTTGCGTATAAGGCACGTTTAGAAGTAAAGCCATTTGCCGGAGGATATTATTTTCGAGGAAAAGATATGAGTTAAGATCGACAGATTCCTGATCAAAACTCCAAGCAGTTGGGTTATTTTGTACAACTAATGAACTATCAAAGCGAATAGCATTGTCCATACCACTTTCCCATTTGGCAGGTTGCGTTTGTCCATTTGAGGAGCCGAATTCACAAATTCCATTGTGATTATGATCCCGATTTTTATACCACCACTGATTATATTTTATTAATTTAGGAAACATCTCTTTTACAAAGGAAGTATCTCTTGTTTGTTTAAAGATTTCCATCACTGCCCATGCGGCTAATGGAGGTTTACTATCGAGCAAATTATTTTTTGATTTATCAGTATATATAACGTCGGGAATCATCCCAGCATCTGTTTGATAATCGAACATTGCTCTGACTTGATTCTTTGCAAGCTCGGGAGCAAAACGAGCAAGCGCAAATGCATGTCTCCACGAGTCCCATGCCCAGTAACCCAGAAAAAATGCGTGCGACGGCATCACACCTTCGTGCAGCAAATCGCCCTTAGCACTGCGCCAATTAGAAATTAGCGTGACAACACTTTTTACAGCTATACGGTTATAATCTTGGGACATATCATTTCGAAGAGCTTTTGTAAGATATCCGTTCCAACGAGTTTTGCTTTGAGCAATATAAATTGAAGGGGTTTTTAATATTGATCGGACAGTTGAAGCACTTTCAAGCATTTGTTTTTCGTCATTATAAAAGCTGATCAGCACATATGTTTTATTACTTGTTTTGAAACTTTTTGCGCTGTAGCTATTATCATTAATAGCTATTTTATAATCTATCGGAAAGGAAACAGCCAGAATTTCACCCTTCATTAGCTTAATAACAAGACTATTTTTGTCTTGTTTTAGTGTTGCGCCAGATAACCAAATACTTGAGTTGATATTCCATTTTACCTTATCAGAAGTCAATTCCAACAAGGCATGATTTTTATCCACAAAATAAAGTTGCTGCACTACCGAAACTCCTTCATTTTTACTTCTCATATAAAGAAAACCGGGAAAGTAGGAAGTACTATCCATTATAAATTTGTTAGCATTCATCGTTCGACCATTTATTTCGACTCCAATTTCTGCAATAGATTTACTTATCCATTGACGGTCGTCAATAGTATAAGGACCACAGAAGCCATTTACCCATTCTTTTGAAGTTGCATTGGTAAACCCCATCCATGAACCAGCATCGGCAAATAATCCGGTACATTCAGATTGTGCATCCTTGGGTGTATAGGTCATATTCAGGATATTCGGAAAATTTTTTGCTAGATTGTTTGAATTATTGACCGCATTAATTCTTAACAAAGAAATAAAAATCAGTATTGTAGTTATAGTAATTTTTATTTTAACTGGTATTTTCATAAATATTGACGATTTAAAATTTCACTTTCACTGTTTCTCCTATATTGGATAATTTATTAAACACAACTTTATTCTCTGAAAAAATATTGATTTCGATTTTTTTTTCTTGTTTTCTTGTTATTACAATATCGAAAGTTTCACCAAATGCTTTGATTCTCTTTAAACTCATGCAATTCCATTGATTGGGCAATTGAGGTGTAAGATTAAATGATTTTAAACCCGTAGGGCGAATTCCAAATAATCCTTCAGTATAAATGCGGCAATACAAACCACTTTCGGCTGATAATTGACGTTGATTTCCTTCAGGATAGGCTTCTACCGGATAAGGTACATGTTCGCCCAACAACCTACGATTTGAATAATATTCCAGAAACTTTAATGCCTTTTCTTTTTCGCCAGCTGCAAAAACGCCTTTAAGTGCATATAATGTTGATCTATCCCAAAATGTATTTTTCCCGGATTGTGTCGCGAGTCCGTCTTCTGACCATAATTTTGGCGAAAACAATGCCGATATTGTTCCTGCTTTTCTATCGAAAATACCAACAGTTAGCGGCATACAAATCCAAGCCCGAAGTACATCGTTTCCTTCGTAATAACGATAGGTATCAAAACCCTCCACTTTACTCCCAAAATGATTTTCGATGGCTTGTTTTAGTTTTTCTGCCCTTTTTAGATAGTCGTTAGTCAGATTTACCGATTTATTTAACTCTCTTCCAAGATATGAAGCTGATAATAAAGCGTCATAATAAAGCGATGAAGTGCAAAGGTTTGCATCTCCTGCCGGAAATCGGTGTTCAAGTTCGTCAGCATCGGATTTTACGACCCCATCTTTATCTACATTCCGTTTCAGATATTCGAGACACCATTCAATTAAATCCCAAAGTTTTTGAGCCGTATCTTTATCGCCTTGTGCAAGTGCAAAACGAGAGGCACCATAGGCAATCATAGCTTGGTCACCTCTATCACCAACACCATTCCAGAAACCTAGTCCTTCGGCTACTATGGAACTTGGTATAGGTTTATATTCTTTATTCATAAAACGAGCAAATTGCAAATAAGCATTCATTGATGCCTCGTTAGCAATATTATAGCCAAGGAAAGGGAAAAATGGTCCAATATATTCTGCTTCGTCATTTGCCCAAATTGCGGCATAGTAATCCTCTCCACCGGGGCTATGCATTAAACCTCCCTTGGTATCGAAAATACTTTCAGAAGCTCTTACTTTGGCAAACGCAAACGCATTATTGAGCGTACTGTTTGGAGTTTCTAAAACTAAATTATTTTGCCATTCAGCCACAAGTTCGGTTCTGGCTTTGAGTTCATTGAAAATATCAATTTTAAGGGCTGATTCATTACCATTATTACCAGTGATAACCAATCCAAATTCAATACTATCACCTTTTAAAATATTGAAATCTCCATTTGTAGTCGCATGTACTTCGAGTGCATATGTTCCATCTACTCCTTTTGTCGGTTCGGTTGAGTATTTTAAATTGCAACTGGGGATTTCTACATTAATCGTCTTGTTCCCATTGTTTTTTATTGAATAATATTCACAAAATGCAGGCCGGGTTGTTGACGGAAATATAGTCCGGGTTATCTCAACATCATTTCTATATGAACTTTGAACTTTTAATAAACCATTTAGTTCAATCCGTTGGACCTTCTCATTATCTATTTGTTTACCATCGATATTTACAGTCTTTAAATAATCCAAATTGAATGAACGAATTAAACTCCCTCGGGTATCATTAGGAATTGTCCTTAACATTGGCCACACAATTTTTCTATTTAGAAAAAAACTACTATCGATATTTATTCCGTAATTTAGAATTACAGAAATCTTAAGACCACTCATTTCAATATTATCAAAATGAGGTAAATTATTTTTGGATTGCCACATAATTTCTCCGACAGATACTGTTTTCCACCTATTCTTCAATGAATCTGCTGTTTGAGAAAATGAAACAACAAATATCAATAAAAACAAAATCGGAATTGTAATTCTTTTCATAATAATATAAATGCAGGTAATATATAAAATGATTATTGTAAGTGCTATAGCTAAATCAGTTTATATTCAAATTTACTGTATCATGTTGATTAATTGAAATTCACATAAAAAAACCTAAATGCTAATTTAGCAAAGTTACATTATACACATTTACTCATCTGTCCTAAAAGATGATGCAGGCAAGCCACTTGTATTGAAAAGTGTTCCTTCGATATAATTTTCCCATCCATATCTTACAGCAACCGGATATTTCACTTTGTCACATAAGACAATAATCTTTAATTTTTGAATAACTGCTTTAGCTGGATAGAAAATCTTATCACTACCACACATCGTAAATCCTTTAAGCGTTTTTCCAAATGTGGTGAAACCTCCCGATGCATAATTAAAGGTGAGAGTAGCTGTATCAGCATTTATTTTCATTTCTTTTATAATAGGGCCACTGTAATCAATTCCATCCATCTTATAAGTCTTTCCTAAAGCCCAATATGCTAATCGCTTACCAACGATTTCTTTATTTGAAGGATGAATGCAATCTTTTTCGCCAACATCCATAGTTACAACCATTCCCGAATTTGGAATAATTGACATACATTTCAATTGGGTTTCGCGTAATTCCGGACCATAAGACAATGAATCATACTTATAAGGCGCAATTTGAACATAATAAAATGGAAAGTCTCCTTGATTAAAACGGTCTCTCCAATTTTTCACCATACGAGGAAATAGCCGTTTATAAATTTTAGGCTTTTTAATATTACTTTCACCTTGATACCATATTGCCCCTTTAATTTTATAATTTAAAATCGGATTAATCATTCCATTATATAGAAGTGCAGGATACCAGGCCATTAAATTGGGTTTCTTTAGATTCACCAAACTGATCTCGGGAAATTCCTTCTCGAGAACTGACTGTTCAGTCCAGGATTCTGCTGGTGTTCCTCCTACTGTAGCAAGTATTAACCCGACAGGAGTACCCAAAACACTTTGTAAATATCTCCCATAAAAATATGCTGTGGCACTAAAATACCTTACATTTTTGGGATTTGCAAGTTTCCATTTACCCTGACAAGTATCTAGGGGTATTAAACTTAATGATCTAGTTATGGTAAAGAAACGAAATGAATTATTAGTACTTTGTGCGATATAGTCATTTGCATCTTCTATCGGTTGAGAATTGTAACCATTCATGGGTATGTCCATATTAGACTGACCACTACACAACCACACTTCACCTATCAATATATCTTTGAGTATAATGCTAGTATCACCAACTATCCTCATTTCATAAGGACCACCGGCTTGAGGGGTCTGTATCATTAGTTTCCATTTCCCATCATTTTGAGCTACTGTTTTTTTGATAGCTTTTGACCAACTTGCAGAGATTTTAATGGTCGAATTTGGTTTCCCCCAACCCCAAATACACACAATAGCTTCCTGTTGAAGTACCATATGATCTCCAACTAATTCAGGGAGCTTAAGACTTGCTGCAATTACAGAACTATAGGTAAAATTAACTATAAATAGTATCAACAAAATTAATTCTTTACGCTTCATTTTTTTAGAATTTCAAAACACCTTAATACAAAATTATATCAACCTAATTTACACCAACAAAACCAAGTTCGTACCAACCATTATTTAGCTTTAAATCAACACCTAGTTTTATTGAGGGTTTTAATTCATCATTCGGCTGACGAATTCCAATAGCGAGAATATATTCCCCATTTTTAACGTTTCTAAACAATAACTCATCTTGAATATTTACGTGAGTATCTGGCTTCCACAAATCAGGGATTGAAGCTTTTGCATCGCAAACTTGAATTATACTTCCATTCGTGGAGATTAGTGCAAATGAAACTTTCGCAGGTATAAAAATTCTTGAAACACCCAAATTTTCCCATTTAAGTGAAATATTAAAGGGTTTTGAGGAGGACAGTAAACTTGGAAATATTGCCTCTGTTAGAACAAAATGATACCCGAGACGATTGTTGATTTTAGTCACTAGTTCTGGCTCGCTTTTCAAAAGTTTAAGACCTGTTTGCTTACCACGACTTAAATCGCAATAACTGGCTTTTCCTTTTTCTATACATTCATCAAGCCGAAATCCTCTTCCATCCTTGTCTTTTATTCCATCCCACCATCCAAAATCTTTAAGCATGCTGAAATCCCCATATAGTTCAAAAATTGCTGGCAATTTACCTTCACTAGACTTTACTTCACTACCATCACAATTACCACAGATACCATCAACTCGTAAACTAATACGAACTGATACAGCCCAATCGTAGATTGGCATATATTCTTGTTTTTTTCCAGCAGCGATGACAAGTAAAGTTTTTCGGAAAGCTTCACGATGAATTTGAATATGTTCTTTAAATTTAGTTGCAGAAATATCTGGTTTCCCAAATGGATACATGTGTCCCTCTCCCCAATTGCCATAAGAACGGATGTCGATAAAAGCTATGTTAGGATTACCATCATAATGTAATGCGAGAGCACGAATAAAATGCGACAATTTATCCATAAACACTGAATCATCAAAAACCGGCACCAGCTTAGTTCCAGAAATCTCCAATGTATTTAATTTCGGATTATTGAGTTCAAAAGTATCAAACTTAGCGCCTGCATCGAAAACCCATTTTGGTGAAACCCAAAATTTTCTAGAGTGGGTATTAGCACACATAACGCCAAATGCAAAGGACTTACCAGCTTTTGCCCATTCATGTATATCTTTATCTATTATATCCCATCGATATATTCCTTCACTTGGCTCAATATCGCCCCATTGATATCGAACATAACCCAATGAGGCTAATTCCAATAACTCCTTAGGTTGTTCTTGTACCTTTCCGTATAACACCCATCCCTTACCCGGATTAACAATAGCTTTTGAGGTAAGAGTTGGAGTAATAACTAAACTATCAGTTGTATAGTTGACTATTTGATCACTTATTATACGTTGAGGTCTTTGTCCAACTATATTTACAGTATAAAGTAAGAATGTAAACAAAAATGTAAGTGTTATGTGCTTTTTCATATGTATGCTGAATTGTTCACAATTTATTTTTTATCTTGAATACTTAATTCATTGATTACCTTATTTGGATAAAGTATATTATTACATTTTTCAACGACCATTCTTTTTGCTAAATTAAAGGTTGCTTTTTGTCGAATATCATTGGATGAAACTCCTATTCTGATTTGATAATCACCTTTATCGGCAACCCAAGCCGAAATACCTGACCAATAAGAAGCTAACGCGCGGCTATCCAACATAAATACGAGTTGTTGACTCTCACCTGGTTTCAGTAATTTAGTTTTATCAAATCCTTTTAGTTCTTGCACCGGCTTTTCTATTTCATTATTTGGTGCGGATAAGTAGAGCTGAACCACTTCTTTTCCGGCTTTCTTTCCTGTATTTTTAACAGTGACAGTTGCTGTTATTTTATCAATAAAATTGGTGGAACTTAATTTCAAATCTGAAACATCAAATTTTGTGTAAGTTAGCCCATAACCAAACTCATAAGCTGTTGGGACATCGAAGGTTTCATAATAACGATAGCCCACATAAATACCTTCATTGTAAAACGAATTCTCCGGATTATTTTTAGGTTCACCCGGGAATGAGTTTGCTGATGGAACATCTGAATATCTTATGGGATAGGTCATCGTGAGTTTTCCCGATGGATTCACTGTTCCCTTCAAAATGTCTGCAACAACATTTCCTACCTCTTGTCCCGGTTGCCATGCAATAACAACTGCATCTACCTTATCTCTCCAACTCGCAGTTTCAATAACTCCTGAAATATTTAAAACTACTATTACTTTTTTATTTAAAGCATGGTAAATCTGAGAAACATTATCAATTAGCGTTTTCTCTTCATACGAAAGCAAGAAAAAATCAGTCTCTTTTCTGTCTGTGCCTTCACCTGCCATTCGTCCTAATGTAATAATTGCAACATCTGATTTTTTGGCCTGTTCTACAATAACAGACCCATCTACAGATAAATCTGAATGATAATTCAAAGGTGTGCTGCTTGGAAATTGCCAAACATTAGTATCATAGGTGTTCTTAGGTAGAATATTCGAGCTTTTTGTATTAGTAATAATAGAATCGATAAAATGTGTGTAAACCTTTGCTAAAGGCTCATTTATAATATATCCGGCATTTTTTAATCCTTCCTCAACTGAAACAATGTATTTATAATTTATTGCCCCACTACCAGTACCACCAGCTATAGAATGGTACGATGTTTTTCCGAAAAGGGCCACAGATTTAATCTTAGACGATAAAGGAAGAGTAGCATCACTATTCTTTAGCAACACCATTCCTTCAGATGCCGCTTCCCGTGATATTGCGGCATTCTCTTTAGGATCAGGCTGAGTTAAAGGGAAGTTATTTTTAAAATGCGAAGATTTTAAAATCAAATTGAGAATGTATGTAATATTTCTATTCAAAACACTTTCATCTAAAGTTTTATTATTTAGCGCTTTAATAAGTGTTCCCCTATGACTAATGCCACCTCTGTTTATACTACCAGGCATTATCATTTCGTTTCCCGCAACCATTTGTGCTACAACATCATCACCACTCCACCAGTCCGTTACCACCATTCCATCAAATTTCCATTCTTTGCGAAGTAATGTGGTACAAAGTTCGGGATTTTGAGCCGTGTAAAATCCATTTGCTTTATTGTAAGAGGTCATTACTGTCCAAGGCTTTCCTTCCTTAATAGCAATCTCAAAGCCGCGCAGGTAAATCTCCCGTAAAGCACGTTGGCTCACAACAGAATTA
>Ga0265297_10010217_pt1 | contig 11865 bp, 12 predicted proteins | sample Munlanlwell13791_FD_192502 | JGI IMG/M metagenome (GOLD analysis project Ga0265297, IMG submission 192502) | Leachate microbial communities from a municipal landfill in Southern Ontario, Canada - Leachate well 137-91 | ecosystem: Engineered > Solid waste > Landfill > Unclassified | place...
TACGCTTGCCAATTCCACCGGAACGGCCATTGATTCAAATCAAGGCATGGGCAAGCCGTGCGCTGAACAACTCCCCTTGGAAACGCGACTCGGCGGCATACTGGTCCAAGCATGCCAGTACCCGTTATCTTTGGGAACCCGTTCATGTTAATGCCGCCGTTCATTACGTGGTTCATGAGCAAGGCACGCCAATGGCGGTTTTTGTTGCTAATCCCGATCCACTTGACGCCCCTACCCATGTTCATGGTAGTTATTGACCATCCGAGCCGCGAACGTAAGTGACCGGCCGAATCGGCACCTCTCATCGGGCAACCTTGACCCGTCATTGACATTCCGGGCTCGGATAAAGCTGAAATAAAATTCCAACACGGTTACAGTAATGAAAGACCCCATGGAAAAGCGTAAAATCTGCGTCGTCTTGGTCGACCGCGCCAATTATGGCCGCCTGAAACCGGTCATGCATGCCATCACCCAACAGCCGGAGCTTCAACTCCAGGTGCTGGCGGCAGGCACCATGGTATTGGAACGTTTTGACCAACCGGTTCGTGTGGTAAGGGCGGATGGCTTTCCGGTCGATGGCGAAGTCTACATCGAACTCGAGGGGTCGACTCCGGCTACCATGGCCAAGTCTGTCGGCTTTAGCATGATCGAATTTGCCAGCGAATACCAGCGCTTGAAGCCCGACTTGATATTGCTGATTGGCGACCGCTATGAAGCCCTGGCTGCCGCCATTGCCGCCGCCTACATGAATCTGCCCATCGTCCACCTGCAAGGGGGGGAAGTTTCGGGGTCCATCGATGAAAGCGCCCGGCACGCCATCAGCAAATTTGCCCAGTTTCACTACCCCAGCACCCTGCGCTCGGCCGAGTACTTGATCCGCATGGGAGAACGCCCCGACACCATTTTGGGTGTTGGTTGCCCGGGCAGTGACATCGCCCGCCAACTCGACCGCCGCCTGCATCCGGACGTTTTGAACAAACGCGGCAGCGGTGCCACAATTGATCCAGCCAAACCGTTCCTCTTGGTGATCTTCCACCCCACCACCACGGAATACGGGGATGAACGCCAACAAATGGAGGAACTGCTGGCCGCCTTGAATGAAGTGAAGCAGCCCACGGTCTTGCTGTGGCCCAACATCGACGCCGGCTCCAATCACGTCAGCAAGGCCATCCGTGTCTTTCGTGATCGCGAACACCCCACCTGGCTGCGCAACCTCATCAACATCCCACCGGAAGAATATCTGACGGTCCTGGCCAATGCCGCCTGCGCGGTGGGAAATTCCAGCAGTTTTGTCCGGGATGCCAGTTATTTCGGGACGCCGGTCGTGTTGGTCGGCCACCGCCAGGACGGCCGGGAAACCGACCTTCATGTCACCCGGGCGGAGGCCAAAAGCACGGACATTGCCGCTGCAGTACGCCACCAGCTGGCGCATGGCCGTTACGCCCCCAGCACCCTTTACGGCGACGGCCATGTCTCCGAACGCATTGCCGGCATGCTGGCCACCGTGGTTCCGTATGTGCAAAAACGCCTCGCTTTCGTGCAGGAATAAGGCTGCCCGCCCCCATGAAAGTACTTGGCATCATTCCTGCCCGTGGCGGCTCCAAGGGCGTTCCGCGCAAGAATGTCCGCTTGTTGTGCGGCAAGCCGTTGTTGCAATACACGGCGGAAGCGGCATTGGCAGCCAAGCGACTGGCCCGGGTGGTGCTCAGCACCGAGGATGAAGAAATTGCCGAGGTTGGCCGCCACTGTGGTCTTGACGTGCCCTTTTTGCGCCCCTTGGCCTTGGCAAAAGATGACACCCCGACCTTGCCGGTGCTCCAAGACGTGGTGCGACGATTGGCAACCATGGGAGAAGTTTATGATGCCGTCTGCCTGCTGCAGCCCACCAGTCCATTGCGCCCCGCAACCTTGATTGACAGCTGTATTGAGCGGCTTGAAGCTACCCATGCCGATGCCGTGGTGACCATTCTGCCCGTTCCGGCCGAACACAATCCGCATTGGACCTTTTTCCAAGATGCCGATGGCTGTTTGACCATCAGCACCGGTGAAACCGTTATTATTCCCCGACGCCAGCTCCTGCCGCCGGCGTTTCACCGGGAAGGCTCCGTTTATGTTACTCGTTACGATGTCTTGATGAACCAAAACAGCCTTTATGGAAAACGGCTGTATGGTGTTCCCGTGCTGCCGGGGGGTAGCGTCAATATTGACACGTTGGCCGATTGGGCCAAGGCGGAGTCTCTGATCTTAAGGAGGAGTCCCGTAGTATGTGTGGAATCGCCGGCATCTTAGGCGAACCCGAAGATGGACGCATCCAGGCAAGCGGCGCAACTGGCACAAACCTTACTCTGCTGTTTAATTATTATCATAATCGCGCGTCACGATGAAACATAATTACTTGGGTTATCCTGTGCTCAAGCGGTGCAGTTAAATTTATACACACAAATAACGATGACCATCTCAACACCCAAAATAGACAACCTGCCATGACCACAAAACAACAACAGGAAACGCTTAATTACTTTAAAACGCACGCTGAAGATTGGAGGTCCAAAGCTGACGGCCTTGGCGACGCCAAGGTGAATGTCATTAAGCAAAGAAACGAATACGTCCTGCAGGTTGCTGATGGACGTCCAGCAACGCGATCGTTTCTCGATGTTGGATGCGGCACCGGAGAACTCGTTTGCCATATGGCGAGACGCGGAGTTGATGCAACGGGGGTGGATTACGCCCCAGAAATGATTGATTTAGCGTCCCAAAAAGCTCGAGATGAAAACATTCCACAGGCACGGTTCGTTTGCAGCTCCATATTTGACTTCGAGATGCAGCGCGAACACTATGACCTTATTTCAGCAAATGGTTTTATTGAATATGTCTCTCAACAGGAAATGCTAAACTTTTTTGACCGTGTCGCACAAGCCCTTGTCCCTGGCGGCTCGTTTATCGTTGGCTCTCGTAACCGGCTGTTTAATCTTATCTCCATGAATGACTTCACCCTGCAAGAGACCAAGTCTGGTAATATCGATCTTCTCCTTAGAGAGGCCGTAAAATGGACAACTGCAACAGATATAACGGACGTTGTGCGTGGAGATTTTTCACCGCTGCAGGCACCCGAAACCGAACACACGAAAACCATCATTGATGTGGCAACACGATTTCAGTACACGCCATTTCAATTGATCACCTTATTGCAAGATAAAGGGCTAACGCCAATAGAGGTGTATCCAATTCATATTCATGGCGTGACGCCTTCATTTCAACGGATGAATCCGGAGATTCACGCCTCTATTGCAAACTTGCTGCAAGCATACGCCAGGCATAACATGCCGCTTCTTACTCATGCGTCGTCCTTCATGCTGCATGTCATGAAAGGAAAATAAATGCAGGACGTTCTTACCATCGTCATGTATCACTACGTGCGGGATCTTCGACACTCGCGCTATCCTGAAATCAAGGGTTTGTCCAAAGAAGATTTTGAAGCTCAAATAAAGTACATCAAGAAAAATTACACCGTTATAGATGCCTCAAAATTGATGGATGCGATTGTCTCGGGTGCAACATTGCCGCCGCGTCCTCTCGTTTTAACCTTCGACGATGGATACATTGATCATTTTACGGAAGTATTTCCTATACTTGACAGAGAAAACTTGCCTGGGTGTTTTTTCCCACCAGCCAAATGTATCCTTGATCATGAAGTTCTGGATGTGAACAAAATCCACTTTGTGCTGGCCAGTATCCCAGAAGCGCAAAAACTTGTCACGCACATTTTCAAAGAGATTGATAAAAATCAATCGCGTTACAACCTTCTACCATCTGCGGTGTACTGGGAAAAGGTAGGGAAACCCAGCCGTTTTGATTCTGCCGAAATCGTTTTTTGCAAGCGTATGCTTCAACGCGAGTTACCCTTTGAACTGAGACATGCCATCACCCATGAATTATTCAGTCAATACGTAACCCGTGACGAAGCCTCCTTTTCACAGGAGTTATACATGGGAATTGAGCAACTTGGGGTACTTAAAAGACATGGAATGTATGTCGGTTCCCATGGTTATGATCACTTTTGGCTAAACACACTCTCCACTCAACAACAGGAAAAACAAGTTGACCAGGCGCTGACGTTTCTTAAGTCTGCGGGCGTCGATATTGAACGGTGGATAATGTGTTACCCTTATGGAGGATATAACGAGTCGTTGTTCTCGGTTTTGAAGTCTCGCAACTGTGTTGTTGGGCTTACTACAGAAGTGGGCCTTGTATCTCTGCATAAGAATAATCCGCTTGCGTTACCCCGTATTGACACTAATGACATTAAATGTAAAGTAAACTCTTTGCCAAAACCATTTTTTAAACATGGATCCATTTAAGCCATCAAAAACCTTGTGGGCAAAAGGGCTGATGGCCGAGATTGAGCCAGGCCGCGCTTGCCGTTTTCTCATCTGGCCCGCCCCAGAGGGCGTCGGCACGCCCCTTACCTGGGGGCAGGACGGCCTGCTCACTTGGGCCTATTTCGGCGCTCAACGGTCAGCGGTCAGTCCTTCAACTTACGAGTTTACAGGCGTTGGCACCCTTTTCGCCCACGACGGACGCAACGGTAAAATGACGGTGATGGGGGATCGACTCGGAATCCAGCCAATCCATTACAGTCAGGATCAAAACGGGGTCTGGCACGTCTCCACACATTTAATGTGGCTGCTCTTGACGCTGGGACACGATGGGACGGTAAATTCGTCGTCTTTCCTGGCGCACATGAGCTTCGGCTACACTGGCAGGCCGCACGATGAACTTTATTCGGGCGTTCGCAAGCTGCCTCCCGCCGGGCGACTGGTCATCACGATGCGAGAGGTAACGCAGGACGTCTACTGGTCGCCGCCGATGCCGTGTTGCAAGATGGAACCGGGCCAACTGCCTGTGCTGGCGGAGGCACTGAAAGCCTCTATGCAGTCCATCACCGCCGGCGATAGTCTCTGCCTTGGACTGACCGCCGGTAAAGACAGTCTATGCTTGGCAAGCGTCATCGATGAGAACGTAAAACCGCTAACCGCCACCTTTGGAATTCTGAACTGCGCCGACCAGCAGCAGGCAGAAAAGATCAGCGTTGAATTGAGCTGGCCACATGTCTTTGGCACCGTCTGCGGTCCGAACGAGTTTTCAATGTGGGCATCCTATGTGGCCTTTCATTCCGCCGGATTGACGACCGCCTCCTATGTGGACATGGCCGCCTTCATGGGAAAGCTGATTCCGCCAGGCCGGACATTCGTAATCGGCGAAGGTGGTGAATGCGTGCGCGACTTCTTTCGGGCGGGCGGAAGGCCTCCCATGGAAACCCTGCAACGGGACTACATGACCTCGGTGGAGTTCCTGAAACGTACCTTGACGCCAGAACGCGCCGGGCAGTTGGGGAACTACCCACACGAAATGTTGGCCTGCGTACGGGCTGGCGCAAAGCAGTCCAATGATGACGCATTTGCCAACTATTTCTATCGCCACCAACGGATGCCGGGTAACTTTTCACTGCGACACGCCGTTTTAAGCACGTTGCGCGCCAAAATCAGCCCGTTCTTGGATTCGCAGTTTATCAACCACGCCTATGGATTGGAACTCGACTGGCACACCGACTCCCGATTACATCGCGCCCTGATCGCACAAGCAAGACCGCACCTAACAAACTACTTCGATTCGCCGATTCGCACAATGCAGACGGTTCAGGAGTGGCCAGCACGTTTCTCCGGCGAGATTGGCCCCGTTGTTTATCGTCTACTAAAAGAAACACTGCCCTTCTGTGAAGATGTCTTTCAACAGGAGGGGACATTGGCGTTGTGCAAAGAAACCATCGCGCGGCCTTCAAAGGCGATCTACCATCTATTCCGCGTTCTTTCGTTTTCCCTGGCACGCCAGGCACTCCGCGCAGAAACGAAGAAGCGACTGGCGGAGATTCCATGTGTTCCTATCGTAAAAGCCACACTGCTCGCATGAACTAAAGTTAAGCACACATGGACATGTGTGCGCAAGGTTTCGGTATAAACAGGATGATACGCATACGTACTCCGCAATCGTAGTTTTATGAAAACTATTCTCGTCATTCCAGACGGTGTCGGCATCCGCAATTTCCTTTGCGCCCGTTTCATTGAGTTGCTGCGGGAACACGGCGATGTGGTGGTTTGGCATGATTTGCCGACGAACGTTATCGCCCCCTATTGTGACCGGTTTGGGGAAAACGTGCATTGGGAACGCTTGCCCCGTTATCAGGAAGGAATTTTGGAACGTCTTCTCCGTACTTCCAAGTTATACGCGCAATTGTATGCCTTTTCGCGCGAGGATAACTACGCCAACCTCCAACGCCGACGGCGCTTTGCAACGCAACACACACGCACGAAGTACCAGCTGTTTCAGAACTCCGCCAAAATGCTTGGGAAAATATTTGGCACAGTCCATGGTGCCGCCCGACTTGACACCTGGCATTTCCGCCTGGCCGCCACCTCGCCACGGTTGCCCGCTTATACCGACTTTCTCCAACGGGAAAAGCCGGACGTGCTATTTTGCGCCAACCAACGCATTGCCACCGCCGTTCCGGTCATGATCGCCGCGCGGCAACTAGGCATTCCGAGCGCCACCTTTGTCTACTCCTGGGATAATCTACCCAAAGGCCGTATGGCGGTACCCGCAAACCATTACCTGCTGTGGAGCGACCACATGCGGAATGAAATGCGGCGCTACTATCCGGAAAAGCCGGAATCCAGCCTGCATGTTTGTGGCACGCCGCAGTTCGAGCATTATTTCAATACCGCCCTGTTCGAGGAACGAGTGCCTTTCCTGCGCCGCCTCGGGCTGGATCCAACCCGAAAAACTGTGTTGTTTTCCGGGGATGACCTGAGCACGTCGCCGTTCGACCCCTGTTATCTGGCCGAGCTCGCCGCCGCCCTGCGCCAAGTGCCGGAGGCGGAACGTCCTCAGATCTGCTTCCGCCGCTGCCCGGCAGATCTGAGCAAGCGGTACCAGCCTGCTTTGGAGCAGTACCCGGAAATCGTGGTTTCTGAACCCGCCTGGATCTACGCCGGTACCGGGGACTGGACGCAGACCGCGCCTACCATGGAGGATGTGCGGCTGCTCTGCAATTTGGCACGGCACGGTGACGTCGTAGTCAATGTCGGCTCCACCATGGCCATGGATTTCGCCATTTTTGACAAACCCGCGATTTTCCTTGCCTACGACCCGTCTGCAGCCTTGTCCACGTCATTTCGTATTGCTGGCGTTTATCAATTTCCTCATTTAAAATTATTACACCAGCTGCAACCGGTGCATTGGGCAAAATCGGCCGCCACCTTGGGCGAGGTCGTCATGCACGCCCTGGCCCATCCCCAGGAAAAAGCCGAGGCCCGGCGCCGCTGGGTGGAAGCCCAAGTCTGCCAGCCCATGGACCAAGCCAGCGAACGGCTGGTCGCAGCCTTGCGCGCCATTGCCGGCGGGAAAAGCTAAAGAGACGGGGAAGGGAAAAACTTTTGAGGAAAGTTTTCCCCTATCCCCGCGCCCCATCCTCTTTCAAACCTTTTTGCATTTTAAATAATTGCTCCGCAATTATTTAACTTTTTTCACCACGCACTTTCCGCTCTGTCACGTCCCGTTTTTCGGAGCCGCCCCCCCTTCTTTCAGCCCCCCCGACCGAGCCGCAAACGTCAGTGACTGGCCCTGTTCAAAGGGCAACGTTTGCCCGTCACTTATGTTCCGGTCTCGGATAAAACCGGGTGCCCCGTCTTTACCAAACCGGAAATGAAGGGCCATTTATGAACAAGACAATGACCGGTAAAAACGAATACACATCAACGATGCTAAGAAAAAACATTTTATCGGACTATAAGCGATGTGGCATTCAATCTGTTAATTTCTGGATCTTGCTTAAAGTTTTTATTTTTTTGCCTCATCCTGGGCTAAAATTTATGACCATTTTTCGGCTGACGCAGCATTTTAGGATTAAAAACAGACCCTTATTTTATTTTTTCTTCCTATGGCTTTGCCGGTTAAAGTTTAAGTATGGCTTTGATATTTCCTATAGAACGAAAATAGGAAAAGGTTTGTATATTGGGCATTTTGGCAATGTGGTTATTCACGGTGATGCGGAAATTGGGGATAATTGTAATATTTCCCAAGGAATAACCATTGGAATAAATAATTCAGGCAAGCATGTAGGTGTACCAATTATAGGCAATAATGTATTTATTGGACCAGGAGCCTGCGTGTTCGGAAACATACATATTGGCAATAATGTTGTAATTGGCGCCAATGCCGTTGTAACGGAAGACATCCCTGAGTTTTCCACGGTGTTATGTCAAAAATCAATCATCATTAAAAAAGATTTATCATCTCACTATATTCAGAATATTTAAGGTGATTTTATAAACCTACTTATTATAACTCCTGAATATCCCCCCCATTGTGGTGGGATCGGCGTGTTTTTCCGTGACCTGGCCCATGCGCTGGTCGCCCAAGGCCACACCGTCACCGTGCTGGGCTGCCAACGAACCGCGGCGGCGTGGGATGACAACGGTGTGCGGGTGCGCATGGTTGGCGCCACCCGGTTGCGGGGGTGTGGCTGGCTGGTGAACCGCCTGCGATTGCAACGCCAAATCCGCCAACTGGTGGCAACCGAAGGCTTGGATCTGGTCGAGGCACCAGACTGGTGCGGATTGTCTGCCGGCTTGCGCCCCCCCTGCCCCCTGGTCATCCGTTGCCACGGCTCAGCCACCTATTTCGGCCATGTCTTGCACGAACCCGTGACGCGCGGCATCCGCCTAGCCGAGCGGCTGGCCATCCGCCAGGCCACCAGTATTGCCGCCGTCAGCCGGTTCTGCGCCGATTCCACCGCGACGCTGTTCGGACTCGGCCCCGTCTCTTCCCCGGGAAAAACGCTTCCCACGCCTTCGTCCAACCATTTTGCGGATTCCGCAGGCAGGCCCCGCATACCCATGGTGTCGTCACGTGCACGAGACCTGCCTGCGGAATCCGCAATCCGCGTCATCTATAACGGCGTCGACACCGCCCGCTTCCAAGTGGCCGGAGAGACCGGGGTGGAACCGGGCGTCATCCTCTATTTTGGCACGCTGGTGCGGAAAAAAGGCGCGCTTGACCTGCCGGCCATTTTCAACCGGATCGCCGCCGCGTGTCCACAAGCCCGGCTGCGCATCATCGGCCGGGACAACCCGGACCGGCGCCTAGGCACTTCTTCCGTGTGGACGGCACTCCAAACCATGTTCACCCCAGCGGCGGGAAAGCGGGTCGAGTACCTGGGCCCATTGCCCCACGAAGCGTTGCAGGAACAGATCCGGCGCGCCGCCGTCTGCGTGTTCCCCTCGTATGCGGAGGCGTTCCCCCTGACTTGGCTGGAGGCCATGGCCTGCGGCAAAGCTCTTGCCGGCTATGACCTGCCATGGGCACGCGAGGCGGTAGGTGCGGATGCCGGCCTTTTGTCACCAGCCGGTGACACCGCCGCCCTCGCCGATGCCCTGTTGCATCTGTTGGCGGATCACGAAGCCCGTACCACGCTGGGCAGCCGGGCACGGCTGCGGGTGGAAGCCTGTTTCTCCCAAAATCGCATGCTGAACGAAACCCTGGAGTGGTACACCGAGGTGCTGGGGAATAAACGCCCTGCCCGGTGATGGTATATAAAGGATGACGACAGGGGCGTCAGGCATCAGTGACCAGTTATCAGTGACCAGTCATCAGTCGTCAGTAATCGGTCAAGTCGGGGGGAACTACGGTGGGCCAACTGCAGCATGCGCGTAGTTTTAGAGACTTGATCGTTTATCAGAAAGCCAGAGGTGTGACAAAGCGCATCTTTGAGGCTACCCGGCATTTTCCACGAGAGGAAATGTATTCCCTGACGGATCAAGTGCGGCGATCCTCCCGGTCGGTGGGGGCGCAAATTGCGGAAGCTTGGGCAAAGCGGCGTTATGAAAAACATTTCGTCAGTAAACTTACCGACGCCGACGGAGAACAGCAGGAAACTCAGCATTGGATTGACACAGCAGCGGACTGCGGGTATTTAGCACAGGAAGAGGTCGGCAGTCTGAACGGTGAACTGGCCGAGATTGGCCGGATGTTAAACGCCATGATCGAGAAGTCCGCCTCCTTTTGCGATGCCTCTCCCCTTCTCCTTCGTGAATCCGCCACTGATTACTTTGCCAATCCCCTCACTGAATACTGAACCCCACTGCCCACTGATCACTGCCCACTGATCACTGATTACTCTACATGCCTCACCTCGCGCTCATCATCTGCACCTATAAACGGCCTGTCCCCGTGCAACGGCTGCTGGCCGCATTGCGCCAACAGACGCGGATTCCCGACTGCACCCTGATAGTCGACGCCTCGCCGGACCAGGAGACAGCCGCCGCCGTCCAAGCCGCCAACGGCACCCTGCCCCAGCTTCTGTATGTGCAGGCACCGCCGGCCCACCGGGGACTGACCCGGCAACGCAACCTCGGCATTGCCCTGCTGCTGGGAAAACCGATTCCGGGCTGTCCCCCGATTGCAGTTGTCCCGCCCTTGCAGGATACCGACTGGATCGCCTTTCTTGACGACGACACCGTGCCAGCGCCGGGTTATTTTGCCGAACAGGCAGTCTGCGCCGAACGGCATGCCGACGCCGTCGGCGTTGGCGGTTATTTACTGTTCCCAGGCGGGGTCACCGACTGGCGGAAACAAACAAAAGGTGCCCCCCCCAACCAGGTCAATGTCGCCTCTGGTGCCGCCGCTCAAAGCTCCGCCAAGGTTTGGCGCTGGAACGACTGGGAACGGCCGGAAGACCGGCGCTGGCGCCTGCGCAATTGGCTGCATCTCAGCGACCAGCGGTATCGCCCCGGTTGGATGCCGCCGGGCGGCCACGGACGCTCCACCAGTTTTTATCCGCCAGATGGTCATGAATACGCCGTCGAGTTTATGATGGGCGGCGCCGCCGCTTGGCGGGTGGATCTGCTAAAACAGCTCGCCTTTTCCCCGTTTTTTGACGGCTACGGGCTGTACGAGGACATGGATTTCTGCGTGCGCGCCTCACGCCTGGGCCAGTTGTATGTGTGCACCGCCGCCCAATTGGAACATCTCCATGATCCCGGCGGACGCCCACACCATTTCCGCTACGGTTTCATGGTGGTCTGGAACGGCTGGTATGTGTGGCGCGTCCGCTGGCCAACTCCGCCTTGGCGCGAACGGTTGCGCTGGTGGGCCACTACCTTCCTAATCATGGCCTGCCGCTTCGGCAACGGCTTCACCGGTGACGGCCGGGCCGCCTTCCAGGAAACCGCCGGCCGCTTGTGGGGCTGCCTGCGCACCCTGATCGCACCGCCGCGGTGTGACCAGTGACCAGTGACCAGTGACCAGTGACCAGTGAGCAGTAATCAAGTAATCAGTGGCTAGCAGGGGGGGGGCGGGCGGGGGATTGACCGAGCCGGGAACGAAGCGTCCCGCCTGGGCGCGAAAGTGACCGGTCAAATCGGCAACCGTTTAACAGGGCAACAGTTGACCCGTCACTGACGTTCCGGGCTCGGATAACAGCCGGGCGCTGATGGCCACCACTCCCCATGAATATTCCCCCTCACCGACTAAAGTCGGTACTACGAACGGGGCCTCACGTTTCACGCATCACGTTTTATTTCAGCTTTTCTTTTTTGACCCGTTACGTTGTTCCGGGCTCTGATAAACCAACGCATCACGTTCACGCGTCACGAGTCACGCATCCCGTATTACTCGTCACGCATCATTTCTGCTTTCTGCTTTCCCAATTTCTGCTTTTTCTTTCGCTTTCCCCCGGCACCAACAATGCGGTTGACACTGCCGGGACGGAAAAGTCACAAACAGGTTTGAAAAGGGTTGGGGGCGGCGGGG
>Ga0265297_10010218_pt1 | contig 11865 bp, 11 predicted proteins | sample Munlanlwell13791_FD_192502 | JGI IMG/M metagenome (GOLD analysis project Ga0265297, IMG submission 192502) | Leachate microbial communities from a municipal landfill in Southern Ontario, Canada - Leachate well 137-91 | ecosystem: Engineered > Solid waste > Landfill > Unclassified | place...
ACGAGGCGACAAAGGATATCCCTGTCATCATGATCACAGGTATCCGTAAAGAGATGAACTTGCCGTTCGGTTTTGAGCCGGATTCCGATTGGCTCCCTGTTAAGACGGTGCTGGAAAAGCCGATCAAACCCGACACGCTGCTCAAGGCCGTTGAAGAGAACATAAAAAAGTAGGGTGCCGTGCAGAAGTCGATCATCGTCATCCATATGTATCGGCGCAGGGTTGCGGCGGCCAAGGTCCAGAAGGCCTTGACGGATCACGGCTGTATCGTTAAGACCCGCCTGGGCATCCATGACGGTGTGTTGGACAAGTGTTCGGACGAAGGATTGATCCTGCTTGAGGTCGTCGGGACCTCCGGCGAGACAAAGGCTTTGGAGAAGGCGCTCAGGGCCTGCCCCGGCGTCAAAGCGAAGACCGTCGCCATCCCCCTCTGATCCCCCAGGGTTTCACGGGCCCATGGGGACGCCGCCCCGTAGGGCTCCGGTCCACACGGGAATTTTCAGCATCAAAACCATGCAAAAGACACCTAAATCCCTCAGATTGCATATCGGATTGTTCGGCAGGACCAATGTCGGCAAGTCGAGCTTTTTGAATTATGTCGTCGGTCAAGACGTGGCGATCACATCACATATCCCCGGCACGACGACCGACGTGGTCGAAAAGCCCATGGAGTTGCTGCCGATCGGCCCCGTCGTTTTCCTGGATACGGCCGGCCTCGACGACGTTTCGGAACTCGGCGTCTTGAGGGTCGGGCGCACCAAAAAGGTTTTTGATCGATGCGACGTGCTTGTGTTGTTGACGGAACCGCAAGCGTGGGGGGCCTATGAAGAAGAGGTTTTCTCAGAGGCGGAGAAACGTCATATCCCCGTCGTCATCGTCGTCAACAAGGCCGACACCCTCAGGCCATCGGCTGAGTTTATGGCGTCGCTGAGCCGGCATTCTCCCCGCGTCTTGTCCTGCAGTTGTTTTGACCGTCCTGGCCGTGATCCTTTTGTCCATGCTTTTAAGGCGCAGTTGATAGAGATATGCCCAGAGGAATTCCTCCATCCTCCGGCGCTGGTCGGGGACCTCTTGCCGCAAGGCAAGCTTTGCGTATTCATCGTCCCTATCGACCTGGAAGCGCCGAAGGGGAGGCTGATCCTGCCTCAAGTGCAGGCGATCCGCGATGTGCTGGATCATGGCAGGGGCGTCGTCGTCGTCAAGGAAAGCGAATATGCGTCGTGCCTGAAACATTTGAAGACGCTGCCGTCTTTGGTCGTCTGCGATTCCCAGGTGGTGACCAAAATGGTCGAAGCGACGCCCTCGGAGATCCCCTGCACGACATTTTCCATATTATTTTCCCGCAGCAAAGGCGATCTCGACGAAGCGGTCAAGGGTGCGTTGGCGCTGGAACAGCTTCAGCCCGGCGACAAGGTCCTGATCGCCGAGGCCTGTTCTCATCACGCGATCCAGGATGATATCGGCCGCGTCAAGATCCCGCGCTGGCTGCGCCGATACAAAGGGTTTGATGTCCCTGTCGAGGTCTGTGCCGGCAAGGATTTTCCTGAAAACCTGAAAGGTTTCCGTCTTGTGATCCATTGCGGGGCCTGCATGTTCACGAGGCGCGAGATGCTGGCCCGGATCGAGAGGGCCAGGGTTCAAGGGGTCGCCTTGACCAATTACGGCGTCGCCATCGCGTATCTGCAAGGAGTCCTGCCGCGCGTCCTGAGTCCGTTCCCCGGCCTGCTGCAAAAGCATTGCCTCCAGGCATGATCTTTTTCCTCGCCGCTTTTCTTCTTTAAATAACATTTCTGTCGGGTATCCCCGTTTCAAAAAATAATGTTGACAGAATAATTATAGTATGCTATATTTTTAATGTGCACACCAAAATATTGATGGAGGACAGGATGGTCAAGAAAGAATATTCGCTGCGCGAACGCAAACACGCCAAAACGAAGATCGCGATCATGGATGCTTTCATCAAGCGCCTGGAGAAGACGCGTTTCGACGACATCTCCGTGCGCCAGATCTGCAAGGATGTCGATGTTTCTGAAGGCACCTTCTTCAACTATTTCCCGGAAAAGATCGACATCATCAACTATTACATGCACCTGGAGTTCCTGCAGGTTATCTGGAAGGCCCGTAAAAACGTGCCGGAAGGCGCGTATGTGGCCTTGATTGATGCCGTTCTTGAAAATCTGGGAAGGGAATTATTGCGTTATGACAATATCATTTATCAGTTGATAGCCCTGATGATCGTCCAGCAGCAGAGGCCAAGAAATCTGTCCATATCCAATCTTGAGAGACAGATTTATCTGCCGGATTGCGAGGGCATAGAGGATATAAAAGTGATGCTCCCGGATGACTTTTTCAGCGAGTGCCTGAAAGAGGCTGTTCGTCATGGCGAGCTTTCCAGAGACATTAAAATCGACGATTTGCAGGTATCGTTAATGACAATTTTGAGCGGGACGTTGTTGGCGGCCAAATTTGCTGCCAATAAGGACATGGTTTATCATTTCAGGCGTCAATTACAGTTTCTTTGGAAAGGATTAGGGGCGAAGAGGGCGGCGGGGGGAAGATGAGAAAACGTTTGGTCTTTGCGATCAGTTTAATCATTATTGCGGTGTTTACCTTTAATATTGTCTTTGCAGGTTATGCCGAGGAATGCCCTCTTTTAGAGATAGGCCTTGATGAGACCATCGAAAGGGCCCTGGACACCAGCGAAGAATTGAAGATCAAGGATAAAGAGGTTGATAAGAGCGAGGGGGCCTACCGGGAAGAGCGCGCGGAGATGCTGCCGCATTTTACCGCCAAGTCGCAATGGACGCGCAACCTGTCTTATCCGGATAGCGCGGCCGCCGAGATCGCCGATTACGAGTCCGAAAGCACCATCAACGCCTCCCAGGTCCTCTGGTCGTTCGGCAGGGTCTTGTATGCGGTGAATTCCGCCAAAAAAGCGGTGGAGGCGACCAGGTTCAACAGGGACGCGACCAGAGAGGAGATCATCTACACCGCAAAATTGAGTTATTACAGCTGTCTTTTGGCCAAGAATACCCTGTCCATCACCGAGAAGTCGTATGAGAACGCCCTTGAAAACAAAAAGCTGCTCGGACAGCGTTCCTACGGCGGCCGCAGCTCCAGGTATGAGATCCTCAGGATGAATACGGATGTGGCCGCGCGGGTCCCCACGGTCAACGAGGCCAGGACAGAGTTCGATGCTGCGGTAGAAACTCTCAAGAGGCTTATTGACGTGGATCATGCATGCAACATTTCTTTGCTTGGGGATTTTAAGGATAAATATGAGTCCTACGATTACGAGGCGCTTGTTTTCGTCATGGCCGAAAGAGAGCCGTATCTCAAGAGCCTGGATAAGACCATTGAATCAGCCGACGCAAAGGCCAAGAGCAAATTTGCCGCCCTTTTCCCGACCGTATCCGCTTTTTCCTCCTGGGGTTATGCCGGCGGCGGCAACGAGCATTCGTTCCCGTCCAGCGGCGACCTGGATAATTATTCCCTGGTCGGTTTTAAGATCGATATCCCGATCTGGGAAGGCGGGCTCAAGCAGGCGCAGTTGAGCCAGTCGAGGGCCACCAAAGACATCGCCGTCTTGAGAAAACAGCAGGTGTGGAGGAACTACATGTTGGAACTCAAGAAAGCCTTTTTGGAGTACGAGCAGTATAAGGATAATCTCAAGGCCAATATCGAAGCGGTGGACCTGGCGCAAGAGTCGTTCAAACAGACGCAGGAGATGTTCGCTTCGGGCCAGGTGACTTTGACCGATCTGAACGACGCAGAGCTTCTGCTGACCAACCAGAGGCTGAATAAAGAAATGACGTTGTTCAACATCAATATCACGTTGGCCAGGATAGAAAAGTTGATCGCGGAGAAAGCCAATGAAATGTCCGGCGTTAAAAAATCTTGATCCCAGGGCAAAGGTATACGCGGCCATATTTTTATTCAGCGTTATCGCCGTGTTTATCAGGATCGTGCTTGTGCAGCTTGACCGCGGCCGTCAGATCGTCAGTTTTGTTTCCGAGTGGGAGCGATACGGCAAGCCGGTGGTTGTTAAGGAGATGATGGCGGTTGATGTTCCTGTGTATACGAAATTTACCGTCATCATCGGGCAGGATGGATCGGCCAAGGGTTTTGTCACGGGAGATATCAAGGACAAGCTCGCGCACGGCCAGGAGGTCTATCCGAATGCCAGCAGCAGGATCCCCTGCGGCACGATCTCAATCATCGGCCAGGAGCTTGATATGGAGACGGGGATGTTCCCGGTCACGGTGGCGTTCAGCAATTGTTCAGGCGCGTCCGATTCCAGGATGGTGCTTTTTGCGCAAACTCAAACCTTAAAAACAGCATTGGTTGTGCCTAACGATATCATCGATCTCGCTAAAGATGGTTCGTATTTATGGAAAGTCGAAGATGGAAAGGCCAAGAAGGCCCATGTCAGGATCGGTTCCCGCAACGGCTACGGGACCCTTGTTGCCGAAGGCATCAAGTCCGGGGATTTGATCGTGCTCAGGGGCCAGGATTCCCTGAACGAGAACGATAAAGTGAAGATCGTGGGCCGATAGGCGGGCCCTAGACACAGGACAGGATGAGGCCATAAGACAATGATTGGATTTTTTGTCAAACATCGGATCACCACCATCATGTTCGTTCTGGTGTTTGTGGTCCTCGGCGTATACAGTTATGCCAACCTGCCCATCGAGAAGACGCCGAAGATGGACTTTCCCATTGTAACGGTTTCGGTGACGTATCCGGGTGCAACCCCCCTGGAGGTGGAAACGCTGGTCGTCAAAAAGATCGAAGACGCGGTTGCCGAGATCTCCGAGATCAAGAAGATCAAAAGCCAGGCCTACGAAAGCCTGGCTTTTATTTCCATCGAGTTCCTCATTGAGGCAGACGTCAATGTCAAGTCTATCGAGGTCAAGGACAAAGTGGATGCGATCTTAAACGACCTGCCTGATGCCATAGAAAAGCCCATCATCGAAAAATACGATCCTTTGATCGTGCCGGTCATGGAACTGGTGCTTTCGAGCGATACGCTCGACGGCCGGGACCTCTATGAATACGCCGATAAGACTTTGAAGACCAAGATTTCCTCTATCGCCGGCGTGGCCAAGGTCGATGTCTATGGCGGCAAGAAGAGGCAGATCAATGTTTGGCTCGACCCCATGCTGATGAAACAGCATTACATCAGCATCGGCGAAGTGGTCAACGCGATGCTGGTAAAAAACATGAACATCCCTGCTGGCGCCCTGGAGAAGGGTTTTAATTCGCTCGGGGCCAGGTTTACCGGGGAATTTGAGAGCATCGATGAGATCGCGCGGATGAAGCTGGTCTCTTCCGATGGGTCCAGCTGTCTGTTGAAAGATATCGCCGTCATTGAAGACAGCTATAAGAAAATCGATACCATGGCGCGGTATAACGGCAAAGAAGTCGTAGGCCTTTCCGTCAATAAGGCCTCTGACGGCAACGCGGTGTCCATTGCCAAAGAGATGAGGCATAAGCTGGATGCATTCAGGGCGATCCTGCCTCCCGGCGTCAAGCTTGATGTCGCGACGGACACCACGACGTTTATCGTCGATGAGACCAATACGACGATTTTGAATATCTTCATCGGCCTTTTGCTGACGGCCGCGATCCTTTATCTTTTCATGGGGAGGTGGGATGTCGCTTTTATCGCGTGCATCATTATCCCTACGTCCATTGTTTCGACCTTATTCCCCATGTGGATGTCGAAATTTTCGATCAACATGCTGACTCTGCTGGCTATCGCTTCGGTGCTCGGGACATTGATCTCGAACGCCATCGTTATTATTGAGAACGTATCGGTACACCTTGAACGTTCTGACGATCCCCAGAAGGCTGCTATTGAGGGCACCCAAGAGGTATTTATTCCAATCCTTGCGGCTACCGGCACCAATCTTGTCGTTTTTATGCCGCTGTCCATGATGAGCGGTATCGTTGGGGTGTTCATGAAGTGTTTCGGTCTGACGGTTGTCTACGCCACGTTATTTTCGTTGCTGGCTTCTTTTGCCCTGACCCCTATGCTGTGCGCCGCGCTCCTCAGGCCCAAGAAAGGCAAAAAGGCGGCCGACGGAAAACCCAACGCACTCTCGGAGGCATTATTCGCTCCATTGCACTGGATGCGCCAAGGTATTGATGCCGTCATGGAATTTATGAAAAAGGAGTATAGGTATATCTTTGATGTCATTTTTCGATATCCCAAGATGACCATCGTCTGCGTTATCCTGCTGTTTTTCGGGTCGTTGGTGCTGGTACCGTTCATCGAAAGCGATTTCGTTCCGAAATCCGATGAGGACCAGTTCATCATCAATATGGTCCTGCCGCAGGGTTCGACGATCGAACGCACCCTGGAAGCATGCAAGCTGGTGGAAGGATATCTTGAAAAGATCCCGGAGAAGAAATCGTATCTGACCAACATCGGAGAGAACGGGGTTGAGAATGCCAAGATCACGTTGGACCTGGTGCCTTTGAAGGACAGGAAAAGAAAAGACACGCAGATCATGGATGAGCTGACCAAGTTCATCGCCGCGATCCCCGATGTGGAGGTGAGCTACGACCGGGGGATGTCTGCCGAGGCCGGCACCGGAGACGTGGCCATAGACCTCTACGGCATTGATTACGATACGATGATCAGGCTGTCGCAGCAGATGAAGGGCCTGATGGAGCAGAGCGGCTATTTCAAGAGCGTTATTTTGTCTTACAAATTTCCCGGCGATGAGGTCCGCCTGAAGCCGTTGCAGGAAAAGATCGCAGAGTACGGGCTCACGGCCGCAACGGTAGGGACGAGCTTCCGGTCGTCGGTATACGGAGAGGATACGAATACGTATAAGGAAAAAGGCGAGGAATACAAGATCAATATTGAGTTGAACGACGTCTATGCGCAGGAGGCGGACGACATCAAGGTCATATCCGTGCTTTCGCGCAAAGGGCTTATTCCCTTGGATGGGCTCGGCACGCTCGTGATCGATAAAACCGTTCCCATGATCCGCCACCGCGACAGGGTGCGGGTCATTCATCTCGACGGTTTCCTGGGCAAAAGCTCGCTGGGCGTTGTTAGCGGCATCCTGGATAAGCGGTTTAAGGCCATACAATTCCCGGAGGGCTATGGCTATCGCTATGTCGGGAATTCGGAAAATTTGGACGAAGCGACCCGCGAACTCGGCAAGGCATTTTTCCTGGGGGTTATCCTGACGTTTATGCTGTTGTGCGCCCTTATGAATTCGTTGATCGCGTATCCCTTGGCCATCATGACGACGGTCGCGACCTCGATGATCGGGATCATCATGGGCTTGTTTTTCCTTGGTTTATCCATCAACATCGCGTCGATGATGGGCATTGTCATGCTTGTGGGCATGGTGGTCAATAATGCGATTTTGCTGTTGGACTATACTCTGATCAAAATGAGGGAAGGCGTGCCGGTCAAGGAAGCGCTGTGGATCGGCGCTACCGAGAAATTCCGGGCGATCATGATGACATCCATTGCGATCATCCTGGGTGTTTTGCCGCAGCTCTGGTCGGTCATGGAAGCCAAGAGGGCCATGGGCGGCGTCATGGCCGGCGGCATGCTTGCTTCGATCGTGTTTACTTTTATCCTTGTTCCCGTTGTCTTCTGGTATCTGGATCGTTTCGAAAAAAGATTTCTGAAACATTGATCTGGCGGCCAGGTGTATCTGTATCTCCAAAAAATGAAAGAATTGGATATTCTGCTTTTGATGACGAGGTTTATAGATAAGAGCGGGTCTGTTTTTGCTCACGGCCGGCGCGTCGCAGGGATTGCCTGCGCCATGGCCAAAAAGATGGGGTACTGCGACGAAGGGATTAAGCATATTCATTGTGCCGCCGTTGTCCACGATATCGGGAAGATCGATGTCCCGCAAGAGATCGTCACTAAGCCGGGTGGTCTCAGCGGTCATGAGATCGCGATCATCAGAAAACATCCCGAACTGGGATGTTTTCTCTTGAAAGACACGAAGCCGGAGTCCATCGTTGCGGAGGTCGCCCTTCAACATCACGAAAGGATGGACGGTTCGGGATATCCTTTCGGCCTGTGTGCTCGGGATATCCATCCTGTCGCGAGGATTGTTGCCGTTGCCGATGTGATTGATGCGATGACTTCTTTGCAGGTATACAGGCCGGCCCTAAGCATGCACGACGCCCTTAGAGAGCTCATGCGGAACCGGGGCTCGCTATATGATGCCGGAGTCGTTGATGTCAGCGTATCGCTTTTTGAGCGGGGAGAGTATCATGTCTGAGGCGCCCTATGATATGAGGCTTTCCGAATTATTGCAGAGGGTTATGCGGGGTTTCCATGTCCAAGCCTACCATTATTCACTGTCCCAAAGACTTTCTTTATCGGAGTGCCGGGTGTTGTTTTTGTTGTGTAGCGGCCTGCCGGTTGAAATGAACAAGATAAAACAGGATTTGTTTGTTACCGGGGCATGTGTCACAAGCATCGCCGATCGGCTTGTCAGAAAAAAACTCGTCATACGCCGCCGCAGCGATACAGACCGCAGGAAGGTAAGTCTCATGCTCACGGATAAAGGAAAGTGTTGCTTGGTACGGTTAGAAGCGCGCCGGAAAGATTTGCTGAAAGCGATCTTCGTAGACTTAACAGAAAAGGATAAAAAAATAATAGAGGACGGCGTGTCCATACTTGCCGTGTCTTTGGAGTCCGTAAAAAGAACCTGATTCGTAAGGTGCTACAGGCGACGCTATGGTGCTGATGAAAAAATAAATTTATGAAAAGTTATTTATGGCGGGTATTGGCGAACAACAAGTACTGCCATTTATTGGCTGTGCTTGTTGTTTTCTTTTTTATCGTGCCGTTCGGGACGGGCCGCCCGATGCAGCATTTCGTCTTTCCGCTGATGTTTTTGTCCGGCATCCTTTTTTCTTTAAGGGCGTTGGAAGTCAAAAGGGCGGAATTTCTCCTCATTGCCTTGACCGGCGCATCGGCATTGGCCATCGGCATCTTGTTTGAGTTCTTTTATACTCCCGCGGCAGGAGGCAGGATCCTGCTTGAAATACCCATCGTGATCTACGCGTTTTTCTTATTGATGTCCATAGCGCTTTTGGTCTCTAAGATGTTCGCTCTCTCAAAAGTGACCAGCGATACGATCGCCGGCGGCATCAGCGTCTATTTGCTTCTGGGGTTCCTCTGGACGGTGTTTTATTATGCCGTGTATATCTATGACCCCTGTGCTTTTAATTTTCCTTCGCCGGCCCATCAACATAGCTTGTTCTATTTCAGTTTTTCAACTTTGACGACCGTGGGTTATGGGGATGTCTACCCGGCGAACAGGATGGCGATGTCCCTTTCCAATCTGGAGGCCATCACTGGCCAGATGTATGTCGCGATCTTCATTTCCAGGCTTGTGGGGTTGCATATTGTAGCTCATAACAAATAGGCAAAAGATGTCGAAAAAAATCTGCTGGTTGCTGGTTTGTGTATTTTTGGTATCCGGCTGCGCCGCGGCGCGACATGCGGTTCCGGCGGACCTGTTCGGCAGCGCGACGGTCTTTGGCATGCAGGATATCAGGGCGGTCAGCGGTCGCCCGAGTGATTCTTTTACAAAAGATTTTATTGGATTGCTGGAACGGGCCGAAAAGGGCGGCCCGTCTTTTTTTGATTTTAAGGCCGACCAAACCTATGCCATGCTGGCAATCTCCGGCGGCGCGGCATACGGCGCTTACGGCGCCGGTTTGCTGAATGGATGGACACAGGAAGGTTCGCGGCCGGTCTTTCAGGTCGTGACGGGGATAAGCGTCGGGGCCATCATCGCGCCGTTCGCCTTTTTGGGGAGCGGGTATGATCGTCAATTAGAGGAGCTTTGCACGAACTACACGACAAAAGATATTATGCATGTCCGGTTGTCCCATAATTCCTTTGCGAGTTCCCGTCCGCTGGAGCGCTTGCTCGAGAGATATTTTGACGAGAGCCTCCTGAAGGAGATCGCGGCGGCTTACGCCAGGGGCCGCAGGCTTTATGTCGGGACGACTGATCTGGATGCGCAGCGGCTTGTCATCTGGGACATGGGCAAGATCGCTTCCATAGGGGACGCGCGGGCATTGCGTTTGTTCCGCAAGGTCATCCTGGCATCGGCATCTATCCCGCTAGCATTTCCGCCGGTTTACCTGGAGGTGGAAGTCGGCGATAAGAGATACGATGAGATGCATGTCGACGGCGGAGTCGTCAAACAGGTTTTCTTTCTTCACGACATAGTGTGCGGCCTCGAGCAAGCCGCCCGCCAAAAGGGTGTGGATACGTCGAGATTAAAATACAGGATCTACGTCATCAGGAACGGTTATGTCGATGCCGTCTGGCAGGAAGTTCCCGACAGGCTTGTGGGTATCGCGGAACGCGCTCTCGACACGTTGATCAATGCCCAGGGCGTCGGGGACATCTATCAGTTATATACATTTACGAAATTACGCGGAGCCGATTTCAATCTTGCGTATATTCCCGGCGCTCACCTTTCAAGGGCCAAAGAGCCTTTTGATCCTGTTGAGATGCGGGAACTTTATAATCTTGGTTTTCAGGAGGCGTCCGGCGGGTATCGCTGGAAAAAGGTTCCTCCGGGATTAGAAGATGTTAGAGAGAAAGATTCAGCTAAGCAATAGCTAGCATTAGCTTAACAAAAGAAAAGAATTTGGGGGTTGCTATAAATGTCGATAACTTCGATGCACAAAAGGTTCCTCCGAGCTATGGGACGAAATGTGTTTTACGTAAGTCGTAAGATTGTAAGGCATTTACCTTATCGTGTTTTTAAAATGCTAACTCCTCTTTCTGTTGTTGTCGGAAGGATTTTTCTTAAAAGAAAAAAGCATATCGTTTTAAAAAACCTACACCTTGTATTTGGTAACGATAAGACCAGAGAAGAAATTAATGATATGGCTCATAGCTGGTTAAAAAATATGTGTTCCGGAATGGCAGAGCTCACTTATCTTATTGACCATCCAGAAAAAATTATAGAAAGGGTGTCAATCGAAGGCGGGCAAAATCTCGAAGAGGCCGTTAGCAAGGGGCACGGCGTGATATTGCTTAGTGCACATTTTGGGAATTTTGTGTTAATGCTTTTACGAATGGCCCGGGCCGGATATAAAACTAATTGTATTATGCGAAGAATGAAAGATAAGCAATTTGGGAAATCTGTTTATGATTTCTGTGGTAAGAATGGCGTTCGAATCATTTATTCTTTACCGCATAAGGAGTGTGTAGAACAATCATTTAAAAGCTTGCGCAATGGCCAAATTTTATTTGTTTTGTTGGATCAGAATTACGGCGAACGCGGCGGAGTGTTTGTTGATTTTTTCGGTAAACCGGCAGCAACAGGAACGGGACCTGTGATTTTTTCTAACCGCTCGGGGGCGCCTATCTTGCCAGTTTTTATCGTAGGTGACGGAGTTGACCGGCATAAAATTATTATCGGGGAGCCGGTTAAACTTGTGGCGTCTCAATATGAAGGGTCATCTTTGGTGCGCAATACCGCTCAGCTTACCAAGATTATTGAAACGTATATTCGACAATATCCTCATGAGTGGGGAGGATGGATGCATCTTCGCTGGAAAACAGAAAAGCCTGTTTTTATAAAATGAAATATTAAACCTTTTTGTTTAATGCGGGGCAGTCGGAGGGTATCGTTGGAAAAGAGCGCCCCGCATGGACGATGAGTAAACGATTGGCATAAGGCAGGGGCGCTGGGTTTATTTTTTTACCGCAAGGGAGGGGGCGGGACGTGGAAACCGCATCTGAAAGAGAACCGCGCCGCGATACGCCGGATGAAAGACGCAGCAAACCTGCGGAGATCCTGGCATATGTCATCACGGTGGTCATCGTCTTGCTGTGTTGTT
>Ga0265297_10010219_pt1 | contig 11865 bp, 5 predicted proteins | sample Munlanlwell13791_FD_192502 | JGI IMG/M metagenome (GOLD analysis project Ga0265297, IMG submission 192502) | Leachate microbial communities from a municipal landfill in Southern Ontario, Canada - Leachate well 137-91 | ecosystem: Engineered > Solid waste > Landfill > Unclassified | place...
TTCTCGTCAGCCTCTTATCTGAAAAATCCCTCTCCAGGCCGCTAGAGGTGCTTCTCCGTTTTAAGAGGTCTGCTGAACAAGTATCTAAGCTTAACCATCCGAACCTGCTTAAGACCATATCTGTAGGCGAATTTGATAGTAAGACTTACCTGGTTCACGAAAACTTTGACTCTCAAGTTCTCTCGAGCTATTTAAATCAGCCTCAGAACCTGAGCCAGCCCTGGGATATAGACAAAGCAGTCGAATTGATCTTTCAGATTTCTTCGGCATTGTCTGTTGCGCATGAACAGAACATCCTACATCAATCCATTCAGCCGGCTAACATCCTGATAAGCCAAGCTCAGCCTCAAAGCGCTAAACTTTTTAACTTTGGCTTCTCTATACTTAAAGACATCAGCAAGATCACCGAAAAAGAAGATATCATCTCAACCTTTGGCTATTTATCTCCCGAATCCTCTGGGATTTTAAGAAAACCCATAGACGCAAGGTCAGATATTTACTCTCTTGGCATCTTATTCTATCAACTCTTAACCGGCAGGTCACCCTACATAGCCGATGATATCTCAAGCTTGATTCATCAGCATATTGCCATTAAGCCGACTCCACCTTCCCGACTCAATAATCAGATACCACCGGTTTTAGATAACATAATCCTTCGTCTGATAGCAAAGGAGCCTACGGAAAGGTACCAATCTCTTCAGGGCTTGGTCCATGATTTTAAAGAATATCAAAGACAACGAAAAGAAGGCAAGGTCCTGATCGATTTCGAAATAGCCCGTTCAGACAGGCTGGCTCAGCTATCTTTTTCAACCAAGCTCATCGGCAGGGACAAGGAGCTGAGCCAGCTGAATGAACTTCTTAACAAAACCAAGCAAGGCCAGGGCAGCCTGGCTCTTGTCTTTGGCGAACCAGGTATCGGTAAATCAAGATTAGTAGATGAGCTTCGCGGTTCTATTCACTCCCTGAACGGGCTCTTCTGCGGCGGAAAATGCTACCAGTATGAATTTAGGACTCCCTATAAGGTTTTTGCCGAAGCTATCGATGCTTATATCGAAAAGATTAAACGCCTTTCCCAAAAAGAACAAGAAATGTATATCAAGCGCATCAAAGAAACCCTTGGTGAGCTGGGAGGAGAGGTTGTTAAGATCTCGCCTTCCTTGACTGACCTCATCGGTACCCCGCCTAAGCTCATTGAGTTAGAGCCGGAAAAAGAGAAGATCCGTTTCCTCATCACCGTAACCAACTTTCTGATTTGTCTATCAACTGTCGAATCGCCCTTGCTTATGTTCCTAGATGACCTGCAGTGGGTCGATGACGGTACTCTTGAGTTTCTGGAGCGCTTTGCCGAGAAGTTACAAAACACCTCAACCCTGCTTATCGTCAGCTACCGTGATACCGAGGTAGATCAAGCTCATCCATTGGCCCAACTCATCGAAAAGCTCAAAGAACAAAATATCCCCTTATCTGAGATACCTGTTAAATTCTTCACTCTTGCTGAAACCTCCCAGATGGTCTCTCAGATCATTATGGAGAAAGAAGATTCTGTTTTGCCCCTTACCAATGAATTGCAGGAGAGAGCTAAGGGTAATCCGTTCTTTACCCTTGAACTCTTACATTCGCTTGTAGATTCTCAAGTAATTCATTTAAAGGAAGACCATTACGTATATAATCTGGATAAACTGAAAGATGTGAATTTGCCCACAACCATAGTCGAGGCAGTCTTAAGCCGCATGAAAGACTTATCCGCGGATACGCTGAAAATACTTTCTTACGCCTCGGTTATGGGGAAAGAGATAGATTTTAAGCTTTTGATAGAACTGACCAATACTACTTCCGAACAGATCCTTTCATCCATTGAAAAAGGCATACAAGGCCAGGTTTTATACCGTGATTTAACCGGGAAGGAAAACGTCTTCTTTATGCATGATAGGATCAGGGAAGCTTTTTACAGGAGAGTCTCGGAAGGGGAACGTATTCCCCTGCATAAACATATTGCTGAAATTATAGAAGAGCAAAATAAGGATAATATCGGGCCTGTCTTGTACGATCTTGCTTATCATTTTACTCAAGCTAAATTAGAAGATAAGGCTCTGCAATATTCTATGCCTGCGGCTGACAAAGCAAAATCTTCCTACGCAAACAATTTAGCTATTGACTTATATAATGCTGTTAAGGTCATATTAGAAAGCCAGAATAAGATTAAATCAGGACAATATGTCGAAGTCTTAGAAAATCTGGGGGATGCGTATAGATTGGCCGGCAAGTTCGAAGAATCGATAGCTGTTCTTAAAACGTGCGAGTCATTAATACCGGCCCAAGATAAGGTTCATAAAGCTCAAGTCCTTTCTAGGATTGGAGATACATTATTTGATAAGGGGGAGCGCGATGAGAGCGTCAGGACGCTGGAGAATGCGCTGCGCATATTGAGTATTAGATTCTTTACGAGCAGTTTTGGTGTGATTATAGGTATATTAAAAGAATTTATTCGACAGATGTTGCATACATCGTTTTCAAAGGTCTTTGTGAGCAATACATATAAAGCGTCCGTAAAAGACCTGATAGTGGTAAGAATATGTAACAGATTGGCGCATATTTTTTACCATTCCAATATGAACAAGACGCTGTATTTCGTTTTTAAAACTTTAAACCTATCTGAAAAAATCGGCCCCTGTTCGGAATTAGCGTACAATTACATAGGTATAGGTAATGTGTGGATAGCTGTTCCCTGGGTTTCGCGAGCTTTTAGAGACCAGCTCAAAGGCTTAAAAATGGCCCAACAGTTAGGTGACAGGATAAAAGAGGGGTGCGGTTATGCTTATTTATGTTACGTATGTTATGGAGCTAATGAAATCAAGAGGGGGATTGAATACGGAGAGAAATCTATTAATTTACTGAAAAAATTAGGCGAATACTGGGATTTAGGGGTAGCGTATGATTTTACTGTTACAGGATATACTCTTTCCGGCCAGCTAAAAAGAAGTGCTGACATGGCGGAAGAATTTGTTACGATTATGAAAATGGCCGGGTCACTGGCTCCATTAGGCTGGGCATACGGTTGGAAAAGCAGAGTACATTCTTTGATAGGCGATGTAGATACGGTAATGATAGATGAAACCAAGAAGGCGCGGGAGCTCGCTAAAATCACAAGTGAAAAAACGAACATGGTTTGGGCGCCAGCAATGTTAAGCCTGGCATATTTAAGAACAAATAACTATGATGAGGCTATCTTAGCTATAGAAGAGGCAGCAAAATTATTCCCTACTCATTATAATAAATGTTGTTGGTCCTTGGAGCTTTTCCCTATCGGCGCTCAAACTTATCTTGATGCCGTAGTAATGAATAATCCTTCGTCTGAACATAAGAAACACCTGCTAAAACGTGCTAAATGGTTCTGTAATAATGCAAAGTTGTGGTCATTTCTTTATAAATATTTCCTCGGCTGGTCTTACCAGGTCAACGGCACCTACCTCTGGCTGACCGGCAAGAAGAAAAAAGCGGTTAAAACCTGGGAGAAAGGTCTCAAGTTTTTACGTGAGAAGACCGAAGACAAGTACCGTATCGCCTACATCCTCCTGGAGGAAGCTAAGTTCCTGCTTCAAGATAACCCCCAGGACAAAAAAGCCCTGGGCAACCTCCTGGAAGCCAAAGAGCTCTTTAGCTCTATGGGCTGTCAGCTGGACTTAAAGACCTGCAATGACCTGCTCTCCAAGATCATGCCTTCATCTGAAGGATTAGAGGGAAGGGAAGCCCTGACTCAAAGGCGCCACCTGGAGAGCCTGCTCTCAACCACCCGGGCCATCGGCTCAGTCTTTGACCTAGATGAGCTCTTAAACAAGATCATGGACTATGCTATCCAAGTAACCGGAGCAGAGCGAGGCTTCTTGCTTCTGTATGATGATAAAACAGGACAATTGACTTTGAAGCTTAGCCACGGAGCAGAAGGAGCTTTTTCATTCGAATCCTACAAGATCAGCCTTGAACTGATCAAAGAGTCTGAAAAAGCTAAAGACACCCTGATCGCCTCATCTGAACAGGCTTCCATACCCAAAATAGCCAATGAGCTGAAGAGCTACAATGTAAAACAAGCCCTCTCCGCCTATCTAACCAGTAGGGATAAGCCTATCGGTATCCTCTACCTGGATAACCAGCTCTCCTCAGGCACCTTCGGCAAGCAGGAGCTGGAGCTGATGCAGTCCTTTGCCGTCCAGGCCTCAGTATCCCTGGAGAACGCCCATCTGGTCTCCGACCTCCTGGATCAGGCTAGACTCAGGCAGGAGCTGGAACTTGGCAGGGAGATCCAGATGGACCTTCTGCCTAAAGTTACTCCTACCATCCCCGGCCTTAAGCTAAGCGGCCTTATGCTCCCGGCTAAGGAGATAGGAGGGGACTACTATGACTTCCTGGTGCACAAATCCCAGCCTGCTCAAGGAACAGACTCCTCTACTGCAGAGCGCCTCTCGGTAGTCATCGGTGACGTCTCCGGCAAAGGTGTAGCCGCAGGCCTGCTCATGGCCATGGTCAAGACCTGCCTCTATGCCCTGAACAAACAGCCGATCACCCCTAAAGCCATACTCTTATCCACTAACCAGATGCTCTATGAGCATATCAATGCTAAGAAGTTCATGACCATGCTCTACCTGACCTGGGACCCAAGCCAAAAGAAGCTCTTCTACTCCTCAGCCGGACATGAGCATATCCTTATCTACCGTAACAACTTAGCAAGCGATAGGGTGGCACCTGAGGGAGCGTCCCCTTTGGGATGCTCCCCAGAGTACCAGCCTAATGTCGAAGCCATTATCTCCGGAGGCTTCATGCTCGGGATGGTCCCGGAGATAGACGAATACCTGGAAGACCGGAGCCTCTCCTTAAACCCGCAAGACAAGGTCATCCTCTATACTGACGGTGTAACTGAAGCCAGGAACATAGATGAAGACCTCTTCGGTCTGAAACGCTTAACCGATATCATCTCCCAGCATGGCCATAAGCCGGCCCAGGACTTACTCTCCATCATCAAGGACGAAGTCTACACCTACATGGGCACCAGAGAACAGTATGATGATATTACACTGGTCGTCATGGAGGCGACATAGAGTAACTTGTCCCGTCTTTTGATAAGAAAAAGATCAAGACGGGATTAATTCGCAGACGCTTCGCTATAACTTACGTTCACTTCGTTCCGTAAGTTATCTGCTCATTAAATATTACCTTAGTAATAATGGAGGCGGTATGACGTTGCATATGAACCCCTTGGGATGGGGAGGATTGACGGTATTTATAACAACTATCCTGATCGGTTTTTTTGTTTATTCGAAGAATCCGAGAAAATTATTCAACAAGATATGGCTGGTTTTTTGTCTGGCCGTTGCGATCTTTGGTTTTGGTTTTTTCAAGGTCGATACTTCTGCAACTAAAGAGGCTGCTTTGTTCTGGTGGCAATTTATGTACGTAGGAGTTATTTTTATCGCCGTTACATTTCTGCATGTAAACCTCGAATTCCTGAATATTTCAAACAGGAAAGCGTTATATTTTCTTTACCCCATCAATTTATGCTTTCTTCTTATAGACCTGTTTTCACGTGCTTTTTTCAAGAGTGTTACCTGGAAATTTTCGAATATCTGGTACGCCGATGCTGGAAATTTGTTCCTGTATTTTGTTCTCATCTGGTGGGGGACGGTAGCTTACGCGCTGTGTTTAGTTTATAAGGAATTCAGGGCATCCAGGGGCGTAAGGCACAATCAGATCAAGTATTGGCTTCTGGCTTTTATAGTCGGATTTTTTGGAGGGATATTTTGTTATTTGCCGATCTTTAATATTAATTTTGTTTATCCGTATAGTATATACTTAGTGGCAATATGGACGGTAATATTGTTTTTCGCGTTCGTCAAATACCACCTTTGGGAGATCGATACCGTCGCACACCGCACCTTGCTCTGGATACTTACTTCCGGCTTGATCTTTATACCTGTGGCAACGATCCTATATTTTATACGTCCGTGGCTGGTTACTTTAGGCTGGCTCCAGCTTACCCTTGTAACCGTATTATCGTTCTACGCGTACTTATATTATTATCACAAATTGCAGCCTCACATCGACCACCTTTTTCGCCGGCGTAAATATGATTATCAGACCATTTTGGGCAAAGTGGCCGAGAAGATCGTTACCAGCATTGATATCGAGGATCTGACCCGGCAGCTTTTGAATGAAGTATGCGAGGCAATGTATCTTGGCAATAGCGTGCTTTATGTCTTATCAAAAAAAGAGGATAAATATTCTCTTGCGGGCAGGCGGGGATATGGAGAAGCGGACGGTATAAGGCAGCGCACATTTCTGGAGGTTTACAACGAAGAAAAAAGGGATAATCTGCCGGTAGAGCAAAGAGAGCTGGGTTGTGATAATCCGCTTTGCCGGTGGTTGATCCAGCATCGGGATATCCTGGAGTTCCAACAAGTCGAGATCGATCCGCAATACGCGCAGATCAAAGAAGAAACTTTAGTATGGTTCCGTAAACAAGAGCTGGAGTTGGTCATACCGTTAGTGTTTGAAAGCAAGGTCATCGCGATTTTGGGGCTGGGCAGAAAAGAAAATCTGCAATCCTACAATTTGAAAGATCTTGAACTTTTAAAGAAACTCGGGCAGGAGGCGGGGGTAACTATTTTTAATGCCTTGCACTATGAAGATTCCCTGGAGAAGGGGAGGCTGGAAGAGGAGATGAAGATGGGCAGGCAGATACAGATAACCCTTCTTCCCCGCCAGATCCCTCAGATAAACGGCCTGGAAGTCAGGGGTTTAATGCAGCCTGCCAAGGAGATCGGGGGAGATTATTACGATTTTATCAGTCTTCCTGATAAGGATCGCCTGGCTATAGTCATAGGCGATGTTTCCGGCAAGGGAGTGGCGGCCGGACTTTTGATGGCTATGGCAAAAACCGCTATCCATACTCTTTCGCAGGAAGGAAATTCTCCCAAAGAAATATTATTACGCACCAACCAGATCCTGCATCAGCATATCGGCGGCCAGAAATTCATGACCCTTTTGTATATGCTCTGGGATCCCCGGTCCGGGAGTTTTACCTATTCTTCTGCCGGGCATGAGCATCTGCTTATATACAGGGCTAACCAGGGTTCCGCAGCCGGCGGCGTGGTAGAGGCTATCGTAAGCGGCGGCTTCATGTTAGGCATGATGGACGATATTGGGATTTACCTGGAGGAGAAAGAGATAAAGCTTGAACCCAAAGACAAGATCCTTCTTTATACCGATGGGGTAACCGAGGCAGAGGATCAAAACAGGGAAAGGTTCAGTCTGAGGCGGCTCAAGGAAGCCTTTATAAAGCACAGCCAGAAGCCCGCCCAGGAGTTGATGCAGGCGGTTAAGGATGATGTTTACTCATTCATCGGCACCCATCCCCAGTATGATGATATTACCCTTGTCGTGATGGAAGCGACAGAGAAAATTCTTGACTAAGATGGGTGCTTATGTTATATTGAAAACCTATTCTATCCTGTTGTTTTTCCTTGAATTATAACTTGTCATTAAAACCAAAATAGGGAGGTAGGAGCAATGAAGAGAGTATTTCTCGGGGGACTTATTTTCTTAATATCTTTTAGCCTTGTAGGCTGCACGATCATCTTCCAGAAGGGAAGGCGTTCGGACGCGGAAAAGATCCAGCAGCTTTCCAGCGAACTTGATGAATTAGCCCAGGCAAAGAAACTTCTTGAAAGCAGGTTAGAGCAGGAGATCGCCGATAAAGAGGTCAGTTTAAAAATGGCGGAGCGCGGGTTAGTCATTACCTTTGTCGCGGATATCCTGTTTGATTCCGGTAAGGATAAAGTAAGGTCGGAAGCGTATCCCGTATTGGATAAGGTCGCGCGCGTTCTAAGCGAGAACATCCCCGACTATAACATCGGTATCGAGGGGCATACTGATAACGTGCCGATCAAGCATTCGGGATGGAAATCCAACTGGGAATTATCCAGCGCCAGGGCATTAAGCGTGCTGCATTATTTAGTCGATCAGAAGGGGTTAGCTCCGGTCAGGGTCCAGGCAGTCGGTTACGGCGAGTATCGTCCGGTTGATACCAATGATACCGCGGCCGGCCGTAAAGCCAACCGCAGGGTCGAGATCGTAGTATTGCCTAAGGTCACAAAAGTAAAGCAGGGTGAAGTTTCTACTGCCGGAAGCCAGCTTGAAGAGCCGGTGGAGAATTTAAAATAATAATCATCATCAGCAGATTTAAGGGAGAATATTCGCAATGGAGGAGGGTCTCAAAAACAGGATAATACTGATCCTGGGGATACTGACCGCGATATTTTTCATTTCCACCTTGAATTCATGTATGGACGCGCGCAGGTGGAAAAAAGACAGGGACAGCGAGAAGTCTACCAGGTTTGACCTGGAGGCGAGGGCGCAGAAGTTCGAGTCGGAGAAAGCCGCCTTTGAAGACAGGATCAGGAAGCTGGATAAGTCCGCGGACAGCATAAAAGCGGAGCTTGAGAAAACCAGGGAAACTCTTTTACAGTACCAGGCGGCAAATAAGAACCTTACGGAGGAGTTGGAGAAAGTAACGAAACTAAAAGAAGCGTTGGAAGAGAACTTGAAGGAGGCTTTAGTCGGTAAGCCTTCAAAAAGATCTAAATAAAGGGGTGAAATAAAGAAAGGGATGAGCTGTAGTTTAAAAGTACGCTGTCCCTTTTTTTATCTAGGAGGTGCGGGATGAAGAAACGCTTAAAGACTCTAAAAGAAGGTATCAAGAAAATAATAAGCCGTTCGACCACTAAGATCCTGACTAAAGGCAGGAGCGCCAGGAAAGCCGTAAAGTCGGGGTTTGTCAGGAAGGCGGTTTCCAAGGCTCCGGTAGGCGTAGTTTCGACTCCCGAGGCTACCGTAAAAGAATCCAAATTCTATACGGGCGTCCAGCAGCAGGCTAAGCGGTCCTATGAGATGCCCCGCGACCTGCCCGGCGGCTACGGGGATTGCCGGATAGTATTGCAGGTACGCGACCCCTGGTGGAACCATACTTATTGGGAGGTAAATGAGTCAACTATCAACAGGTTGAAAAGCGAACTTGGCGATAGCCTGTATTATAATGCCAAGAGGGTCTTGCGTGTTTATGACGTCAGCCATGTGGTCTTCGACGGCACAAACGCTCACCGTTATTTTGATATTGAGGTCAGCGAGCATGCCACTAATTGGTATATTGAGACCGCGGGGCCCGGAAGGTCCTGGTGCGTGGACATAGGTTTAAAGCTGCCTGACGGCAGGTTCATCCTGATCGCGCGTTCCAATACGGTATATTCGCCGCTTGACGGGCCATCCTGGATTACTGACGAAGAGTGGATGGTGCCGGAAGAGATGTTTGCCCGTCTTTATGGCATGGGTTTTGGGCTCGGCAAGAGTTCTCCTGTCGGTAAAGCCTGGCAGGAAAGGATAAAGAAGGCGCTTTTCTCCGGGATCCTGGCATCGCCCGGGATGTCGTCTATGAGCAGCCCGGTTAGGGCGCCCGGAGGAATGGCCGGCGCGCGTAAATTCTGGCTTGTGGTCAATACCGAGTTGATAGTTTACGGAGCGACTGAGCCGGATGCCAAGGTTACCGTACAAGGTAAAGACATAAAGTTAAAGCCCGATGGGACATTTAGTCTGCGTTTCTTCCTACCCGATGGTAAACAGGTGATCCCTGTGCATGCTACGTCCGCGGACGGTATCGACGAAAGAGAAATTACTCCCATAGTTACCAAGGAAACCAAATAGTTTTTTCCAAGTAACCGTAAATTAACAAAAGGGGTTATTCCATGAACAAAGGTTATTTGTGCCTGGTGTTGCACACCCATCTTCCTTATGTGCGCCATCCTGAATTTGAGGATTTCCTGGAGGAGGATTGGCTTTACGAGGCGATCACCGAGACCTATATCCCGCTGATCAATATGATGGAGAGGCTCGTAGCCGACGGGGTGGATTTCCGTCTTACATTTTCCCTTACCCCCACGCTGATAACCATGCTTGAGGATCCCCTCCTGCAGGAACGTTATTTAAAGCATATTAATAAGCTTATTGAGCTGGCCCACCGCGAGATAGAAAGGACCAGTTGGCAGCATGATTTTCAGTCGTTGGCCGTCATGTATTTAAACAGTTTTTGCAAGGCCCGCGATACTTTTGAGAAATACAACCGTAATCTCGTGACGGCATTCAAGAATATGCAGGATATGGGCAAGATCGAGATCATCACCTGCGGCGCTACTCACGGCTTTTTCCCGCTTATGGATGTTTGTAAGGAGTCGGTAAGGGCTCAGCTTAAAGTAGCGGTAAGCCATTATGAGGCTGCCCTGGGAAGAAAACCGCAGGGGATCTGGCTTCCGGAGTGCGGGTATCATCCGGGGCACGATGAACTGTTAAAAGAGAGCGGCATACGCTTTTTCTTTACCGATTCGCATGGCGTCCTGCATGGTTCTCCCCGTCCTAAGTATGGTGTTTTTGCCCCGGTGTATTGCCGCGGTACAGGCGTTGCCTGTTTTGCCAGGGACCTGGAGTCCTCAAAGCAGGTCTGGTCTTCAATAGAGGGCTACCCCGGAGATTATTGTTACCGCGAGTTCTACCGCGATATAGGATTCGACCTGGATTTCGATTACATTAAGCCCTATATCCATCCTGACGGCATCAGGATAAACACCGGCATTAAATATTACCGTATTACCGGAAGCGAAGATAAGAAGCCTTATGATATGAACCTGGCCCGGGAAACGGCGGCTTCCCACGCGGGCAATTTTATGTTCAACCGCGAGAAACAGGTCGAGTACCTGGCTGATTTCATGGGCAAGAAGCCTATTATTGTCTCGCCTTATGATGCCGAGTTGTTCGGGCACTGGTGGTATGAAGGCCCGATGTGGCTGGAGTTCCTGATCCGCAAGATACATTTTGACCAGAAAAGCATAAAGATGATAACTCCGTCCGAATACCTGTATGAGAATCCGCGTAACCAGGTTATCACCCCGTCTTTATCCAGCTGGGGCTATAAAGGCTACGCCGAGATGTGGCTGCAGGGTACTAATGATTGGCTCTACCGGCATCTGCACAAAGGCTCGGAAAGGATGACGGAACTGGCAAAGTCCTATTCGCACAATCACATAGACGATCTTACGCGCAGGGCCTTAAACCAGGCGCTGCGTGAATTACTTCTGGCCCAGAGCTCTGATTGGGCTTTTATCCTGGGCTCCGGCACGCATACGGATTACGCGGTGCGCCGGACCAAGGAGCATCTCTTACGTTTTACCAGGCTTTATGACGAGATAAAGGCTAACAGCGTCGATGAGTCCTGGCTTTCGGAGATCGAATACAAGGATAAGATCTTTCCGAATATAGATTACCGGGTCCATCAGTAGCAGTCTAAAGCGTAAAGCGCCTTCCTCAAGCGGGGAGGCGGGCAAAATTAAAACTTTGACGTTTAAAGTTTTAAGATCTGACTTTACGCTTTCGCTTTATAGTCCAGGTTTATATGATCGATCAAGAAGGCATACCCAGGCACATCGTTTTTATAATGGACGGCAACGGCCGGTGGGCGCAGGAGAGGCATCTTCCCCGCGCTTTAGGGCACCGTGAGGGTGTGAAGAGGGTCAGGGAAATAACGACCGTCTGTTCCGAGCTTGGAGTAGAGGCAGTCACGTATTTCGCGTTCTCAACCGAGAACTGGAACAGGCCTAAGGCCGAAGTAGCCCTGTTAATGCGCTACTTCGACCATTTTTTAAAAGTAGAGATCCGGTCTTTGAATAAGAAGAATATCAGGCTTTTGTTTATCGGAAGGGGTTCGCCTTTGCCGGAGTACCTTCAAAAAAGGATGAGGCAGGCGCAGCAGGATACCCGGAACAATACGGGAATAAC
>Ga0265297_10010220_pt1 | contig 11865 bp, 8 predicted proteins | sample Munlanlwell13791_FD_192502 | JGI IMG/M metagenome (GOLD analysis project Ga0265297, IMG submission 192502) | Leachate microbial communities from a municipal landfill in Southern Ontario, Canada - Leachate well 137-91 | ecosystem: Engineered > Solid waste > Landfill > Unclassified | place...
CGAGCACATAGATCGCCGAAACGATACTGGGCAGCTGTTGCGGCATGAGATCGTAATAGTCGGTTCGGGTTGTCGTGTGGTCGATGGTCCGCGTGCGCGCGGGGGCGCGTTCGCGAACAACCTCCAGCGATTCTTGATCTTCACCATTGAGACCGGACGAGGTGGGGTTTTGAAAGGTCAGCTTGATCTCGTTGCCCAGCTCGTCGTACATCGTGAAGCTCTTGTTGATCGCACCAACTGGGATGTTGCCTGCCGAACCGCCGCCGGTGCGGTAATCGGTGTACACGTACCAGCCGCGCGGTGCAACTTTGCCGAACTGCTCAGTGGCAAAGTGCAGGAGCACCTCGTTAAGGTAGGTGACCTCTAACCGATATACCATCTCGTCCAATGGGGTGACCAAACTCTCGACTTGCGTGATCCGGCTGGTTGTGATGTCTTGGGCGGTGATGATGTTGTAGGAGCGGGGGTTGACTGATACCGCCACGCTGCCCTCGACGACGGGAGCCTGGCTCACCCGATAGACCTGTCTGGCCGCTCCGGAGGAAACAAACACGTCTTGAACGGTTTTCCCCTCGTAGAAGTAGACCAGCATCTGTTGGACGCCCGCCGGGATAACGACTGGCGTGTAGTAATCAAAGTCATCCGCCATCGCCTCGAAATTGTGCTGTTTGCCATCGAGGCCGACGGCCGATAGGTTGAACAGCAGGGGCAGCTTAACGTTCGCTAATGGCGTCCGGTCGGCAGTTACGATGACAGGAACTTTGGCGGCGACCGGCAGACGTGGTTGCTGGCCGACCAGTTTGATGAGTTTTACGACATTCTCGCGACGCTGCGAGGAGGTGATGTACATCTCGGCGGCGAGGTCTTCAGCCCGCTGGGCGACGAGGTGACCGACGTAGGCCTGAGAGTCGACGGTCATTACGGCGGCATTGCTCTGGAGATAGTCGTCCTGAATACCCTCAGACTCGTACCTTGCACGAACGTAATCGAGCACTTCATCACGCATGGACGAGTATTCAAGCGCCGTGTAGTCCGGCGTCCAGATTGTGTTGAGTACCGGCTGGGTGTCAGGCTGCGTTGCCATAATTAACCTCTTCCTTCAACCAGAACGTTTGGCCGGTGAGCTTGACCTCCAGATAGAGCCAGAGAACTATCTTGTGGAGGTTTGGGAGCGACTGGGTGTTTATCGAGATCACCTTCAACCTTGGTTCCTGTTGGGCGAGAGCGGTGCGAACAAAGTATTCCGCTGACCGCTGGAGATAGAACTCATCGTTCTCGAACATCAACAAGCGTAATTCACAGCCTGTTTTGTTTTCGTGCGGTCGCTCTCCTGGGGTTGTCTGGAGGATACGGTGGACCGACTCCGCGTACAACTCCAATTCCACCTTGATCTTGGCGAATACATTCGGATCGCGCTGGATGGCGCTGGAGCTGAAATTCATGAAGCCGATGCCGACGGTTCCCATTAACTACCCCTGTTTATTTGACTCCCTCTGGAACTATCTTCTGAGAATCTCTCTGGGACATGTTCTTGATGCCCACACTGATGGTCTTCATGTCGTTCATAAAGGTAGCGGTGGTTGCCGTAGAGATCGCCGAAGCTGCTACCATCGTCGCTTTGCCTTGATCAACAACACTCTTGTAAGCTTCGGCGATAATATCGCCTGGATTCGGGTATGCGCCTGGCGCGGGCTCGTCTGGTAGTCGCTGTTGAGGCAACCAATCAAAGAGCAACGACATGAGTTGTGTGCCACCAATATCGTCAGGAAGGAGCATACACAGGCCGGTAGCGTAAGGCAGATTCTTCAATTCGTCAGGCACCGATACGTCGGTGATTCTCTTGATAAAACCGGCGCTTCCGGCTGCCCCGTTGATGCCCAGGAAGTAAAAGCCTGTGTCTCCGATGTCGAAGATGCGGAGCAGCTTGTCGATCCAGTCCTGGATGTCTATTAAAATCTGCTCCCAATATTTGATGCGCCGCTCAATTCGGTCGATCCAGTCGATAAGCCATTGAAAGACGGATGGCGGGATCGGGATTGAGTCGATCAGCGATTGGAGGAATTGGTCAAGTGGTTCAACCACATCGAACCAGCGCTTTAGCGAGACGTTCTGCCAGGCGTGTTTGCCTGGAATGTCGCGCGTGTCGAGTTTGTCGTCGACCGTCACAGTCCAGTCTAGTGGCTCAGAAAGGCCCTTGAGCTTTGCTGGGTCATTTTTGTCAACCAGATAATCCCATACACCCTGATAGCTCTTGTCGTAGCCCTCGGGCAGCGAGGCGTACACCGACTCGCCGAAACTGTAGACTCGGAAATTGTGCACGCCCTTTCCCAACAACATGGGGTTGGTGGCGGCGAACATGGTTTTGGCGTCTGGCTCGAAGACAAGACTCTCCGTCGAGGGGTTGTCTTTGTTGTAGATCAGCACTCCTGCCCAACCGCCTTTGATGCCGCGCCAGTAATATTTGCCGATAAACTGGTTGTTTGGATTATCAAAGAACTTCTTCCATTCGTCGCCACTGGTTAGGTCCTTCCAGCCTTTGACAAAAGAGGAGCCGAGCGCCGAGAGTTGGTTCCTGAATGTCGCGTCGACCGTGCGCGGCGTTACGGTCTTCGAGGAGAGAATCTGAATCCCGCCAGTGGCTAGGGGGTCTTCGCGGATCACCTGGTAGGTGATCGGCCTGGAATAGGATGTTGCAGTAATCGCGTACAAATTTTGTCCGCCGCCAGGTCCGACCGGCAGTGTTTCCTTAACGGCTTCGGCTACCAGTTCGATAGCAGTGACCCCTCTATCAATCTTCTCACCCGCAACCTTGACAACCGTGCGGCCGTTCTTGAAAGAGATGCGATCTAATCCGCCCGTTATTTCCATACCGGTAAAAACATTTTGCGTCATCCGAGCAACGCGCTTGTGATTTTCGAGAATGTACCACGAGCCATCAGAGGCCGACCCTGGAGCGTTAAAGGTGGTCGTAATGTCGCAGGGAAGTTTGGTCGTGTCGACCATGATCTCATCCCAAGAAAACATACTCATGTCGAGAGCGCCACCGCCACCGCCCGCTACTTTCGGTAATCCGGCTTGCTGATCAAACTTTGACTGCGGGATGCCCATGAGGGCTGCTGCCTTGGCCTTTTTCGACCAAGATAGCTCGACTTCGCAGCGTCCGCCCGTTGAGTAATCGTCATCGTAATTATAAGTTGCATAACCGTTGATAGGTGGATCGACAGAGGTGTCTGTCGTCTTGATGGTCTCGTTGGCCAGGTGAAAGCGGATGACATAGATCAGAATGGGACCGGCGACGAGGGTATTGGTTTTTGTGTCCCAGGAAGTGAACATCAGTACGTTCGGACGGGCGGCTGTGTACCAGCTGCCGCCGTTGAACTTTCGTACCACTCGGGTTCTGATGTTTATATACCAGGAACCTTTCGGCACGCCCTGGGCATCAACGACGCCAAAAAGTTTGTCGCTGCCGAGGGAACCACAGAGTAAACTTTTTTCAAAAACAAAATCATCGCTGCCACCGAAGTCTAATGGTGCATAGAACCTTCCTTGAGCTGCACCTTTAGATTCCTGGATCGCGATGCCACGCGAGATGCCGTTCAGTTCGGCCATGCAGCCGTCTCTATTTGTGTCGAGCTTTACAGGGCTTTGATAGCAAACTTTGTCACCAACCAGTCGCTGCACGTAGACTCGGCAAGGTCCATTTTTGACGCTCTGGGAGACGCTGTACTCGACCTGGTTGGCGCGATAGCTACCGAGAAAGGCGTCAACCGATCCCGTATTCAGGGCTCCAAAAACTGGGGCGCTATCTGCTGTTGGAGTGGCGTTGAGCGATGCATTATTACCCAGATGACCGAAGACGGCGAGGTTGCCGGTTGTCTTTTGGTCTGTATCACTTACGTCGGGAAAAGTAATAGTTATTTTGTCGGTCGCCGTGTTGGTCGCTGCTGCGTTGGGGTTTACACCGCTGTAGAGCGATTTCACAATGTCGTCGGAAGCGCAATCGTCGAGAAATTTTTGAGCGCTTTCCAATGCCTCCGGCGAACCAGTGCCTCGGTCGTTGGCTTGACCAAGCGTTTTGGCGGTAATCTCCTTGATATACATAGCCATTCGCGCGCCATAATTGCCTTTCGGATTGATCGTGTCCATCAGGAAGATCACGATACGCGCAAAGGCAAACACGTCCTGGAAACCTAGAAGAATCACCGCACCCGAGCAGCCGACGGCGGATGAGAAGAGAGGCCGTAGCCGGTCATTTGTGTTGTCAAAAGACTTTTTAAGGTCGTCTAAAAACTGATCGATGCCCATTCCGCGCTTGCCTGGCCGCGAGATCATGCGGTAGGTGAACGAGCCTGGCCTAGTTGGGTCGGGAAATGCTCGCAATGTTGGCGCGATAGTGTTAATCGGCCTCATCGGCGCGACGCCGCTATTGCCATAGCTTACACCGTAGGGGTTGAGCAGCGTATCGGAGATGACTCGTGCCCAGTCGTAATGCATGAAGTGTGGAAACAAATAGAAGCCCATGCCGAGCATATCGGACAGGAACTGGATTAACAAATCTTTTAGCGATTGAAGAGTTTGGATGATCGCCTTGATGGCTGCGGCGACGAGGTCATCGAGGAGCTGCAAGATCATCTTGACCGCCTCGAAGAGGGCGATGATCGCCTCCAGCACCGAGATCAGAGCCTCGAATGCCGTCCAAATAGTCTCGCGTAACTTCTCGATCTGCGAGATAAATTCGCGATAGAGGAAGGAATCACGCAACGTGCCGGATACCCATTGTGACGGTTCGCTGGCGTTGTGCAGCGACGCGCTAATCTCACTGACACCAGTCTGGATGCCTGGAGGTGGCGTGCTGAACGGGGTGCTCATTTCTTACCTTTCACTTCACGCAGATGTGCATCAAACCGCTCCCTGGCTTGTCGCGAAACTTCCTCGGCCCGACGGTAAGCGTCATCGTCGATTTTGTGGGACTCCTCAGCTTTGGCGTTAGCCAGCTGGAGAACCCGTTGAAGCTGATCGCGCAAGCCGTCAGTTTGAAGTTGTACGGCGCGCGCGTACAATTCGCCGAAGTCTTTGATGGCCTTCAGCACCGATATGTCGCGTAGACGAAACTGGACGAAGGTGTCGCTCATGTGATCTTCCCCACGAACTGGACGATGGGTCCGGCTTGGGCCGACGGGCTACCCGTCGTTGTTACCGCACCTGAAACCAGCGATACCGCATCAGTGCCGCTGGCCTTGAGCCAATCAGTGATTGCCGAAGCGACAGCATTGCACCATGCCTGTAGCTTTGGATCGCCTCCGCCAGGGGCGGCTAGAGGTTGTAGGTACCCGTAGAGCAGTTGTGCAAGCGCCGGTCCGGTGGTGGTTAGTGGCATCTTTTCTCCCTTAGTCGATAAATACGATACTGCTTAGGAATCCAGGCAAGCCTGGAGTCGTAAGCATCGTTTGAGCGGTGTCTACTAGGGCTCCCATGGTTTGGAACGCCGCGACTACGTCCGGCGACATAACCACGGTACCTCCGCCGTTGGCTCCGAGTTTTGGAACAGCGGCACTTCCCATGAACTTGAAAAACACTTGGAAACCCGCGATCAACGGCTTCAACCAGGCATGTAGACTTGCGCCCAGCACGGCGGGCTGAAGTGGGATTGGTGGTGACAACGGTGTCATAAACGTTCTCGGCGCGCCGGTCGTCTCGGTCGTTCCCTGCTGATTGATACCTGGTAACACCACGGGGATCGGCGAGATGTAGATACCACCCCAAAGGCCCTCGATGCTGACCGCGCCGCCGGTCGATCCACCCAGCGAGATACGACTGAGGGTCAACGGCGATGGGTCACCGAAGTCGGGTGTGCTGGGGGTGAACCCCAACGGTGAGATAGTAGAGGGAACGGTCGGACCGACCCGGAAGGTCATAGTGCCAAGCATGGTTGAGAAGTGGACCTGACCGCCCTTCAGCGGAATGCCTGCCACCGGACAGTCGAAGATGAAGTTCCCCAACGAAGTTGTCGTGACGATGATGTTCTCGCCCGCTGTGATCGTAACCTTGTTACCGGAGCCGATTGCGAGGTTGTCACCTGCACCGATCTTGATGGATGCTCCTGAGTCGATGGTGGCCGGTCCGCTACTTTGAGCGGTAAACGATGATCGGGCGTCGATGAAGACGTTGTCAGACTTGATGCCAGCCCGCATCTTAGACGCGAGAATGATCTGGCCTTCGGTCATGATGACGCCGCCGTCGTCCTCGCTGGCGTCAGCGGTTAGGGTTCCAGGGTTGAGCGGGTTGTCGCTGAAATAGATGCCGCGTCCACCCGCCGTCATGAGTCGGATGCCATCGGAGATGATTTCGATCCGGTGACCCTCTGGCGTGGTCAATCTGATCTGGCCGGTGCCATCACCCAGTTCCAGACAACGGCCTTCCTCAGTAGTCAGGCGAATACCGGAGACAGGCGTACCCGCCGAGTCCGCGTCGCGTTCGTCCAGTTCGATCTTGTGACCGCGTAGGGGTGATTTGATAATCCGGTTGAGGGGTTCCTGGAGGAGGTCCATTGCCTCGTTCGGCATCGTGTTGACGCCGTTGGTGTCGGATGAGTAGGAACAGCCGATCCAGATAGGGGCTTGAGGGTCACCGTTCTCGAAGGCGATCCACACAACCGAGTCGATGGATGGGATCATGAAGAAGCCACCGCCGCCGGTACGGCTGTCACCGCCACCGAGTGGTACACAGGCCGCGCACCACATCAGACCCTCATCGCCTACGTCAGTACCCTGCATGAAGCGGACCTGAATCTTGCCGGACTTGTAGGGGTCAATGTTATTGACGACTCGGGCGCGGTAAATGTAAGGCATTATCCTCAAACGACATCTCCATCCCTCTAGGCTGCCTCTCTCAGGCCAGAGTTGGCCTGCGGAGCGCTGTGCGGCGCACCTCGATCCAATAGTATCTTTCAGAGAGGAGACAATCTGTCGTAGCTGAGTTCGAGCGACGCTCGATGAGGTATGCCTTACGCTTTCTTTGCCTTGAATGATACAGGGAATGGTGGCATGAAGATGTCCGTTAGACCCAACGAGGTGAGCATTTGCCGAATCTCGTCCGCTGTGTACTGGTATTGGTACCTGGGTGTCAACCAATCGAATGTATCGAGGACACATTCGTCGTCGTTGGTGCTAGAACTGATACCCATGACTTCTCTCAGCTCATCCCAGGAGCCGCGTAGTGACAGATCACGCAATGCCGGTGCCATCTCTGAGAACTTTTGAACCCATTCGAAATTGGCAGGGTTGGTTGTGAATGCCCGCACTTTGTCTCTGGCGGGGCTCCCGTAGCTACGGTGTTTGGCATAGAGCCAACCACAAACGAGGCCACCACGTTTCGTGACGCGCGTCAACTCGCGCAGTACCTGGAGAGGATCGGGGGAATGGTGCGCTACACCGATGGTGAAGGCAATATCCACACAATTGTCGACCAAAGGCAGCTTTTCCAGATTAGCCTTCAAGCAGAGTGCATGGTGGAAGTTTCGCTCGGCCATAAGATTGGCCGCATGGTAGACGGCGTGCGATAGGTCTACCGCCAGGACGCCGCGAGCCACTTCGGCCGCGATCTCGGTAAAACGTCCGACGCCGCACCCGCCATCGAGGACGATCTGACCGCTCAAATCCTCTGGCCGCAAACCGGTTTTCTTCCAGAACGTGTCGTGTGAATCGATGAAGCCTCGATAGCCACACCTATAACCGTGGCTGTCAACTTGGACGCGACTGTGCCTGTCCCACTCATTCGTAAAGCTATTGACATGCCGATCATCGGTCTCGAATTCGGCAACGCCTTTATTAAGCTCTACGGCGAAGTTGCAACGCGCACAAATAAAGCTGTGCTTGAGTTGATTCAGATTCGCTTGAAGATTCAACGGTGTGTTTCCGCATTTCGGACAAATTAATAAGCTCCGTAGCTGCTGCACAATATTATCCTCCGCGCTCGCATTCGGTGATCTTGGGATTGAAGGGTTTTTAACCTCTACCCGTATTTTTGAAGCAGGGACGTTCTGCTGTTTATCAAACTTAGAGCGAAATCGCTTATTAAAACAAGGCCAAGTAGCAGCTACTGACGGATGAAAATCTCTAGGCCGATAATGAATTGTACCGGTTTCATTTGTCAGATGACGAAACCCTTGAACGATTTCAGTTAGACGTCTTAGAAGCTGATCAGTCGCTTCTTCTGGAGTTGGCGTTTGGTATTTTAGCTGTTTCTTCATCTCCAGGGCTCGTTGTAACGTCTCGATAAATCGCTCGGCACTTAGATCAGGAGACAGAAGTTCTCCTGGATGATCTTTAATATTTCCAACGTTGGGAGTACATACGATGTTGCATCCTGAATAGACGGCTTCCGGATACAGGTTGGGAGATGGATCGTAAAACGATGGTATTGCGACAACGCGGGATTGTCCCAAGAGTCTCATCATTTCTGCGTGCGGAACGAGACCTGCTGCGGTCACTCCCGGCTCGTTAAACTCCTCACCGAAAACGATGATTCGATAACGACCTTTTAATTTTTGACAGGCGGCGTACATCAAACCAGGATTTTTCATCGTTCGCTTCCAATTAGAAGCTGAGAAGCAGAGATCGAACTCGCGTTTTTCGTAGGGAATCTGATTCTGTTTAAGGATAGGTACTGCAATGTTGGGGGTATAGACCACATCACCTGTGATCTTAGCAAAAAGATCGGGCGGAAGAAAGCTTCGATAGATTGCGAGATCGACAGTGCTGTGAACGATAACGTATCGTGCGCTCCGGAAGGCTCGAACGTCATGACTGCTATCAGGTATGACTTCTTTGAAGGTAGATGCCGGTCGGCTGAACTTCGATACGTGGTCGATGCCAGAGGTGAGATAAATAGTTGGCAGATCCGCTCTCTTGCGAATCACCCAAGCTGCTTCGTAATTTTTACCGATAACAACGTCATAGTTGCCCATTAGCAGTTTCGGATCGTCTCGATCATGCCAGGTGGCAACTTCGATACCACCAATCCCATCAGGGTCACAACAGTTCAGAAAACATTTATGCTCGACGATAAAAAGCCCTTTAACGCCACAGCCTTTTCTTCTGAGCTGCTTGATCGCTTCATAGGTTTCAGTGCTTGCTCCTCCAAACCCTGGGTGCTGTGTACACACGTATAATATGTTCATTGTTCTTCCTTGATGATTCCGCACTCTTGATAAACCTGAGACATGAACTCGTTGGCCAAATGGGTGTCGTAATGTGCCCAATTATCGTCAAGTTCCAGCTTGGGAAAATTTTTTGGAAGCTGAAATGTTTCCCAACCCAAGGGCTTTAATACACTGATCATCTCGGCCTGTGTTTCTTGCATATTTGTGAGAAGAGTAGTATTCCTTATTCGCGTATAGTCGTAGAAAACTAACGCTTTGATTGCTTTTGGGCTAGTTGCTAAAAGCAGCTTATCCACTTCAAGCCATAATTGGCGAAGCTGACTTAGATCAAGTAATGGCAATTTTTGATAACCGTTCTTAGCAAGCCAGGCATCTCTTCGATCTATATCCTCGGCTGTGATTTCCCAAAACTGTTTGATGCTTGGATTGGTCAGTGGACGCAACTTCATGCCATCAATATCAAAGAAGTCTCCTTTAGCATCGACGAAGTTAGACCACAAGAACAGTTCGATCTGCACGTTGTCCAAACGTGGAATCAACGGCTGTATCAGTAGTCCGGCATCAGAAAATTTTCGATAGTCAATGGTTGCCGTTTCGCCTTGTAGCGCTCGTACAATCATCTCGGCGGCGGCCCAGTAGGGTTTGCACAATAATGAATCACTCCGATACCCTTCGGGGAGATAATTGTCGAGACAATTTACGAAAGAAACGATCATCGTATTTTACCTTTCTGGCTTACGGCAGATCAAAAATAGGCTTCCTTCCTTTAGACCTTGTTCGTCTGAAGGGTTAAACTTTATTATCTCGAATTCGAAATCGAGAAAAAGTCTTTTATAATCTTCGGCTCGAAGCCGATTGATGGAACTGTATAAATACTTGCGATATTCCCACTCATCTTTAGGGATTTTCAAGAAGGCGTCTGGAGCTTCATCTTCTGATTTAAGATGATTGCGGAGATCAATCTGATGTATGGTAACCCCACCAGGGCGCAAGACACGACTGATTTGAGCAAGGAGACCAGGAACATCATCGACGTGCTCTAGAACAGCTTGTGAAAATACGGCGTCGGCCCACTCGTCCGGTATTTCGCTCATTTCATTGAGATAACGCGGCTGCGGACGTTCAATTCCTTCTTTGAATCCTAGCGCCATTGACCACGTTCCTAGAACTTGATAAGTTAAGGGGTGGTCGACATCTTCTCGCAGCGACTCAAGTCCTATATATTCGATTCCGGCATGTGAAAACAACCAGCCCATCGCCTTTGAGTATCCGTAGCCGACTTCTACCACATGTTTTGCTTCGACATGTTCGGCGATGCAGTTGCGGTGTTGCATAAAGACGCGAAGCGTGTAGATCAGTGTGTTGTTCTTTTCGCCTAACCGGTTGTGAATGTCGATCAAATTTTGGTAGTCGTTAGCAACCAGATCGTTTATCTCATCTCGATAAACTTGCAGAGAGGATTGGTGTCGAACACTATTTGTCGGATACCAGTCAAGAAATTCGCGATACAACTTTTTTGTACTAAAATGACGCTGCCACGACCAGGCATTACTGGGCATCAAGCAGGTTACACACGATTGGTCTTTTAGACTGAAACGGTCGGATCGAGCGACGATATCGTCCCACGATTCCGCTACAATGTTGCCAAGCGGCACATCATATCGTCGGCAACACGGGTAGATGTTGCCATCCAAATCCATCCAGAGGTAATGTGGATAATTGCATGTCGGAGTAACTGAAACGGGGAGGCAGTTCCCTTGAACGACAATGCCTTTCTTCTCTCCGTATTCGATTACGCGGGCGATTTCCTTTTGCACTTCGTCGTAGTACAGATAGGTGCTATAAGGGAACATGACCGATGAGTGAGCTTGTAGTAAGTTGATGTAAAATCTTGATAGACCAGGGAGTTGATCCATCAAGGTGCTCATCTCATATAGGTTGCGAAGATTGAGACAATATGATATTCCAACTGAATTGACATCTTTGGGTAACGCTTCGATACACATTCTGACATTTGCAATGACTCGTTCGAAGTTGGCACCACGTCGAATCTCTTCAAGGACTTCCTTGGTTCCCCCGTCGACGGAAAAATTGATGATTCCAGAGGTTGTATTTCTGTTCATCAGCTCCATCAGCTTTTTTGTCTGACTGTCTCCCCACGTCCAATTTCCATTCGTGGCAAGACTGATATATCGTTCGCTTGAAACAGCCATCTCGATGATATCAAGAAACTGGGGATGGAGTGTGTGCTCTCCCAGACTATTGATTTCAATCCCGTACTCTTTTGGAAGTTTTTTCATAAGCGCCAGCCATACCTCGTTAGATACGAAGCGCTTCTCGACTTTTTCTTCCATGTTCTGTGACCCGCACATGATACAACGAAGATTACAAAAGTTGGTTAGCGGGGTGGCGATTAAACCCTGAATTTCAACTTTTTCATCACTCATAATCGTTTAACCTCGTCAATCTGATTTGGCTTGCACATCTGATTGTATCGTCTATGGTTTCTATGCGCCAAAAATATTTCGATAGCCGCACGCTGTAACGTAAAAAATATACGCTGAATGCTTCTTCCCATTTTCGAATGACTTTTGATTTACGGACAAGTTCTTTTGCCGACAGCGGTCTTCCGTTGTGCGCTGAAAAGAAGTAGAAGAGAGGATCGAAATAGGTCCATTCACCTTCAATTTGAACTTCGATGCCTA
>Ga0265297_10010221_pt1 | contig 11864 bp, 6 predicted proteins | sample Munlanlwell13791_FD_192502 | JGI IMG/M metagenome (GOLD analysis project Ga0265297, IMG submission 192502) | Leachate microbial communities from a municipal landfill in Southern Ontario, Canada - Leachate well 137-91 | ecosystem: Engineered > Solid waste > Landfill > Unclassified | place...
ATATATATAGCGCAAATTATGGGGATGAAGCTCATATAATAGTTGAATTGGCGGAAACAAATGTTAGCTCTCAGGAAGATGTAGACACATATTTGTCACCTGATAAAAAGCTTGAAGAATTAAATGAAGATGAGAAAAAAATTATAAGCCTGGAGAAAGCAAAAGCTACCGTTGGAAAAACAATTCAGCTTGAATTTAAAGAGGAAAAGAAAACAATGGATCCTCAGGAAAAGGATAAAGTTAAAGAATTGGCTCAAAAAGCCCTGGATAAAATCAACGGCGGAACAAAATTTTCAGTAGTGGGACAAGAAGATCAACAAGCTTTTCCTGGAAAAGTAAGCTATGAAACAAGAGATTACACATTTGAGAGCCAACTCGATACAAAAACAAAAGAAAACCTATCCAACCTTGAAATCGGTTATAATACAAAATCATTAATTGAACTTTCAGGAAATTACACAATCAAGGACGGTGAATTTATTGAAGATTCAAATTATTCAATTCTAAAATTAGTCGACAAAAAAGAAGAGGTAAAAAACGCAAAGGAAGTTGACGTAAATCATATTTTAATAGCATATTCCGGAGCTCAAAACGCAGACAGTACAGTGACCAGAAATGAAGACGAAGCTTATACATTGGCAAAAGAAGTAAAAGAAAAACTAGGCAAGGGTGAAGATTTTTCACAACTGGCAAAAGAAAATTCCGACGACACCAGCAATAAAGAAAATGGCGGAAAATTGACAGATCCGGTTTCAGACAGTTCAAACTACGATTCAACTTTCACTGAAGCGGCATTAAAACTTACAAAAGTTGGAGAATTAAGCGACATCGTAAAAACACCATTCGGTTACCATATTATTAAAGCCGAGCAATTACGTGAAAATGTAAAGGAACTAAAATACAAATACGAGATAATAAGTTATTCAACAGTTCCGGATCCATGGCAGGCAACCGGTTTAACAGGAGAACATTTTGTCAGAGCCGATGTCGAAATGGATAGCTATTTCAAACCATACATCACACTCCAATTTAACGACGAAGGCGGAAAATTATTTGGTGAAATTACAGGAAGAAATATAGGTAAAAAAGTTGCTATTTTTGTTGGAGGCGAAAAGATCTCTGATCCGGTTGTAAACGAGAAAATAGAAACCGGTTCCGCCCAAATTACCGGCAGATTTACTGCAGATGAGGCAAAACAATTAGCCAGAGACTTAAATACAGGTGCAATTCCGGCTCCGATTATCCTTGCAGGTGAATACACAATAGGCGCCACACTGGGTCAGGAAGCACTATCAAATAGTATATGGGCAGGACTGGCCGGCTTAGTTTTGATCATGATTTTCATGACGATATACTATCGCCTACCGGGTTTCGTTGCATCAATCGCACTTGCAATGTATTCAATAATTTTACTTTTCTTAATAAAATCAAGTCTTCATCTGGGAATAGCACTACTTATTTCGCTGGTTATTTTCATATTCCTTATATTTAAAGTTGTTAACAACAAAGATTCCGCTTGGGAAAAATTCCTGTCATTCCTATTAAGCTGTGTTGCATTCTTTTTCCTGACATATTTATTAAAAACAGGAGTTGTACTTACGCTCGCCGGTGTGGCAGGTATTATAATTTCGATTGGTATGGCGGTAGACGCAAACGTACTTATTTTTGAAAGAGTAAAAGAAGAATTAAATGAAGGAAAAACTCTTAGAACAGCTGTTGATAACGGATTCACCAGAGCATGGAGCTCCATTAGAGATTCAAATTTCTCAACTTTAATAACATGCGCTGTCTTATTTTATTTTGGTAGTTCCATTATTAAAGGATTCGCATTCAACCTTTCTGCAGGTATTATCGTTTCAATGTTTACAGCAATTACAATCACAAGATTGTTCCTGTATGCATTTATCGAAAGTGGCTTCGCAAAATATATAAACTTATTTAAACCATCCTCAGCCAAGAAATCATTCAATTATGATTTTATAAAAAATTCAAAGATGTGGTTAAGTATTTCAGGAATACTTTTCGTCATTGCAATATTGGCTATCGGCACTTTTGGTTTAAATCTTGGACTGGATTTCAAAGGCGGCTCTTTGATGGAATTGCAATTTAAACAGGAAATCACAAAGGAAAAAATTGAAAGCTCCATTAAAGAAATCGGAGTACTGGTCAATAAAGAAATCGAAGATTCAACTTTAACCACAAACACTTCTCTGGGAAGTACAAGTGATCTTAAAGGTACGGTTGAAACACAAAAAGTTGAAAAAATTAATTTTGACAAGCTTCAGATACTTCCTTCCTCTGACAATACTTATATAATTAAAACCGAGTATTTAAGCTCTGACACTCACGATAAAATAATTAAATTATTAAAAGAAAAACTTCCGGAATTTACAGAACCAAGATTTACCACAATAGGACCAACAATCGGTAAAACAATGTTAAACAAAGCTTTAATCGCGATAATTGCAACATCGTTAATCATTATTATCTATATTGCAATGGCCTTCCGAAAAATATCAAAGGAAGTCAGCGCCTGGAGATTTGGTGTATCGGCAATTATTGCATTGATTCACGATATCACTATTGTAACCGGATTATTTGTAATACTTGGACAATTTGTTAATGCGGAAATAGATTCATTGTTTATTACCGCTATGCTCACAATTCTGGGATATTCGGTTAACGACACAATCGTTGTTTACGATAGAATTAGAGAAAATGTTCTAAAATCAAAAGGTGAAACGATAGAAAAAATCACAAACACCGCACTCAATCAAACAATGGGCAGATCATTCAACACAACTATCTCAACAATCATTCCGTTATTTGCAATATTATTAATGGGATACTCAACAATATTCTATTTCATTCTTGCATTGACAGCAGGAATAATATTTGGAGCATATTCATCAATATTCGTAGCAAGCCCGATACTGGTTTACTGGAGCAAATGGGCCGATAAGAAATAAAGAAAAAATTAAAAAGCCTCCAAATCGGGGGCTTTTTTTTATTTCATTTTTAAATCACGTTGATAAGCTGACTCAAAAGAAATAAAATCCTTTCAGAAAAAATCTATGCGCCCGTAGCTCAACTGGATAGAGCATCGGTCTTCGGAACCGAGGGTTACAGGTTCGACTCCTGTCGGGCGTACCACTTTTGATCTACAAAGTGGATCAGCTAACAAATTTTACCTTCTGGTTCTTCTTCCCAGCCCTCCTGACGGAACAGATATTTCTCTTCCGTTTGCACCTGTGCGGTCTGTGGGAAGTTTTCTTTTACCTGAAAGCACCTCCGCGGCACGAGCCAATACTTCACGATTAATAGCTTCCACGGAAATTTCCTTTAGCTTGGATAATCTGAAAATCAAATTTGCTCGTACATCGGGCGGCAAATTGTCATAAACCTTGAGCATAAGTAAATACCTTTCCTGTTTCAAAGCTCTAATATCTTCAAAAGCCCGTTCGACTTTTTCTACACCTTTATTTGATTCTGAAGATAAATTGTTTTCCTTTTCCATAAAATTTTGATTAACATATCATACAATTATAGCAAATAAGTTGACTAAAATCAAACTTAGTGTTAAAAATATAATTCTATTTAAAACAAGAAAATGACGAAAAAAACAGACAAAAATGATGAAACTTTAGAGGAACCAGAGGACATTAGCGCCAGAATAATATTTCAGGCTGGGGATTTAGATGAAGATGTCCAGCAAAAAACAGGCTTCAAAAGAGCAGTCTTTCAGACAACAAATTATCCGAATCCCCAAAATCTTCCTTGCCAGTATTGCCCGGAAAATGCTTTGATTTTTAAACAAAAAGTATATCGGGCTATAGATAAAGATGGAAAAGAGATTTCATTATCTATGTTAGATCCCGAGATATCATCAATCTTAAGAAATATTACTAGAGAACTGCATATTTGTTATGGACACATCTTTAAATATCTATTCTAAACGATTTATTTCAAAATATTAATTCAATCTGTCAAATTAGCATTGACAAACCGGGAAAATAAAATAGATTATAACAATTCAACTAAAATACTTTTATGAAACCATATCTTAAAATCCTTGTCATACTTACGACAATATTGAGTTTATCCGCTTGTGGAAATGCAGAACAAGACAACTCCGCAAACAAGGAACCGATAAAAATCCCAAGAAAAATTGAAAAAGTCATATCCTCAGACCAAATATTTGTATTTGGAGAAAGTCAAACCGATATTTCATTTAATAAACTTGCAGTGGCACAAGCAAAAGAAATTGCACAGGTTGCGCCACAAGTAAGCGGAATTATCAAAACAATACACATAAAAATCGGATCCAAAGTACAAGCAGGATCAAAACTTATTACTCTTGGAAACTCGCTAAGTACAGATATAAGCAATATTCAGGCACAAAGCGCTAATGAAGCACTCAAAATAGCATTAAACAGCCAAGGACTAAGTACTATAACGTCCGAAAACACTGTCGAATTAGCAAAACTCAGCGTTGAACAAGCCCAAAAAGCATTAAAAAACGCTCAAAAAGCAAAAGACAATACGGAAGATCTGTTTGATGAACAATCGGAAAATCTGGAAGACAATTTGGATAAACTTGAAGACGCATACTCTCAGGCAAAAGATGCATATTATTCAGCAAAAGATGAGCTTGATCAGGCATACCAAAGCGGTGATCAATCCCAAATTGAGTCAGCCATTACAGCCGTAAATGCAACAAAAAAAGCAAAATCCGAAACAGAAAGTGCTCTTGAGAATGCACAATCAAGTCTGGAACAATTGGAAACCACACAGGATTCACAACTGGATCAATTGGACTTTGCTATAACAAGCGCAGGCACACAATTGAAAGCGGCCGAACAACAACTGGAATCGGCAAAAACTGGAATTAAGCAACAGGAATTACTTACAGAATCTCAGGTTGTACAGGCAGAGTCGGCAAAAGACATGGCGCAAAAAAGTACAGAATATACAATAATAAAAGCACCTATCTCGGGAACTGTAACGGGTATAACGGCGAAAACCGGGAATCTCGCCTCACCCGGAATTCCGGTGATTACAATAGAACAAACTGACAAGATAGTTTTAAAAGCCAGTTTAAGCGAATTTGAGGGACAATTGGTGTCTAACAACGACATTGTTGAAATAAAAACCAACGACAGCGAAGACAGATTTGAAGGTATAATCGAAACAATAAATCCTATTTTAAATCCAGCAAGCAACAAAATAGATATAGAAATCACACCTAATAAAAACAGAAAAATTAAAGCCGGAACACTTGCAAAAATATTTTTCAACCCCAAGAGCGAAAACCTGAATTTAATACCGCTCAATTCAATAATTATAAAGAATAATGAAAAATACGTAAAAATAATCAGCCAACCCAAAAACGAAGTGATACTTGTAAAAATAACAACCGGAGATATTATTGGAAATTACATCTCTGTAAAAGAAGGGCTAAATCCGGGTGATATTGTTATTAAATCAGGAACAACGTTTTTGGAAGAAGGAAATAAAGTAAAAATTAACACACAAAATGAATAATAATCAGGAAAAAATCGAAGAAGAGAAAAAAAGTATTTGGGGATTTTTTATAGGTAAAATGCCAATTACCATATTAATTATTATTTCTATAACGCTATTTGGTATTTCCTCATACATGGGACTAAACGAGGAATTACAACCTGAAATCAAACTTCCATACGGTTCAGTAATGACAATATTACCGGGAGCAAATCCCATAGATATTGAAAGTTTGATCACTGAAAAACTGGAACAGGAAATATCAAACATCGATAATATAAAAACCCTTTCTTCTGATTCCAGTTTCAGCGTATCGTCAATTTTCATTGAATTTGAAACAAACAGCGATCTGGACACAGATATTCAGGAGTTAAAAGACGCAGTAGACCGCGCAAAAAATGAACTTCCGGACGACGCCAGCGATCCTATGGTAATTAAAGCCGAAGCAAATCAATATCCCATAATCACATTCTCAATAACAGGAGAAAAAGATCTGGGAGAATTGACAAGTATTGCTGAAGAAATTCAGCCGGAGCTTGAAAAAATCACAGGTGTATCACAAGTTGACCTTATAGGTGGACAAAAAAAAGAAATTGAAATACTAATCGATCAGCAAAAACTGAACAACTACAACCTGACAATCGATCAAATATCAAGTCTTCTAAAATACGGAAATATCAGTCTTCCAATCGGAACAGTACAAATTGATCAACAAAACTATTCAATAAGAATTGATAATAAATTTAAAGATATCGAATCCATCAGGGAATTTCCATTAATTACAATTTCCGGTGAGACTCCGACCCAAATACTCCTCAAAGATATTGCTCAGATAGAAGAAAAATATCCGGACGAAAGTACTATTTCAAAACTCTCAATAAACGGTGAAAAATCAATGAGAAGTGTCTCATTAAGAGTAAGCAAAAAAAACGACGCCAATGTAATTGATGTTGCGGAAAAAACAAAAACCAAAATCGACGAGTTAGTGAACAATAATTTTGTACCAAATGATGTAAAAATTGTTATTAGCAATGACAATTCTGTGTACATAAAAGAAGAATTGGACGTACTAACGACCAATGGTTGGCAAACAATAGTACTCATCACCATCGTTTTATTTCTAGCTTTAGGACTGATTGAAGGCATCATTACGGGAATAACGCTACCCATGGGATTCTTCATAACTTTTATAATCATGAAAGCGATGGGCCTGACTTTAAACGGCCTTTCACTTTTTTCGCTGGTTATTGCCCTTGGACTAATGGTTGATACGGCAATTGTAATTATGCAGGGCACATATGATTTTATTAAAAAAGGACATAATGCTTTAGATGCTTCCTATCTATCTGTAAATACATATAAATGGCCCTTAATGGCCGGCAGTTTAACAACAGTATTTGCTTTCTTTCCTATGCTTTTAGTATCCGGAATTATTGGCGAATTTTTAAAAACACTACCTATAGTGATATCAACAACGTTGATAGCAACACTACTGGTTTCCTTTACAATTGAACCGGCAATCGCAGGAAGATTGTTGAATGCTGAAAAAATACAAAATAAAAAGAAAGAAAATCTGCTTCAACCTGTATTTAAAGCTTTAGGAAACTTCTTATATAACAATTCAAGAAAAGTACTTCAAAATAAAGCAAGCAGAATCATAGTAATTGTAATTGTGTTCATCGCTTTTTTGGGAAGCGTTGCATTACCTGCATCGGGATTACTAAAAGCTGAGTTATTTCCGAAAACCGATGGAGACTCTTTCACAATAAATATTGAAACTCCGAAAGGTACGATCACAGAGGGTACAAAGCTCGTTGCAGAAGAAGTTGAACAATATATTTATACAATACCCGAGATAGAAAACTTTTTAACCGTAATCGGGAAATCAGGTGAATCAATGGAACTTGTATCATCGGGATCTTCAAGCGATACCAATCTTGCAAACATAACTGTAAATCTGGTGTCAAAGGACAAAAGAAAAAGAAAAAGTTTTGAAATTGCGGATCAAATAAGAAATCAATTTAAAAATACAGATAACGCAGTTCTAACAATAACGGAAGTTAGCGAAGGTCCACCAAGTGAAGATCCTGTCACGATAAGAATTACCGGACCCGATTTGGACAAGCTGAAAGAAATTTCTGAAAAAATAAAATCCGAATTGAAAAATATTCCGGAAACACAAAATATTAAAGATACATTTAAAAAAGGACTAAACGAATTTGTATTTACCTTGGACAGCAATATGCTGTCATATTATGGACTCTCGGCTATTCAGGTTTCAGCCTCAATAAGAAATGTGATTCAGGGAATCGAATCAACCGAAATAAAACTTGATGGCAAAGACGTAAAAGTCAATATTCGTTATGATTTTTTAAGAGAATATGGAAAAACAATTACGGATATTAACGAAATACAAAATTTCGAAATAAACACAGCAAAAGGACAAACAATTACTTTATCAAAAATTGCCACCTTTGAAATTGACGAAAGCCTTCAGAACATAGAACGTGAAAACACAAAAAGGATCATCAAAGTGAAAAGCGGTGTAACAAAAAACGGAAATTCAGTCGATATAAGCAATACTCTACAGGAACGGCTTAAAGATTATGAAATACCAAAAGGTTATGAAATTAAATTTGGCGGAGACCTTGAGGAAATAGCAAATTCATTCAACGAACTTTATGTTTCCATGTCACTAGCAATCATATTAATAGGAATGACACTTGTCTTAATGTTTAATTCATTCAGACAAGCATTTATTGTACTTTTAACAATGCCTCTTGGAATAATAGGAGTTTTTCCTGGATTATTTTTCTCAGGAATGAACTTTTCTTTTCCTGCATTTTTGGGCTTGGTTGCTCTGGCTGGTATAGTTGTAAATAATGCCATCATTCTTCTGGATAGAATAAATGAAAACAGAAAAGAAGGAATGATCTTTATTGATGCAATAACAGAATCATCAAAATCCAGGCTTGAACCTATATTATTGACTACAATTACTACAATTATCGGTATTTTACCATTGGCATTAACAGATGAATTTTGGCGAGGGCTGGGATTTACATTAATTTTCGGACTAATAACATCAACGGTACTCACACTTTTTGTTATTCCAACAATCTATTTTTCCCTTGAAGTCAAAAAGGCTAAAAAGAAAGGAGAAACAATTTTCAATTAAAGACAAAAGACAGTAGAATAAAAAAAATTGAAAATGTTAATCTATGTACACCGAGATTTTGTTTCTACAAAAAGGCATTAAAGGAAAAGATTCTTTTACATACAAAATTCCGGAAGATTTAAAGCTTGAAATAGGACAATCGGTATTGGTTCCGTTTCGAACAGCTAAAAAAAACGGTCTGGTTTTAGATATACATAACAATAAACCCAGCTTTATAACTAAAGAAGTGGAAAGCATTATATCCCTGACTCCCCTACTTACAATAAATCAAATAACCATCATTGAATGGATTTCAAGATATTACTTTGCTCCGCTTTACAAAACTGCAAAGTTATTTTTACCGCAAAAAATACTTGATAATAAAAAACTTAGATTAAAAGCCCACGCGGTAAAAGAATTATCTCAAAAAGACGATTTTAATTTAACAGAAGATCAAAAAAGCACAATTGATCAAATTATTAGATCAAAAGATAATCAATTTCTAATTCATGGAATCACCGGAAGCGGAAAAACCGAAATTTACAGCCGGATCTGTGAACATTATCTGAAAGAAAACAAGCAGGTTCTAATTTTGGTACCGGAAATATCCCTTACGCCTCAGACAATTGAATATTTCGAAAAAAGTTTGGGTATGAAAGCTGAAATTATCAATTCAAAAATTTCAGAAGGTCAGAAAATTCTAAGCTGGAAAAATCTCAGAGAAGGAAAATCAAAACTAGTTATAGGGTCCAGATCGGCCATATTTGCTCCACTAAACAATCTTGGAATCATAATTGTTGATGAAGAGCACGAACATTCATACAAACAGGACCAAAGTCCCAGATACGAAATTCACAAAGTAATAGAAAAAATAATAGAACTTGACCCCACAATTAAAGTGGTTTATGGAAGCGCAACGCCCAGTATAGAAACAGCATATCGACTTCAAAAAAACACTATCAAACTCAGCAAAAGAATCAATAATCTGATGCTTCCTACAATCGAAATTGTAGACCTTAGAGAAGAATTTAAAAAGAAAAACTACTCAATATTTAGTGAAGACCTCATCTCGGAGATCGAAAACTCCATAAAAAATAAAGAACAGGTAATACTTTTCATTAATCGACGTGGAAGCGCATCCTCAGTTGTTTGCAGAGATTGTGGATACACCGTAAAATGCAAAGATTGCGATACAGTGATGACCTATCACACAAAAACATTCAACGAGGACAAATTGATATGTCACCATTGCGGAATCGTAAAAAATCCAATAACGATCTGTCCAGAATGCAAAAGCTTAAACATTAAATTTTTAGGCATTGGCACACAAAAAATCGAGACCGAACTTATGAAAAAATTTCCAAACATAAAAATTCTCCGCGCAGACAAGGACACAACCAGCCAAAAAGAAAGTTTTAAAAACATTTATCAGGATTTTAAAAATGCAAAAGCGGAAATATTAATCGGAACACAAATGATTGCAAAAGGTCTCCATCTGCCAAATGTGAATCTCGTGGGTATTATACTCGCAGATGTCGGCTTAAATATTCCGGATTTCAGAAGCACAGAAAAAAATTTCGAACTTATGATTCAGGTTGCAGGCAGAGCAGGAAGAAATAAAAAAAGAGGAAAAGTCATAATTCAAAGCTACAATCCGGATTCAATAACCCTTCAATGCGCTAAGGATCACGATTACGAAAAATTTTACAATTACGAAATTGATCAGCGAAAACTTCTAAACTATCCCCCATTTTCAAAACTTGCAAAAATCACAATTGAAGACAAATCACTGGAAAATTGCATCAAAAAGACAGAAAAAATAAAAAAAGAAATTGAAAAAAATGCAAAAGAAGTTGAAGTGCTCTCATATCCCGCCTTCATTCAAAAACTCAGAAATAAATATCACTTTATTATTTTGTTGAAAGAAAAACCATCAGGGAACGAAATACAACTTTTACTGGATAATATTTATAAAGAATATACAATAGATGAGGGCGTAAGACTCGATATTGACCCCATATCAATAATCTAAAATCAAAAAATGAAACGCTCATTTTCAGGCATTCAGCCAAGTGGAAATATTCATCTGGGAAACTACCTCGGAGCAATTAAGCAACACATCGACCTGCAAAACACATGTGAAGGTATATATTTCATCGCAGATCTTCATTCACTCACCACAGTCCGGGATCCGGATAAACTAAGACAACAAACTTTCGACATTCTTGTCACTTACCTCGCCCTTGGATTTGATCCGGAAAAATCAATAATTTTTAGACAAAGTGAAATAAGCGAACACACAGAGCTTTTTTGGATTTTGGATTGTCTTACATCCGTGCCTTTTTTGGAAAGAGCTCATGCCTGGAAAGATGCAAAAGAAAAAGGGAAAAAAGAACCCACTGCGGGACTTTTAAATTATCCTGTACTTATGGCCGCCGATATTCTCTTATATTCTCCGGATTTAGTCCCTGTTGGCCAGGATCAAAAACAACATGTGGAAATAGCCAGAGACATCGCACAATCTTTTAACAGTACATTTGGTGAAACATTTAAACTCCCGGAACCACTTATCAAAGATGAAGTAAAAACTGTACCGGGGACAGACGGACAAAAAATGAGTAAATCGTACGGGAACACGATTGAAATCTTCGCACCCGAAAGCACAATAAAAAAACAGGTAATGGGAATTGTCACAGATTCCACTCCTGTTGAAAATCCCAAAGACCCACAAAAATGTAATATTTTTGGCATTTACAAACTATTGGCAAATAAAGAGGAAATAAAAGAATTGGAAAGCAAATATCGGGCAGGAGGATTTGGTTACGGAGAGGCAAAAAAAATTCTTCTTGCAAAAATATTGGAATATTTTGCCGATGCCAGAGAAAAATATGACAAACTTCACAATCAAAAAGATTTCATTTATGAAATTCTTGAAGAAGGAAACAAAAAGGCAAAAAACATCGCGGGAAAAATGATGGAAACCGTAAGAAAAAAAGTGGGATTAAGATAAAAAAAATATCCGGAATTTCCTTGTTATTTAAAACAAGTTAATTTAAATTTAGAGCATAATTTTTTTATAAATTAACCTTTCATACCTTGTGTAAGTATATCTTTATCACAGGTGGTGTCTGCAGTTCTATCGGCAAAGGCATCGCCAGCGCTTCTATTGGTGCATTATTAAAAG
>Ga0265297_10010222_pt1 | contig 11864 bp, 12 predicted proteins | sample Munlanlwell13791_FD_192502 | JGI IMG/M metagenome (GOLD analysis project Ga0265297, IMG submission 192502) | Leachate microbial communities from a municipal landfill in Southern Ontario, Canada - Leachate well 137-91 | ecosystem: Engineered > Solid waste > Landfill > Unclassified | place...
TTAAATCCAAAAACCTTCATGGTGTCAAAGACAAAATCGATAATGCCTTTTATCTCCGCTTTTAGCTGTTCCGGCAGACAGAATATATGCGCGTCATCCTGGGTAAACCCGCGCACCCGTAAAAGCCCGTGCAAAACGCCCGCCTTTTCATAGCGGTAAACCGTGCCCAGCTCAAAATAACGGATCGGCAATTCCTTGTAGCTGTGGCTCTTGGATCTATATATCAAAATATGCCCGGGGCAATTCATCGGCTTTAAGATGAATTTCTGCGCCTCGGATGGATCCTCCGCAAAAGTGCTGACGCCATACATATTCTGGCGGTAATAATCGTAGTGGCCCGAGGTATGCCAGAGCCCCTCCTGCATGATGTGCGGAGTGATCACCAGCTGATAGCCGCGCTTTAAGTGTTCTTCTTTTTCGTAATCCTCCAGGAACTTGCGTAAGAGCGCGCCTTTGGGATGATAAAAAACAAGCCCCGCGCCTGCCTCTTCCTGGTACATATCAAAATATCCCAGTTGAGGCCCGAGCTTGCGGTGGTCGCGCTTCTTGGCTTCCTCCAGGTTCTTAAGGTGCTCCTCTAATTCCTTGACGCTTTCGAAAGCCGTCCCGTATATTCTCTGCAGCATCGGGTTAGTCTCGATCCCGTGCCAGTAAGCTCCGGCAACCGACAATAATTTAAAAGACTTGATCTGGCCCGTAGACTCTATGTGCGGGCCGCGGCAGAGGTCCAAAAATTCCTCTCCGGTCTTATATATCGAAACCTTCTCGTCGGGGATATCACGGATGAGCTCGAGCTTATAGCTCTCGTTTAATTTCTCAAACAGCGCCTTCGCCTCGTCTTTAGTCAACTCCTGGCGAATGAAAGGCTCATTCTTCTTGATGATCCGGCGCATCTCGTTCTCGATGCTGGCCAGATCCTCATCGCTAAACGGCTCTTTTTTATCGAAATCATAATAAAAGCCGTCCTCGATCGAGGGCCCGATGGCGAGCAAAACATCAGGCCAGAGTTTTTTCACGGCCTGCGCTAAAACGTGAGAACATGAATGCCGTAATATATCTAATTCCATAGTCCTTTTTTCGCGCAAAAACGCGCAAGTTATAAAGATGGTGGGCCCAAGGGGGCTCGAACCTCTGACCTTCACAATGTCAATGTGACGCTCTAACCAACTGAGCTATGGGCCCAAATCTAAATGATCAATTTTTCAAATGGGCAAGGAGGGAGTTGAACCCTCACAGCCTTGCGGCCATCAGATTTTAAGTCTGACGTGTCTGCCATTCCACCACTCGCCCGTTATTCCAAATGAACAAATGTAATGGAGGCGACGAGCGGAATCGAACCGCTGAATAACTGTTTTGCAGACAGTCGCCTTACCTCTTGGCTACGTCGCCATAAATCTATTTAGTATTTCAAAGAGTCTTCTTGACTTCCTTGATTATCGTCTCCACCGCCGCCAAGCAGCCCTTACCGACGTCGCCGCAGGCAAGCCGTCCTACCCCGGGCTCAATGAACTTATAGCCCATCTTTTTTAGCTTGCTGATATTCTCCTGCACTACCTTATTTTCAAACATCGCTTCGTTCATCGCCGGGGCGATGAGCACCGGAGCGCGCGTGGCGCAAACGACGCAAGTCAACAGGTCGTCGCATATGCCGCCGGAAATCTTCCCGATGATGTTCGCCGTTGCCGGAGCGATTAAGACCACCTCCGCCCTCTTGGCTAAACTGACATGCCCAATCTCCCATTCCTGCGGCGCGTCAAACAAACCGCTATAAACCTGGTTGCCCGAAAGGCTGCTGAAAACTATCGGATTAATAAGCTTCGCGGCTTCTTCGGTCATCACCACGACAACATCCAATCCGGCATCCTGCAGCCGGCGCAGGATATCGCAAGCCTTATATATCGCGATGCCGGCGGTCACGCCCAGCACAACGGTCTTCTTTTTCACTTGGACTTTGCCTTTTTGACGAATACCTTACCGGCGGCGATCTCCATCAACGCTACCGTCGAAGGTTTTATTGCGGGGTTGACCTCTATAAGCTTAGGCATACCCTCAGCCAGTTCCAGGGCCCTTTTGGCGGCCACAATGACCAGCTTATAAACCGAACCTTCGCATTTATCTAACAAATTCTCTAATGGCACGTGCATAGGATTCTCCTCCGATACTTGACTTATTTTTACGCTTTTTTAAGGTGCAGCCGTCTACCTATTATACCTTTAAGCTTCTTTAAGGCCAGAGAAAAATCATCGTTGATGATCCGGTGATCGTATTCCCGCGCCCGGAGCAGCTCTTGCGCCGCCAGCTTCATCCGGCTTACCACCACGCCTCCGTCAGTACGACAACCGCGGCCGCGGATCCTCTCTTTTAAAGCCTCTATAGATGGCGGCAGGATAAAAATGGTAACCGCCCTGCTGCCGTATATTTTCTTAAGGCGCAGAGCTCCCTTTACATCCAAACACAGGGCGAGGCTGCGGCCCCGCTCAAGTTGCCCCTCCACATACTCCCGCGGCGTCCCATAATAGTAATTTAAGAAACGCGTCCATTCAAGTATTTTTTTTTGCCGGCGGGCGCTCTTAAACCCGGCCTGGGTAATAAAAAAATAATCCACCCCCTCCTTCTCACCCGGCCTCTCCGGCCTGGTAGTAAAAGAGATGGACCTGACTACACGATCTCTTAACGTCTTGTCTTTAAGCAAACTGCGGATGAGCGTGGTTTTCCCGCATCCGGACGGCCCGGATACCACGAATATGAAATTGCGCCCTTTTTGGGAAGAGGTTTGTTCCCCGCCGCTCCTCATCACTCTACGTTCTGCAGTTGTTCGCGGATCTTTTCGATCTCGCTTTTTATCTGCACCACCTTGCCCGATACCGCCGCGTCCACGGACTTGGCCCCTACGGTATTTATCTCGCGCTGCATCTCCTGGGCGACAAAATCCAGCTCTTTGCCTATCGCCTGGCTTCCGTTCAATTTCGCCTTAGCGCTTTTAAGATGAAAATCAAGCCTGACCAGCTCCTCGGTAATATCCGAACTTTTTAAAAAACCGTTCTGTTCGTCGGGACTGGCAAGCTCAGAGGCTCTTTGGTCGACTACTTTCTTATATCTGACCTTAATTTGAACGAGGGTCTCCTGGATCATCCGGCAGCGCGCCATCAAATCCTGATATATCTGCGCGCCTTCCCTGACCCGGTTGCGGGAGAGCTCATCCAGGGCTTTTTTCAAAAGCGCCTTCATCCCGGGCAGAGATTCTTTTCTGGCCTTGATATCCTCGACGCTCAAGACTCCCGGCATATGTACCAGCGTATTTATGCTTATCTCATCGCCAAGCTCGAGGTCGTCCTTGGCTTTCTTCAACTCCAGATAATACTGACGCAGCAGCGGCTTGTTCACCGAGACCTTTTGGGTCAGGGCGCCGTTTAAATTAACGGCGCAGGTCACCCGGCCGCGGCCCAGCCGTTTTTCAATTTCCCTCTTCAGGTCTTCTTCCACGCAGGAGAGACCGGGGGGCAGGTGGAAAACAACATCAAGAAACCGGTGGTTTATACTTCGCACATCCATGGTCATCCTGCCCCAAGGCAGGACAGTTGCCGTTGCCGTCCCAAACCCCGTCATGCTTTTTATCATATTATGCCCATACCTTTATTTTCTTTTCTTTCAGCACATCGTCCTTGGTCGGATACAGATCCACGATTATTTCGGAAGGCTCAAACCAGAGTTTTATTTCCCGCTCGGCATCTTCCGCGTTAGCGGAAACATGGACCACGTTTTCGTAAACCCCGGTAGTGGTTATCCTGCCGTATGAGCCTCTTATTGACGTAGGATCGGCTTCTTCGGGATTAGTGGCCCCGGCCAATTGCCGGCATTTTACTATCGCCTCCGGCCCCCAATATACCAGAGCCATCACCTTGCGCCGGTCGTGGAGTTCGCCGCAGATATACTGCATCAGGCCCGCAAAAAAAGGTTTGTCCTTAAGATGCTGGTAATGCTCCTCCGCTAATTTAAGCGAGACCCGGGTCATCCTGGAGGCGACTATCTCCAACTTGGTCTCGGAAAGACGGGTAAGGATATTCCCCGTCAACGATTTTTTCAGCCCATCGGGCTTGATCAGTATTAAAGTTGCCTGGTTCACCTATTGTCCCCCCCTATTCAATAAAATATTGATCACTCTGTCCATGTCTTCCGATGAATAAAATTCAATTAAAACGTGGCCGCGCTTGCGTTGACGCACGATCTTCACCTTGGTCCCATAGACATGCTGCAACGCTTCCTCTTTTGCGGCTAATGAAACATCTCTTTCCTTAACCGCCTTGTGCCTGGTCGAACGCGGCCTGATCTTTTTTACGATGGCCTCTAATTCGCGCACCGACAAGCCTTTAGAAATTATTTCCTGCGCCAGATGCCTCTGTTTATTGGCATCATCCATTTCCAATAACGCCCTTCCGTGGGCATAAGAGATCCGTCCGTTCTTTATCTCTTCCTGTATCTCCAATGGCAATTTCAAAAGGCGCAGGGTATTGGTTATAGATACCCTGGCCTTCCCCACAACATCGCTGACAGATTCCTGGGTCAAGCCAAATTTATCGATCAGGTATTGATAGGCGTGAGCTTCTTCAATAGGATTTAATTCCTGGCGCTGGATATTCTCGATCAGGGAAATTTCTAACGATTCTTCGTCATCCACATTTTTTATAATAGCCGGTATCTCATTGATACCCAATGACTTAGCTGCGCGAAAACGCCTTTCACCGGCGATAAGTTCATAAATATCTCCCCGGCGGCGGACCAGGATCGGCTGGATTATCCCTTTTTCCCGGATCGACTGGGTCAGCTCTTCCAGGCTCTCACTATCAAATTCCTTACGCGGCTGAAAAGGATTAGGCTGAACCTGATCCACTCCTAAAAAAACAATCTTTTCAGTGTGCTCTCCCGCTTCCAGTTCCTTGGGGGGAATTAAAGCACTGATACCTCTGCCCAGAACTTTTCTTTCCATAAGCCACCTATAATATTGTCCAATCTAGAAATTAGGCTTCTTTTGAGCCTTCAATATTGTCCAAATTGCTTTCCGGTATGGGTAATCCCAAAATTTCGTTGGTTAAAGCTAAATATTTGAGGGCGCCGATAGATTCAGGGTCATAAAAGGCGATCGGCTTGCCAAAGCTAGGCGCCTCACCCAGGCGAATACTTCTGGGGATCACTGTCTGATAAACCTTCTCTTTTATTTCTCCCTCGGAAAAATAACGCCGGGTCTCATTAATAACCTCGCGGGTTAAATTAGTCCGAAAATCGGCCATGGTTAAAAATACACCTTCGATCAAGAGGGCCGGATTTAGATTTTCTCTCACAAGTTTAACTGTATTAATGAGTTGCGACAATCCTTCCAGCGCGTAATATTCGCATTGCACCGGTATCAAAACCCCATCGCAGGCGCAGAGAGCATTAATGGTCAGCAGCCCCAGCGACGGCGGCGAATCTAAAAGAATATAATCAAAATTTTCCCGGGCTGATTGCAAAGCTTTCTTCAAGCGGTACTCTCTGCCTAGCGCGCCGACTAACTCTACTTCGGCGCCGGTTAAATCCAGATTTGCCGGAGCAAGACTGAGATTTTCAATTGCCGTAGATTGGATTATTTTCTGCGCTTCTAATTCATCCAGCAGGATATGGTAGGTACCCTTCTCGATCTTGTGCTTATCAACCCCCACACCGCTTGTGGCATTGGCCTGGGGATCTAGATCCACCAAGAGAACTTTTCTTCCGGCGAGCGCCATATAAGTAGCGATATTGATCGCCGACGTGGTCTTGCCTGTCCCGCCCTTCTGGTTACAAATTGTAAGGATTTTACCCATTATACAGTATGCACTTTTCTTACGCGGCCCTGGGCGCCGACGCTGGAAAGCTTTTCTGCCATGCCGCTAAGCCGGTCATAATCTATGCCACGGTAATTTTCCGATTTGTAGACTACCATCTCGCGCCAAATCCTGTAGGCTTCCAATTTTTTCTTGCTCTGCAGCGGATACTTATCAAAATGCTCTACTATCGTCTTGAGCTCGCTTATTTTAGTCACACGATAATAGGCGCCGGGTTGAGCCTCTTTACCACGGTAGATCGTCCCTAGGTATTTAAAATATCTCTGGATGTCCTCTATGATCTGCCGGTTGTCCTCTTTTTGCTTAATAGCAAAATACAGGCCGAAAGTCCCTCCTGCTTTGCTATAGGTAAATACTGCTTCTCCGTCGCAAAAGCCGGTTATATACCATGGATTTAACATACTAATTTATAGAATAATGAAAGTGTTCCAAGTTAAACATTTTCACGGGGAACATTGTCGCGTTGTTATAACTTAATTATCCTAAAATTAACCAAATTGTCAAGTCTTTTCTTTGCCCTTAATACTCACCCGCACTCTGGCGGGCTTGGCGCCGGCCATCCCAAAAAGGCCCTTCTCTTCCTCAGAGATAATCTCGATCTTAACCTTACTGCGCGGGAGTTTCAGCTCCTGCAAAGCCTTATCTATTGCCTCTTCTATAGTCTTGCCTTCAACTTCAACTCTGTTCTTAGACATCGATTATCCCCTGTTTACTGACAGACTGCTGGGTCATCCGTAATTGGAATACCAGCATCAAAATGCTGTTCACGAACCAATACAGCACCAGGCCAGAAGGCATATTATAGAATATTACACCAAATAAAACCGGCATAATATACATCATCATCTTTTGTTGCTCGGCAGCGGTTGAGCTAGCTCCCGACGAAGTCATAGTCAATTTCTGCTGAAAGAACATCAAAATCGCCATTAATACCGGCAAGATATTTATATCCTTCCCCACAAATGGTATAGCCTGGGACAAGGAAATGAGCTTATCCGGCTCAGCCAGATCTTTGATCCACAAAAAAGTCGCGCCCTTCAATTCAATTGAGCGGATTAGCCCCTGATAAAGCGCAAAGAATATGGGAATCTGGAGGATCATCGGCAAACACCCGGAGAACGGATTAACCTTCTCTCTCTGATACAGCTCAAGCACCTTCTTATTCAGCTCACTGGCATCCTTTTTATATTTTGCCCTTAACTCCTCAACCTTGGGCTGAATTTCCTGCATCCTCTTCATTGAACGCATCTGCTTGATACTCAATGGGAAGAGAATAAAATAAATTGCCACACTTAATAAGATCAGGGTCAGGCCCCAATTGCCGACAATATTATTAATGAATCTGAGCCCTTGCATCAGCGCTCGGGCAATGGCATCAAATATCCCGTAGTAAACAACCGCCCCCCACTCTACCTCTGAAGCTTTTAGGAGCTGTAACTCCTGCGGTCCCAAATATATATGAAAATTTAACTGCTGAGTTTGACCCGGCAATATTTTTAAGGGATAAACAATGCCCATTTCACTGTGCTCATTAGAAATTTTCTTAATATACCCCTTGTACCCCGATTGCTCGGGCTGGACCACAACGCAAAAATACCGATCCCTGAAGCCGGCAAACTTGATCTCTCCGGAAGTGGAGTAATTTCTAAAAGGCGACAAGTGCACAACCTTCTCTTTTTCCGCGAAATATATCTCTTTTAAGCGTTCGGCGAAATGTCCACTCTGAATTTTAAGCTCACCAATAACTAAAGGATATTCCAGGCTAATAGGCGCGGAACCCAGGTTCTCAATCGTAATACCTAACTCCATATTATATTTAGATTTAGGAGATGAGAATACCTTAGTAATCCGCTTATTTGTATCCTGGTGAACAAATGTGATTTTATGTCCATTCTGGGATACTTTAAAAAGCAGCTCTTTATCAGGTAAAAGGAAGCCAGTGTGCAGATCGAACGCCGAGTTTTGATAATCTTTAAAAATCGCTTTCTTAAGTGTTGCGTAAGGAAGGGCGAATTCAATATCCTGACTAGGCAGGTAAAAATTCTGAAGGGACGACTCGTCCCAAGATTGGACAATCGGCGCTTTTGCAGCCGCAGGCTGCTGCGCTGCAGGTTTGGTTGCTGTAACTAGTTGCTTTTGCTGTGGATACATCTTGGAGGTAACAAAAGACCACCCAGTTACAATCAATAAAGATAAGGTTATCGCTAATAAAAGCCTTTTTTCGTTAGTCATTTTATTTTAGAGGGTCGTAACCACAGCTTGGGTTAAATGGATGACAGCGGCTCAAGCGACGCATTCCCTTAAGCCCGCCCCGGACAACACCGTATTTGACAACTGCCTGCCTGGTGTATTCCGAGCAGCTGGGATAAAAACGGCATACCTTGGCTATAAAAAGATGCTTTGAAACCTGCTGATAAATCCATATAAGACAAAGGACCGCTTTACGGATCATATGGAGAGTTTACGCCGGCCGGCTAGCCTGCGGCGCTTAATAACATTTCTGCCGTGCTCGGTCTTCATGCGCTTGCGGAATCCATGGCGGCGCTTGGCAACGATTATAGTTGGGGTTTTTAGATGTTTCTTCATGGGAATTCCCTCTTTCTCGACGGGAAAACTGCCGCGGCGGCATTTTCCCGAAACTTATTAAAATGTTATACTTTCATCCCTCTTCAAATGGATGAATTCGGAAATTATAACACAAAAAGCCGTGAAGTCAAGTAGCAATATTATTAATATTGTTTCTAGCGGGTCCTGTCTCGGGTCGTGTGCTTGGGGACGCTCGTTTTGCCCCTGCGAGGCAAAACATCGCTCGGGTCGGCTGCGTCGCTCTCACCTGCTACGCAAATAGCGGGTGAACCTTGCCCGCTCCTTGCCTCCACGCCCCGCGCACACGACCCGAGCCACCCGCTAGCACAATATTTACACGTCACGCTATTTGGCATTGCGTGGGTGTTGCCTTGTGGCCTGCACCCAACGCTTATGAGCACCTAGCCCTAATTGGCACCCGGCGCTAAGATGTATTGCGCCGGTGTTCCCTCGTGGGAAAATTGCGTTGGTGTTGCCTTGTGGCCTGCACCCAACGCTTATGAGGAATTGCGTTGGTGTTGCCTTGTGGCAAATTTTATACTTGCAAAGAACGCTTTGTCTGCTATAATAAGATATCCGTTTTGCGGAGTCGTGTTTTTGTCGTCTCAAAATCAACCCTTAAATGCAGAATTAACGTTGTCCACGCCTGTGGATAACTTGTGGATACTGTGGAAAAGCCAACATTAATCGATATTTGGAAAAAGGCCCAAAGCGCTATCAGGGAAGAAATCGGCGAGAGGGCTTTTGAAATATGGCTGGCGCCCCTAGCAGTCAAAGAGGGAGGGGGGCAGAAGCTTATTTTCGAGGCGCCGGATGATTTCTTTAAGGAACGCGTGGCAGGAAATTACGCCGAGATCATCCTGGCCGCCCTGAAGAAGGCCTCCGGACACAGTATTTCCCTGGAATTTAAAGTCAATCCCACCTTGGTCCAAAAGCCCGGCTTGTCCCAGCCCGAAGAAACCAAGATCCGCGTTAATGACGCGCCGGACGGGCTGGCGCTAAATCCGCGCTACACCTTTGAGGCGTTCGTGGTCGGGCCGTCCAATCGCTTCGCTCACGCCGCATCCATGGCTGTCGCGGAATCTCCGGCCAAAGCCTACAATCCTTTATTTATATACGGTGGCGTGGGCCTGGGAAAAACCCATCTCATGCAGGCTATCTGTCATCAGGCTAAAGTACGTTCCGGCGGGACAGTCAAGATCTGCTATCTGCCCGCGGAAAAATTCGCCAATGAGTTGATCGATGCCATCCAGCACAAATCAACCGCCCAGTTCAGGCAAAAATACCGCGGAGCCGATATATTGGTATTGGACGATATACAATTTATTGCCGGAAAAGAAGCCACCCAGGAAGAATTCTTTAACACCTTCAACGCCCTTTACGACGCGCACAAGCAGATAATAATTTCCTCCGACAGATATCCCAAGGAAATACCGCGGATGGAGGAAAGGCTTATCTCGCGCTTCAGTTGGGGGCTGGTTACCGATATACAGCCCCCGGATTTGGAAACCAGGATCGCTATTTTAAAGAAAAAAATTGAGAAGGGGCCGGATAGCGTCCCGGATGAGGCGATCTCGTTCATCGCCCAACTGGTCAAAACCAACATCCGGGAGTTGGAAGGCGCGCTTATCCGGGTCATCGCCTATTCCCGGATGGAAGAAAAACCTATTACCCTGGAATTGACCAAGGTCATCCTTAAGGACCTGGCCAAAGACCGGGTTAAATTGATCACTATCCCGCAAATAATCCGTCATGTAGCCGATGAATACGGAATCACCACACAGGACCTGACTACCAAGAGACGGGACAAAAACATAGTATTGGCGCGCCAAACCGCCATATATTTAAGCCGGGAGTTGACCGATTTCTCCCTGCCCGAGATAGGAAAATTATTCGGGGGTAAAGATCACACTACCATTTTACACTCTTACAACAAAATAAAAGAGGAGTTGGCTAAAAACCTCAAATTAAAGGAGCAAATCACCCGTTTAACACAGACAATTAAAACTATTTAATTACATATATTTAAATTAAATTCTTATTAACAGTTTATGGGTATATTATTCAACGGCAAATTTCATTGTAAGCATTCATATGAATTGGTTTTATGGACTTGTTAACAGAATTTAAAGTGTATTACTACTGATACTGCTGTTTAAATATATATAATATTAATATTAGTCATAAGGGGGAAGGATGAAGATCAAGACACAAAAACAAAATTTAATGAACAAGATCCAGGCGATTCAGAACATAATCACCACCAAGAGCACGCTGCCGATATTGTCCAATATTTTACTGGAAGCGCAAAAAGACAGATTAAAACTTACAGCAACCGATCTTGATATTGGGATAAGCTGTTCAATACCTGTGAATATCCTGGAAGCAGGCGCGATAACTGTTCCCGCGAAAAGATTTAGCGATATTATTAAGGAATTACCGGAAGATGAAGTAGAGATAAACACTAAAAAGAATAACCTGGTAAATATTGAAACAAAATCTTGCCAGTTCAAATTGATGGGTACACCGGCCGAGGAGTTCCCTAAGTTGCCCGAGTTCCAGGATAAAGAAGTCGTTCGCCTGGACCAGTGGTCGCTGAAAAAAATGTTCTCTCAGACCGCGTTCGCGGTTTCGTCCGATGAGACCCGATATGTGTTGAACGGGATATTATTAAAAATAAAGAATAATATCTTAACCATGGTGGCGACGGACGGCAGGAGGCTGGCGATCGCGGATAAAAAATTATCTAACCCTTCTAACAAAGAAATACAGATAATCGTTCCCATAAAAACTATTCACGAGTTAAACCGCAACTTGCAGGAAGAAGGAGAATTATCGTTGATCCTGGGGGCGAATCAGGTGTTGTTCGAGGTTGAGGAAACAACGATAATTTCGCGGTTGATCGAAGGCCAATTCCCGGATTATCAACAAGTCATACCTCCGGTCAGTCCCAACAAGATCAAGGTCAACCGGGAATTATTCCTGATGGCGGTAAGGCGGGCCGCGCTGCTTTCTACCCCGGATTACCAAGCGGTGAAGATCGAGATTTTTCCACCTAAGGGCTCTTCGCAGGAGGCGCGGTTGGTGATATCTAAGTCTACCCCTGATGTCGGCGAGTCACGCGAAGAGCTAAGTGTCGGATACGCGGGCAAAGAGATAGCCATAGGTTTTAACCCCCACTACTTAACGGACGTGTTGAAGAACGCCGGCGAGGAGAATATTGAATTTGAAATGACCGACAGCGACAAACCGGGCGTTATGCGCAGCGACGGGTATGTTTATATCGTCCTGCCGATGCGCCTTAGCTGATGGGCCGCGTATGGAGCAGATAAAAGACACGCTTCAGGCGGTGCTTGCCGGCCTGAAAAATATACATAAAAACGATACCGAAGCAGAAAAAGCTTTTAAGTCTTTTAGAAA
>Ga0265297_10010223_pt1 | contig 11864 bp, 7 predicted proteins | sample Munlanlwell13791_FD_192502 | JGI IMG/M metagenome (GOLD analysis project Ga0265297, IMG submission 192502) | Leachate microbial communities from a municipal landfill in Southern Ontario, Canada - Leachate well 137-91 | ecosystem: Engineered > Solid waste > Landfill > Unclassified | place...
AACTTAACAAGTGATCTTCTGTAAACCATTTAAAATTGTAATCAGCATATACTGAATCATAGTCAGTCAGCGCCTCATCAAATACTATTTTTCCATTAAAATAGTCAACTTCAAAACCACTAACTATTAATTGTTTATTTCGATAAACTCTAATTTTGGGATTTTGGTTCCAATTTTTAAAAGAAAACTCATATGTTCTATAGTCAGTAGTGGGTCTGGCTTGCTCAAAATAAACTGGAATATTTTGCGCACACGGAATGTAGCCTTCCAGTAACCTAATAAAATCTGTTGTATATTGATTTAAAAGTGTAGTCCCTGTTCCAAGTGCAGAAACCACAACATATTGTATTTCAGAACTCTCTTCATCGTCCACAGTATATGTCCAGGTTGCAATGTAATCTCCTACTGTTTGTGACGAAGATATATTCCACTCATAAAGGTAAAACCCTGTATCTATTTTTTCTGGGCTTGCACTGGTAATAACCGCCAAACCTGTCAATTCTCTATTAATACTTAGTGATATTTCAGATGGATCAACAGGTTCTCCATCGAAATTTGTAATCCGCACCATAAGTGTGCCGATATCCCCTTGTACAAAAGACCCTTTTTTATCAGATATAAATTGTGCCATTCTTACCTTGGTTTATTAAAAATAATTATTGCTATTTCTATATTATTATTTTTCAATCAAATTAACCTTTATTTTTTAGTCCATTATACCAATTATGTGATGCCGCTTTTTGATAATAGCTATTATCATCTATACTCCTTAAATAAGGCATTATCCTATCTTCTGTTTGAAAATATAGTGCTATAATGTCATTGTCAGGAAGATAATAAGCCGATTGTATTCCATTATTTAGCAAGGACATTCTGATTTCGTCTAAACCAACAATATCAGACTGCGCTTCTTTACCTATCTGCTCTTTAATCATTGAAATTTGTTCCTTATTTTTAAGGAGCGTTTTATATTTTTCACACAATATTGCCCCAGCGTTATTTAATAATGAATATTTTGACAATATTGTATCAAGAATATCTTTTTTAAATGGAGCTGCACATTGCACCACCTGACCATCACACTGCCCACATTCATAGTTATGTTGCAAAAAACTAGCCCATTCTAAAATAGAATTATGGTTACTTATAGCCCCCTTACCTCCCAAATCATAATAAATGAACCTATAGTAACAGGGTAATATATTTATTTTTTTGGTCTTTTTTGCTTCATACTTTTTTCCCTTAAAGCCAAAAATTTCTACCAAACATCCCTCTATAATCATATCTGGCAAAAATATAAATTTATCAGATCCATCATTTAGTTCAATATGCAACGAATCTTTTAGAATTATCGTCATCTGATCAGATGGAACGGTATAGTCAACTCCTGCTAAAAACAAAATATCATAAATTATTATTTCTAACCAAGAATGTCCTGGAACCTCTGATATGCCAGTCTCAGATATACGCATTTTATTCAGTGGCTTATCAGCTACTGGTCCGCCAATCTCTTGTATTTTTTTTATAAGATACTTTGCCTGACTTTCATTGAACATGCTATATAAAAAATTTGCATAGCTATACGGGTCTTCTATTTGAAATGTTTTTATGACCGCTTTTTCAAAGCTGTTATACTTCTCTAAATTTTCTTTAAATAAAGCCAGCACTCCCGGAGCGCCAAGTTGTCTAAGTCGTTTATTTTTTTCTTTTTTTCGTAAAAGACGACTATTGCCTTTTCTCTTTGAGACCTTATAGAAATTTTCAAACATATATATTATATATAGAAAATATGTTTAAAAAATCCTCTAGCATTTATTCCACTTTAACTGTCCCAGTCTATTATATATCATATATGGAAGAAGTTCTTCTCCATTATCAATTTCGTCTTTTCTCATCCTTTCAATGACACACGCTGCTAGCCCCGCAGTAAAGGCAGCTGCAACGCTAGTGCCTGTAATAGATGTATATTTATTATTTGGAGCAGTAGTATAAATTATATCCTGAGGAAGGACCATTATAATAGAGTTTCCGTCATATTCTATTTTTTTTATAGATTTATTCGTATTATACTTGCAGGCTAGTGCTTCTTTATAATAAGCCGGATAACCTTCTTTCGATTCCACTTTATTAACTTTTGAAGCGGCAATAATGCATATCCCTTGATCGTATGCCTTTTTAATACAATCATTTAATACGGGATAATCGACATCTGCGCTAATCGCCAATAATATAATATCAACCTTTTTAACTATTCCCCATAAGATACCTGAAACAATTGAATTAAAATTTCCCTGCCCGTGTTTATCAAAAACTTTTGCAAAATATAATTCAGAATCATATGCGAGTCCTCTTATAGCCTCGCTATTATCTGCCGCAATTATTCCAGCCATTGCGGTAGCGTGACCAATAGCATCAGATTCATCTTCATCAATAAAAGATACTGAATCAACAATATTCTTAAGGTCCATATGGGCAGGACATCCGGTGTCCAATATGGCAATCTTAACAAACTTGCCTGTTAACCCCTTTCCAATACCATAATTTTCAGATGAATAGGTAACGCTCTTATGTAGCTTAACATCTGCTAATTTTTTTTTCCTTAATACTGAAACTTTATATTTATCAATCATTTAAAAATCTCTTTCGGAACATTAAAAATTTCACCTGATCCAAACATCTCTATACCGTAATTGCATGGAACAGTCTGCGTAAAATAAACATATTTTTTTAACGACAAAGCTATATTCAAAGTCAAATAATCATCAGTTATAATATGTTTGCATCTATTAATTTCTTCATATTTTTTTAATATATTTTTTTTATTGGGGATATACCACTTTTTCATATATGGCATTTTTAAATTATTCAAAACATAATCTCTAAGTCTAACATCTCCCAAAGATAAACCAATAGTTCCTTTTTTTTGTTTATTTTTAGGACAATAACAGATATCGTATCCTTCGCCAGCCCACGACATTCCGCACATCTTATAATATATTTGAAATAAGCTTTTATTTATTTTTTTATTTCCAGATAAAATATCATTTATAGCAACATCGTAAATCTTTTCATCAGTTCCAGACCCCATAATCTTATTTATTTTAAATAAATTGTCTGGAAAAAATTGTATTTTATTTGTCAAATTAAATAAAATATCATATTTTTTTGGTAAATCCAAATAGAACTCTGCAAGACTAAAAACTTTATAAATTTTCTTATTATATTTAAAAATATTTTTAGCATCAGCATCCTTAACAACCCACGATATTTTTGCATCATTATATTTTTGAAGCAATCCTGTTGTTAAAGATGTTGCTGTTAAACATTCAGACAGGTTTCCAACATGCACTATAGCTATATCCATTTTATATTACCTTTAACTATTCTTGATCCTGACGCCCCAAAGAAGACAGCTCCTCTAACTCGGTCTTAAATCCTCGGTCTATGTCTGACCCCAAATCAATATCACTCATATCATCATCTTTTTCCCTATCTACTGAAAAATCCTTTACACGACTATCTATTATCATATCATCAAGCAGTGCATCTTCTCTTTTTTTAGATAGTTTAAGCTGTTGTTGGTAAATGGCATTATATTGTATAGATTGCTCATATCCTATTAATTCAACATCCCCCTTTTTTATTAACAATTTTAAAATATCTGATTCATAAACGATCTTCTTTACGCGGTCGTCATATAATATGCAATGATATTGGTTCTTAAACTCAAGCAAAGGAACCTTTGCATCCTCGTTATTCTTTGGATTTGGCTTGGGAACAATAAGCTCATAAGGGAATTTGCTCCTTAAATATTGCACATCGTTTCCTATTGGCAGCTTATTGGCACTCTGACTTTGTCCCTTTATAGGGGATTTATTTTGTAGCATACCGATTATATCTATAGATGACACCATTTTTGCTGCGGTAACATAATAAATTTGCTCATTCCCCATAAGTGCCCTAATATTAGAAATGTCTTTAATATTAAACTTTCTTGATCCACTATCTGTATAAAATATAATACTTTCTTGTTTCATATTTACAAAACAAACCATTAGAAATTCTCCCTTATTATCTTATCTAATCTATCCTTAGCCATTTTAGAAACACTTTCTATAGAATAGCGGTCTTTTACAAACTCGCTCAAAATTCTATTTTTTTCGGCTGCATATGGATAATTTTCATAAACTTCCCTCATTAATTTTCCGGCATTTTTTATACAATCTTCCGATTTCAACTTTGGAAAAATCTGACTATCCCAATAATGAACATTCATTGTTCCTGGCTCGACTCGCTCATAATCATCCACGTCAAGTAAAAAAGAGTTGTCTTTATTTAAAAACATTGTTTGACCACTCACATTAGTACCTATAACAGGAATTCCACATAGTGATGCCTCTATATATGGTATGCAAAAGCCCTCAGCACGACTGTAGAGGCAAAAAGCATTAGCGGACCGGTATAATGACGGCATATCTTCTTCCGGTATAACACGACCGCACCTGGCGATGTGTGCCGGATTACTTCCACCATATCTATTTATATATTTTTGTATTTCACTTTTAATAATATCTTGCTTTCCGATACCATATTGATACCTACTAACAATTAATAATGTAACATTGTCGTCTCCAGAAAAATTCTGCAAATAAGATTTAAGCAAAACATCATACCCCTTACGATACGACCACCCAAAAACACTTAAAAAAACAAAGTCTTTTAATTTGGGATTAAAAATATATTTATCTCCATTAGGGGTATATTTCTCAATATCTACAGTATCAGGAATCACGAATATTGGCTTTTTAACGTTGTGCTTTTCAAGTATATTTTTACAAAAATCTGATGTAACCCAAATTTCATTATATAAACTGCATGCATCTACAAATTGATCTGGAATTGTTTGAGCCTCAATAGTAGTATATAATATATTATAGCCGCAAAAACTAGCCTCAGAAAATGATGGAATTATAGAATCAATAGCTATCGTTTTTTTAGAACTTCCCTTATTTGAGAGCCCTATATTAGATAGCTTTCTTAATTCGCAATCCTTAAGGTCATTTTTTAAAGACTTAATAGGATCAATTTTTAAATTACATCCCAAGGTATTTAATCCAAAAGCGAGATTTCTATTAACCTTAGCATATCCTCCTGCGTCATAAAAGTGACCCCTTATTTTTATTGTCACATCATCTGAGCTATCATTTTTTTTAATTAATGATGCATTGCTTGTGATATTATTTAGCTTAATATTCATATCTTTTTGTTTTTTTAGCAAATTTTTTTCTACGCGGCTGTTTGTAGTAGTACATATATTAAACTTTCCACAGACCACCATTTGCTGAAAATTATTAGATTTTTTAATATTGTCAGTAGAAATATATTGTGGTCTATGATCCTCAAAATAGGAAACACTCAGATTTATGTCTGTTAAAAAAACTGTATTTCCTGTTAAATTTATAAATTCCATAAGTTTAAAAAAAAACTAACCTCAATATTATATCGAAATTAGCTTAAAAAAAATTAATATAAAAAATTTAATAAATATTAATCCAATATTGCCGAATTATATATAACATAGTGGCTTAGCCCATCTTTTGGTATTTGCACCCCATCTATGCCGTTACTTACCATAATTCTTAAAAATTCTTTTGGATTTTGGTGATAAAAAACATCCGCCCAAATATTAATAATTTGACCTACTGCATCATCCGCCTGATTAATAGCATCTATTAATTTTAATTTTGCAGTATATTGATTTTCATCCCAATTTGACATCGCTGTTAATAAAATTTCCTTATCCACGCTAGATAGCAATCTTTTAATAGCAGATAGTGAAAGTTTCTTTCCTCCGGGGACTAATATGTTTGCCCCGTTTCGTATAGCTGCTCTCGTGACATTCTTGCCATAAGACAGGGCTTGACCCTCATCTGTGGTGAAATATATACCAGGTCCCTCTGCCATTGAAGATCCCAGCTCCTTTCCCATTGATAGCCCCTTATTAGGGTCATAATCTGCCAGGGAAAATGGAGTCGCATCCCCACGATACAGTTGAGGCAGTCCCTGCTTTTGCTCACTGCTAGCCTGCTTTATAGGACAAGCCCCATATATTTCATCTAGGGTCCTTGATCCCCCCTCTACAAACCAACTGGCAAGATCGCTTCTACAATGAACGATGTTTAATATTCTATCTGTAATTAACAATTGCTCCTCTGCGTTCTTCGCAAATCTTAACTGATAAGCATTATTCATTAATTTTTCAATAGCATAATCACTTATTCTCCATGCTCCCTTATCGTCATCAAAAAAACTCTCTGCCTTATCAAAATGCTCATGATCAAGATCTAATTCCAGTTCATCCCTAATAAGACCTTCTAAAGCCCCTACCGGAGCGTGCCCCGTTAAAATGTTATTTACATTAATTTTAAATATATTTTCTATAATAATACCTGATATAAGATTCATCCCCTTTACATCCCTAACAAAGCCTAACGACGCATAGTCTATCCAAATCTTTTTTAGCCGTTGGGCAGGAACAACTGTCCAAGACTGCCTATACCCCTCATTTTTTAAATTGTCATTATATTCCTTAACAACATCTGCTGATATCTCACTATTATAGTTCTGCATTTCCTCATAATCCAAGTCAGTTAAGTCCCTGGGTTGAGGGTAGTGATTTTTAAATATGGCATTTTCGCCATATTTAGAATTGTCTACATATTTTTTTTTTTGACATTCTGAAATTTCATTATTAATTTCAGATGTTTCAAGGGCAGACTTTATTGTATTAATAAGATTTTTAATATAAGCTTTTTTAAAGGCTATGAAATCATTTAAATATAGTGGGCTATCTAGCTCTTTTTGTAACTTACTGTCATTTTTTGACAGTTTTATGATAGTTTCGTTCAATTTAGCCATTTTATGAATCTTATTAGCAAATTGTTCCAAGCTCTGTCTGAGCATCATTTCTCTTGGTGATAAATGGGGCTTGCCATAATATTGACTGCGATAGGGACTGTCAATACCATAATCGTCGCCTGCGTCTTCATCGCTATCCGCAATATACATATTAGGCTCATCCGACTCTTGGTCAAAAATTTTACTTTCGTCCTTATTCACAGCCCAGTTTCCAGAAACCAGTTGTTTATATAGATCTGCGTATTTCTGATATCTTCCCCCTTCCTTAAATCTTTTAGCTGGAATTCTAAGAGCCTTAACGTATGACTTTACAATGTCTTGGTCAAATTTTCCGCTATTATAAATATCTTGGAATATCTTATGGAAAACCCCGAAAGAGTCAGATAATATAGCTCTGGCATTTTTATCATCTTTAAAATACCACCCATATTTCTCATCTAAAAATTCTTCATTATCCAAGCCTAACTTTTTTAAATTCTTATATTTATTAACCGTCTTCGAAGCTTCTTCAAAAACATTTTCATCAAAGTCGCCGCTCTTACCCAATAAAGAATCTGCAGCTATCATAGATAACTGGTCGTCTGTAAGTTTTCCTCCTGAATCTTCATCATATTTTTTTATTTTATTTATAGCCTTTCCTATCTTTCTCTTTTCTTTCATAATTTGAAGCGGCTTTATTTTTTCAACTATCTCACTGAAAACATCATCATTTTTAGAAAGACCCATTTTGCCATTAACAAATTTGTCAAAATTATCCTGCATCAATTTGGAATAAATTTCCATAGTTTCCGACATTCTTGTTCTTCTATTTCCGTCCTTTATATTGTTTTTTAACTCTGTGGTTAAAGTGTCTCCTAAATCCTGAAATTGTTGAGAAAATCTATTAAATGCATCCTTATTTTTTCTTAGATCAGATAGCTTTTCATCTGAGCGAATAGATTCTATATTGGATGTTCTTGATTCAGAAATAGCTCTTGACTGGTCCGACAATACTCTCTTTAATATTTCTCTAACACCATAATTCGACGCCCAATTGATAAGGGTGCTCTGCATACTTTTATTTTGAATCAATTCATTATTGTAAACATTCCTTAATCTAGAAATTATTTCCTCATCTGTTTTTAATAAAAATGTAACATCTCGTTTATTTGCAGAAGATTGCCAATCTGGTCCAATGCTATTATTTAAAAACGCTTTAATATCATGAGGAATTAAATTAGGATTATTAAAAAACCAGTTTACAACCTTATCGGAGAACTGCTGTTCAAGAGGATCTCCAGAATAAACCCCACGGCTATATGTGCCTGTAACATATTTAAGTCCATCCAAGGCTGCCTCATAATATTCATCTGACTGGATATCTTTTAAAATATTTTCATTTGAAAATATTAAAAGTCTGGCAACATAGGGATCTAATTTATATCTAGAAACTAATTCATCCCTTATACCAATAATCTTACCTCTGATATCTTCCGGTAAATATTTTTGAAAATCGCCGACCTCGCCGCCAGTAGACTTATACAAAGATACCCTCGGATTATCCACATACTGCTGTATCTCAGACATATCTATTCTTGATTTAATCTCTGCCAACCTGTCAATATTATCTTTAATATTTTCCGCGATATCAGGAGCCATGCCCTGCATAAATTCATATTGAGATGATATATCAGATGTCCCCTGCAAATTAGACAAAACACCAGATTGAGACTCTTGTTCAACAGGTTGTAGCGATGGATCACTTATTTGTCTATCCCGAACATACTGATGTTGCTGCATTTGTCTTTTATTATTAAACGGATGAGCATGCTCTGTCCCTCTAACTGGTACCTGTTTATAAATAGACTCAAAAACCTTAGCAGCCGCAGGTTCTCCATATACATTTGTCAACTTGTTAAAAACCTGTTTAAAATATGGGCTTTGCTCTAAGTCCATAAGGTGCTGCCTGTCAGATTCAGACAGGGACGATCCTATTGTAGTATTAGCAAATAGCAAATGTAAACTATCTTCTATTTCACTCAATGAATAATCTCTAGCCAATTTTATAACCTTTTCAACCATCTATTTATATCTCCAGTGGCAATTTTTAATAATTATCTATCTATTTTTTCGGGAATTATCTTGGGATTCCTCTTTATAAATTGTAGATCCATCGCCGCTTCCCTGAGTCATATATCCTGTATAACCCTCTGCTGATAGCCCATTCGCGCTCTGTAATATAAGGAGGGCATCCTGTGCAGCTTTTCTTTTGAGACTGTTTAGAACGATAACATCCAGCAAGTTTATCAAAATAAAAATAATCTGGATCAGATTCGCTATCCATATCAAATCCTAAAACTTTATATATGTTGCCATCTGTCCAGCAGTTATCAGACCAACTGACTATTTTTTCATAACCACATTCCTTCGCCCAAGAAACAAGCTCTTTAAATAATTTAGAAGCTCCACCCTGTACGCTAAATCCATCTTTAAAACAAAGTCTATTGAGAACGACGCATTTATCAAATCCATTTTGACGATGATGTTTGCTCGCCGTCATAGATGCCATAATTTCCCCATTATATTCTAAATTAAAGAACTTTATCGTTCCATTTCCGTACCCCTGTATATGATTGTCATTTAAAAAAGATTTAACCTCATCATTATTAATAACACATTTCCTTGCACCTATTTTTATTAAGTTGCATCCTAAAATAGTTTTTATAAAATTTAATAATTGAGAAGACCTCTCATACCATGTGTGTTCAAATATATGGAATAGTCTTATACCTAGCTCCCTACACATCAGTGTCTTATCTATATGTTTTCGACGAGCATTTTTCCCCAAAACCTCTTCGGAGTGCCAATAGCTCCCATTAAATTCTATAGCAAACTTTTTACTTGGAATATAAATATCTAATTCATATGGCGAAATAATTTTCCGAGTATTAAACTCTACATCAAACCCATAAGATATTAAAATATCTTTTATAGCACTTTGTGTTTGATGTGTAGGATATGTATAGCACTCGTTATATCTGCCTTTAAACTCAGAGGAATTAAGCTGATTAGTCAATGAACCATAATTTAAATTATATTTATCGCATATCTCTGATAAGGTGCTGTCTTTCAAGTCATCCCAAAAATTCTGACTTCTTAAGGTATTTATTGTGTTAAAATTATTATTTAAATTATTTTTTATATATTCTTTCAAAGATTCTGATATTTTCTTTTTAATATCATAGTGCTTAGCGACATTATCTACTCCATATATATCCATAATTGTTTGCACAATCTTATCCTGGATATCACTGCTTTGAAATGGGTATTCTACTCCATATTTTTCTAAATTACTTTTTTTAATACCCTCAATGATATCATTGGATTTAAAGACATTTTCTACACCATATCTACTTAAATTTGTTTCTTTTGTCTTTTTTTGTACGCTTCTATCTCCAAATGGAGATACACATCCATATCTTTCCAAGTTAGTATCTTGTACCTTTTGCTTAATATCAGAGTTTTGTATTGGTGCGGTAACTCCATACTTTTCTAAATTAGTATCAATAATTTTTTGTTTAACTTCATTATTTTTACTTGGATTTTCATAGCCAAATTTCTTTAAATTTGTTTGCCTGATTTGCTTCTGTATTTCCTGGTTATTTAAAACACATTCTGTCCCATACTTCTCTAAATTAGTCCTTTTAGTCTTATTAAGGATCTCTGCGTTTTTATTAGGATACTCAACTCCATATTTCTCAAGATTTGTTTGTTTTATTTTTTCTTTAACCTCATCGCTTTCAAAAACATTTTCTACACCATATTTTTTTAAGGTTGTTTGCTTTATTTTAGTTCTAACATTCTCAGTTTTTCTTGTTTCCGATATTTTATGTTTAATATCTTTATTTTTACTAGCTATCTCTGTCCCATATCTTTTTAAATTTGTTTTTTTAGCCTTATCTCTAACTTCTTTGTTTAAGAATGGAGACTTCTGCTGTCGCATCTCCTGTATTTTACATTCTTTATGGCATGCTGAATTGTTTTTTACAAATTGAGCCTTTCTAAGGTCATGTTCCTTTCCGCAAAACCTACAAGTAGCCACAATAAATTTATTAGATGATCCTCCTAAAGCACTTGGATAATAACCATATTTTTCAAATGTCTCTTTTTCCAGTATTTCAGATTTAAAATTAAATATTTTTCGACAACTTGATGACATGCCGGTTCCTTTGCATAGTATAGTGCATTACACTAAATTATACCACAATATGTTCACATTAAAAAAAGAAAAGGGCAAAATACCCTTTTCTTTTTTTTTAAAAACTTAAAGATTAGCAGTTGCGACTAGGTAGCCGAAACCACAGTAATCTTCGATATCGCGTAATCATTGATAATTGCGATACCAACTTCTTCATAGATAACCCATCCAAGTCTTAACTTTTTAGGATCGTCAGCAGGAAGGACGGTGATATCCTGACGAATCGGGAATGCACCAACATTCTCTGCAGAAGCCACAACCAGAACAGTTGAACTATCCATACGAGAGCTTACGTGTATATCGGCTGTCCAAAGGTGTCCAAAGAGACCAGTCGACAGGATTTCACGAGTTGTAGCTTCGTCATAGAAAGTTTTACCTAACGCACGGATCGTAGAATACTGATTGGCATGCATAATTATCTTAGCAGCAACCAAGTCATGCTGTTCGATATCGCGGAAAGCACGGTTCAACGAAGCAACTGAAAGCGAACCAACAGAAGCAATAACCTGTGTGCCGTTATTATCAGCAGCAAAAATCAGTGCATTAAAGATATTGGTGTCTTCAGTCTTCTGAATAGCTTCTTTAGCTTTAATCTGTGCACGGTCTACAATATAGAACCGACGAGCCTTAATTTCAGACAGTCTAACCGTAGGATTAGCAGCTATTTCAAAAGTAGGAACAAGTACTTCTTCACCAGCGATATACATAT
>Ga0265297_10010224_pt1 | contig 11863 bp, 9 predicted proteins | sample Munlanlwell13791_FD_192502 | JGI IMG/M metagenome (GOLD analysis project Ga0265297, IMG submission 192502) | Leachate microbial communities from a municipal landfill in Southern Ontario, Canada - Leachate well 137-91 | ecosystem: Engineered > Solid waste > Landfill > Unclassified | place...
TCATGCTTGCCTCCGTTTCCAATCAGCCCAGTAATCCTTGGCCGTCCTGATGTCCTTCGCCTGTGTCTTCTTCGATCCGCCCGACAACAGAATGACGATCGACCGACCGTGACGCCCCAAATAGACCCGATACCCGGCGCCGAGATGCTCCCGCAGTTCCAGAACACCATCGCCCACCGGTTCGCAATCGCCAAAATTGCCGGCCTCGATCCGCTTCAAGCGAAGCCGAACCTTGGCTTGCGCCTGCTTGTCGCGCAGTGATAGCAGCCACTCGGTGACCGGCTCATGACCACCGGCGGTTTGGTATCGGAAAACTTCGATCATGGAAAAGTGTAGCTTACAAGCTACATCAATGCAAGCGCTGCACTGCGCCCGTGTCGGGAGTCAATGGGTTGTCCGGTTCTGTAGCACGCAATCTGTCCAGTCGTCATAACGACTTAGGGTCAGCATCGAATTGATCTTCACGGCACCGCGAAACCGGACCTGATGTCTTGTCGCCCGAATCCTGAACCGATTCGATCCGCGCCACTTTCCGTTTATCCTGTGAATGTCGAGACGTTAAACTACAGGGCTCGCGCCAGAAAGCCATTCGCGGGTCGCCTTGCAGGAAACCATAGTTGAACAGATGCCGCGCCTTGCCCGCAGCAAACACCCCATGCCGAACGCAGAGACGAGAACAGAAAAGCCCAAGCTCCACTGGGTAGTTCGAATGAACTACCGCAACCGATCGCTGTCGTGGGTGATCCTGTGCCTGGTGGTGGCTGTGCACCTGTACCAACAGGCTCACGCCCCCTGGGTTTGGGCGGCCCTGGTGCTGCAGTTCCTGGTCTACCCGCAAGTAGTCTATTGGCGCGCACGGCTGGCCCGCGACCCGCTGAAGGCCGAAATCCACAACATGCTGCTCGATTCGTTTTGCTTCGGCATCTGGTCGGCCGGCATGGGATTCCCGCTGTGGATCGCATTTGTCTTCGGCGTCAGCACCAGCATGAACCTCGCCGCCTTCGAGGGCGGCAAGGGTGTGGTGAAGGCACTCGCCGTGCAACTGCTGGGGATGGCCGTGACGGTGCCCTTCACGCGGCTGCATTTCGCGCCCGACACCAGCGTGACTGTCGCCTTCCTGTCCATCTTTGCCATATCCTCCTACCTGGTGATGTTCGGCTTGAGCGCCCACCGGCGCACGCTCATGCTCCATCAGGTGCGCCAGCAGCTGCGCGAGAACGAAAAGGCGCTGCAGTCGCAGCTGTCCGAAATTCAGCTGCTCCAGGCCCAACTCAAGGAAGAGGTGGACCGCGACCACCTGACGGGCCTGTACAACCGCCGCTACCTGGCCGCCACCATCGACCGCGAGCTGGCCCGCTGCCTGCGCGATGGCGCGCCGCTGAGCGTGATGATGATCGACATCGACCACTTCAAGCTGATCAACGACACGCACGGCCACCCGTTCGGCGACCGGGTGCTGGTCGCCATGGCCGCGACCCTGAACGAATCGCTGCGCGCGGGCGACATCGCCTGCCGCTATGGCGGCGAGGAGTTTTTGCTGCTGCTGCCCAACATGGCGCTGGACACGGCCAAGGCGCGGGCGGAAGAGATTCGCAACAAGGTCGGCACGCTGTCGCTGAAGGTTGATGGTATTGCCTTCCCAGTTCGCATTTCGGCGGGCCTGGCCGAAGCACCGCGCGACGCGACCGACGCCGCCACGCTGGTCAAGCTGGCCGATGCCGCGCTGTACCGCGCAAAAGCCGCAGGGCGCAACCGCGTCGAGGCCACCGCCTGAGCCGGGGTGAGACGCTGGCCAGGCGTCGTTGAGAGCACACGGTCGCCGTACCGCCAGCGCCGACTCCTGGCGCATGTTCAATCGAAAACCGGAGCCGCCCCGTATTGCATTGCGGGCAACGCGAGGCGATCGCTACTTTGCGTACAGGGCCTTGGGCACACGCCGCAGCTTCGGCTGGTCGTCGGTTCCCAATCGCTCGTTATGCGAACCGCGCAAGGCGAGGCAGGCTTTCACATCGTCCTCGGCCATGCCCAAGGCAGGTGCCGCTTTCGTCGAGAATTTATCAATGTTGCTGCGCGCAACGGCGCCCGAGCTTTCTTCGAAGCATGGCAAGCGGTAGGTGCGGTCCATGCCGAGGGCGCTGACGGCCTTGTTGGTGCAGATGGGTTGGAGACCATCCACTGACTGGCCTGCCAGCGCATCGACCTTGTCGCAGTCCGCCTTCGCCATCGGGTAAGCGATGGTGGTGAAGCCCAGGGACGACTCCCGGATCGGCTTGTCGCCGGCATTTCGGTAAGGCCCGACAATGAGGCCATGGGGATGAAAGTCGGTGGTAGACCCCACGTTGAGGGCATCGAACACGCCCTTGTCTTTCGACAGCGTCTCACCCACCTTGACTATGTCGGTGACGGGAGCGTCAATGTGCGTGTGGCCCGAAATCCAGACGTTCTTTTGTCCCTTTGCCATCAGCCTGATCATGTCGTCGCGCAACAGGCTGCCACTGCTGTTGAAGCGGAGCAACATGTTCATGTTGGCCGGCCAATAGTGGCTGACAACGAGCCGGTATTTGGCGTCCGGATTCGCCATCTTTTGCAATGTACTGATCTGCGAGGGGGTTTCGTCGTGTGTGCCGAATGACATCGATCCTTTGGCACCCCACACGCCGATGCCTTCGCACCCGATGCCGGCATTGGCCTTGAACGTCACATCGCGGTAGTCGGATGAATCGGCCAGCAGGATGTCCACCGGTGTGCCGGTTTTGCTTTTGAGCACGCCCACGTGGTAGGTCGTGTACTGGCCCGTGTCATCCCCTGGACATTTCTTCGATGCAGTATGGCCGGTCCTGACAGTCTCGGTCGTCAGGGCGAAATTCGTGTCCATCGCCGCGCTGGCCTTGTTGTGCAGTTCCATCCGCTTGATCACCTGCTCCTTGGTCTCAGGCGGATTGATGACGCCGTCCGCCGCACACAGCTTGGAGCGGATGGCCATGCGGGTCTGGTTGCCGGTGCCCAGGTAGTCGTGGTTGCCCATGACGAAATATGACGGTGGCCCCTTGTCGGCCCGCGCCTGTTCGAGGACACCGAAAAACTTGTTCAGCTCGTCCGTGCAACCGCTGTTGACGCCGTCGCCCAGGTAAAGAATCAGGTCAACCTTCTGCTTCTTCATCTCATCCAGGAAGCGTTGGAGCATCAGTGGAGCCAGATACTCCACCGCAGGCGGCCGGATGGCGACGCTGGCCACCCGGTCAGCCATCTTGCGCCGCATGCCGTAGTTGAAGGTGCCCAGCAAGCTGGTGATCTGCGAATCCGCCAGCACGCCGATGCGATAGGGAAATTGCGCCGCAGCCTCAGCCGCATGGACACCACCAGCCACGCCCACTGCCATACCGCACAGGAGCAAACCAATCACCCGCCAGCTCTTCGTTGTACTTTTCATCGCACGTTCCTCTTGGTTTAGGGGCTCAGCGCAGGGACAGTATTTCAAATGTATAAAGGAAGTATCACACGCAGGCAGCCAGACATGGCAAGTTTCGCAAGCCTGCCGCCATAATTGCCTCGGCAGGGGATGTTCCCTGGCGGCACCCGGAACCAGCCATTCGACTCCATTGCCTCGACGCGAATTGTGCCGGGCCAAGCAGGCTGGCAAGCCGATGTCCACAAACTTCAAGCGCCGTACCGCCAGCGCCGACTTTTATCGAACCGGCGCGAGCGGCGTCAAAGCAGGCCGGAAAACTCCCCGCCCACCCGCCGCCTCATGATCCGAGCGTAGAGCCCCGGCGCCAGCCGGCTCAGCCACCAGGCCTTGCGCGCGGTGGCATCCGGCAGCAGCAGCGTGCGCCCTTGCGCCACCGCCTCGAAGATGCGCTCGGCGATTTCCCCGGGCGATGATTCGACGCCGGTGGTGATGCGCGGACTGGTGACCGGCGCGCCACTGCCGTCGGTGGCGGCGGCGCCGATGCCGGTGCGGATGAAGGATGGACACACCAGGGTGACGCCGACACCGGCGCCTTCGACTTCGCTGCGCAGGCTGTCGAAGAAGCCATGCAGCGCATGCTTGCTGGCGGCATAGCCGGTGCGCCCGGTCAGCGGCGAAAAGCCGGCAACGCTGGAGATGGCGACGATGAAGCCCCTCCGCTCGACGATCTGCGCCAGCGCAGCCTGCGTGAGGTTGGCCGCGCCGAAGAAATTGACATCCATGACGCGGCGAATGACTTCAGGGTCGGTGTCGGCGAGCAGGCTGCGATGGCTGATGCCGGCGTTGGCGATGAGGCCGTCAAGCGTGCCGAAGTGCGCCAGCGTCGCGGTCACTGCGGACTTGCAGGCGGCCGGGTCGGTGATGTCGCCGGGCAGGGCCAGCGCCTCGGCGCCCGCGGCGCGCAGCGTCGCCACAAGCGCGTCGAGCCGCGCTCCATCCAGATCCAGCGCGGCGATGCGCGCGCCGGCGGTGGCGTAGCGGTGGCACAACGCAGCGCCGAGGCCGCCGGCGGCGCCGGTGATCAGCACCACGCGGCCCTTGATTTCGCGGCGGGTCACTGCGCGCGGGGCTTCGACAGGCTCAGCCCGAACGGTGATTTCATCGGCTCGATTGTCATTTGGCCTTGCCTTGGCGCGAGGTGCGCCACAGTTCGAAGACTTCGGCGGACGTCAGCTTCGGCACGTAGCCGAAAACTTCCTTCAGGCGCCGGTTGTCGAGCACCGGCCGGTAGCGCAGGAAGTCGATCTGCTCCGGCCCGTACTGCGTCAGGCCCAGCTTCTTCAGCAGCCACAGCGCCGCCTGCAGCAGGCCGGCCGGAAACTCCACGCAACCCTTGCCGAGGCGCTTGGCGATCTCGTCGATGTCGAGCTTGCCGTCGCCGGCGACGTTGAAAATGCCGGTCACCGGCGAGTCCACGCCTTGCACGATGGCCGCGACTACATCCTGGTCGTGGATGAAGACGAAGGGACTGGCGGAACCGCGGATCGCGATCAGGTGCGGCTTCTCGAACAGGTCGGTGATCTGGTTGTGCACCGAGGCGCCGAGAATGGTGCCGATGCGAAAGACGATCTGTTCCAGTTGCGGCAGCCGTGCGCGGTAGTCGGCCAGCATTTCCTCGACCAGGCGCTTGTGCCAGGAATAGGCGAAGCTCCGGTTGCCGCGCACCGGATCGCTCTCGGTCAACCATTCCGGGTTGTCGACGTGGTAGCCGTAGGCCGCGCCGCTGGACGAAACGATGATGCGCTTCACATCGTTGCGGACACAGGACTGGAGCAGGTTGCGCGTGCCATCGACATCGACGCTGTATTCGAACTCGCGATTGCTCCTCTTGCCCGGCGTGACGATGGAGGCCAGATGCACCACCACTCGCGGCCGGTGGCGGGCGACGATGGCATCGACTTCCGGCGCGCGGATGTCGGCGACTTCATAGGCAACGCCGGACAGGCGCTGCGCCGGCTCGCGCACGTCGAGCGCGATGGTAGCGATGTCGGCGCGCCGCGCCAGTGCGGCCACCACCTGGCTGCCGAGGTAACCGGAACTGCCGGTGACGAGGACGCAGGGCGCGGTCATGCCTGGCCTTGCGGGTCGCGCTTGCTCCAGATCGTCGACACCGTCAGCCCCGAAATGATGTGCCAGATGCCCCACCACGCCGTGACGATGGCCATGCCGCCGAGGCCGTCGAAGAAATTGAATATCAGGATCAGGCCCAGCGCCGAGTTCTGGATGCCGACTTCGATCGACACCGCACGCCGGTCGCGCTCGGGCAGGCCGGCGAACTTCGCCGCGAAGTAGCCGGTCAGCAGCGCCAGGCCGTTGTGCAGGAACACGGCGAAGACGACGAAGCCGACGAAATCCAGGAAGTAGCGCCAGTTGGCCGCCAGCGCGCCGAGCACGAAGATGCCGAAGACGGCGATGGAGAAAATCTTCACCGGCTTGTGCGCGCGTTCGACGAAATTCGGAAAGCGGTAGCCCGCCCACATGCCGACAATCATCGGCAGGCCGAGCAGCAGGAACACCGCGAGCAGCATTTCCATCGGATCGAGCGCCACCACCTTGAGGAGCTTTGCCGTCTCCGGATACAGCCCGCCCCAGAGCGACAGGTTGAGCGGCGTCATGACGATCGCGACGGCGGTGGACAGTGCCGTCATGGTGATCGACAGCGCGGTGTTGCCCCTGGCGTAGTGCGTGAGGAAGTTGGAAATGTTGCCGCCCGGACAGGCCGCCACCAGCATCATGCCCAGCGCGATGCTGGGCGCCGGCTTGATCACCATCACCAGCAGGAAGGTGAAGGCCGGCAGCAGGATGAACTGCCCGACCATGCCGATGATCACCGGCTTGGGCATGGTCAGCACGGCCTTGAAATCCGCCACCTTGAGGTCGAGTGCAACGCCGAACATGACCAGGCCGATGATGGCGTTGAGCGCCCACAGCGAGCCGGGGTTGAAATTGAGACGGACGAGGTCGATTTCGTTCATGGCTGCTCCAGTTTATTGAACCGGCTGCAATCTACCAACGTTCGCGGTGAGCCTGTCGAACCGCCCACGCCATACCGGGCCAGGCCTTCGACAAGCTCAGGCCGAACGGCCACGAAAGTCACGCCTTCGGTTCCTCGTGCATCTTCTTGAAGTGTATGAGCCCCGGCGCCCACATGTGCTTGACCGGGTCGACGTCGACGTGAATCACCGCGCAGCCGCCGGTGGCCAGCGCACGCTGCAGCGCGGGCTTGAGCTCCTTCGGATCGGAGACGCGCTCGCCGTAGGCGCCCATGCTCTCGCCCAGCTTGTCGAACTTGATTTCGCCGAGGTCGGCCTTGATCGTCTCGTCGGGATCGAGGTGCTTGAAGATCATGGTCTTGATCGGACGCAGCATGAATTGCTGGTTCATCTTGACCATGCCCCACTGCTTGTCGGCCAGCACGATGTAGATCACCTGCGCCTTGTTGCGCACTGCCGTCTCGACTTCCTGCGAATGGAAGCCCATGGCGCCGTCGCCGATGATGCAGCAGACCGGCTTGCCCGGTCGCGCAATCGCCGCCGCCACCGCCTGCGACATGCCGGCGCCGAGCATGCCGAACTTGAAGGTCGATATCACGGTGTTGGGCACCGTGACCTTGTGATAGAACATGGCCCAGATCGTCGCGTTGCCGCCGTCGGCGACCAGCACCGAATCCTCGGGGAACAACTCGCGACAGACCGTGCCGATGTGCGCGGGGTGCATCGGTATCGCCATGTCGCCGAGCGCCTTGTCCCAGCCGGCGCGGTCTTCCTTCATGGTTTTGGCGTAGCCCGCGACGCGGGTGCGGCGCGCGTCGAGCTTGAGTTCATCCTGGCGCTTTTGCAGTTCGTCGCCCAGCAGTTCGAGGAAACGTTTGGCGTCGGCGACGATGCCGAGGTCGGCCGGCTTGTTGAGGCCGATCATGTCGCCGTCGAGGTCGACCTGGATGGTCTTCTGCTCCGACGGATGACGCCAGTAGGGCGGCTTGCCCCACCAGTCGGTTTCGCCGATGCGCGAGCCGAGGATCAGCACCACGTCGGCGTCGTTGCGCACCTGGTGGTTGAGCTTGACGTGCGGCATGGTGATGGCCAGCGGCGAGTTCTCGGTCAGCATGCCGCGCGCGGCCCAGCTGGTGGTGACCGGCGCGTGCAGCAGCTCGGCGACGCGCTGCAGCGCTGCATAGGCGTTGCAGTGGATGATGCCGCTGCCGGCATGGATCATCGGCGCGCCCGCCGCGATCAGCAGATCGGCGGCTTCGCTCACTTGCTCAGAAGTCGGCGCTGGCGGTACGGCGTTGCGGTACTGGTGCGGCGCCCAGTAAGCGATGTCGGCCTTGAATTTGCCGTTCATGATGGTTTCCGGCACATCGACGTGCACCACGCCGGGCCGCCCTTCCCAGCTCTTGCGCAAGGCCTTGCGCACCAGTTCCGGAACGCGGTCGAAGGAGGAAACGGCCGAGCTCCACTTGCCGATCTTGCCGATGACGCCGCTCTGGTCGAAGCACTGGTAGCTGCCGCCGCGGTCGGGATACATGATGGTCGGGCGGCGCGCGCTGGTGATCGCCAGCACGCGGTTGCCGTCGGCCTGCTCGACCACCAGGCCGGGCAGCAGGTTGGCGACGCCGGGGCCGTTGCTGGCCATGCAGACGCCGAGCTTGCCGGTCAGCCGCGCATAGGTGCCGGCCATGTGCGCGGCGCAGGTCTCGTGCCGCGGCGTGACGATCTCGATGCCGAGCCGGTGCAGCGCCGAGTAGAAACCGAAATAGGTGCCGTCGATGATGCCGAAGACCTTCTCGACGCCTTCCTTCTGCAACATGCGGGCGATGACTTCGCCGCCGGTGATTTCCGCCATGACCTCGTTCTCCTCTTTCTGACGTCAATTATTGACGTTTGTCTTGTCCGGCAAGAATAGGCGATTGAATAGTGCCGCTGCTTGTCGCAAAATACCCGGCCATTTGTCATTTCGCGACAACATGCCCGATACCGAAATCGCCCCGACGAAGGAAGTCAGTGTCGCCATGGCCTATGGCCGGCGCCTGCTGGATCTCGTCGAGCGCCTGGGGCTGCCGCGTGCGGTGCTGCTGCGGCATGCGCGCATCGATGCCGCGGAATGGAATACGCCGCAGGGCCGCCTGCCCTTCAGCGCGCTGGTGGCGCTGTTCCGCACGGCGCTGGCGCTGACCGGGCGGCGCGACCTCGGGCTGGAATTCGGCCGCGATGCGCGCCCGGATACTTTCGACGTGCTCGGCTATGCACTGATGACCTGTCGCGACCTGGAAGAGGCGATCGGTCTGGTGCCGCTGTATCGGCGCATCGTGTTCGATTCGGGCTACAGCGAAACGCATTTCGGCCGCGAGGGCGGGCACGTCAAGCTGGCCTGGGTGGTGCTGCCGGAGGCGACCCGGGCCGGACTGCCCTACTGCGATCTCCTGGCCGAATCACTGCTCGCCAGCTGGGCCGGCTTCGGGCGCTGGATTACGCGCAGCGAGCTGCCGCTGCGCGAGGTGCGCTTTCTGCACGACGCGCCCGAAGACACGCTGCCCTTCGCCACGTTCTTCGGCTGCCCGGTGCGCTTCGCCGCCGGCGAAAACGCGCTGTTGTTCGACGGCGACCTGCTGTCGCGTCCGCTGGTCCAGGCCGACGCTGCGCTCAACCTGGCGATGCGCGACGAGGCACGCATGGTCATCGCCCGCCTGCAGGGCGGCCATGACATCGTCAGCCAGGTGCGACAGGCGCTGGTGCCGCTGATGCCGAAGTGCGAAACCACGCTGAAGCACGTCGCGACCTCGCTCGGCATGACGCCGCGCACGATGCAGCGCCGCCTCGTCCAGGCCGGGGCTTCCTTTCACGGCCTGCTCGACACCTCGCGCCGCGATCTGGCGCAGGTCTATCTGCGCGACTCCTCGCTTTCCGCGCTGGATGTTGCCTTGCTGCTGGGCTACGCCGAGCAGAGCTCCTTCACCCGCGCCTTCCGCAACTGGTTCGCCACCTCGCCTTCGGCGTGGCGCAAGGGCTGGTAGTCCGGCCCGGCTACAACTGCCCGCCGGTTCGCGCCAGTAATTCCGCGAAATCGGCTTCCGGCAAGGGGCGCGAGATCAGGTAACCCTGGAATTCGTCGCAGCCCTGATAGCGCAGGAAGTCGAACTGGGCCTGGTTCTCCACCCCTTCGGCGACCACGGTCTTGCGCAGGCTCTGCCCCAGCGAGATGACGGCGCGGGCGATCATCGCCACTTCCTCTTCGTGCTCGATGCCGGTCACCAGCGAGCGGTCGATCTTGATGATGTCGAGCGGAAAGCGGCGCAGGTAGGACAGCGAAGAATAGCCGGTGCCGAAATCATCCATGGCGAGGCTGGCGCCGAGTTCCTTGAACTCGCTGAGGATGCGCACGGCCCGTTCGCTGTCGCCGAGGAAGACGCTTTCGGTGATCTCCAGTTCCGCCCGTTCCGGCGGCAGGCCAGCCTCGCGCAGCAGGGCGGCGACGCGACCGACGAGATCCTCGCCGAGAAACAGCCTGGGCGAGAGATTCACGGCGACCTGGATGGCGTGGCCGTGGATCGGTGCCCAGCCGGCCGCGGCGGCGAAGGCCTTTTTCAGGATGATGTCGGTCAGCGGTGCGATGAGGCCGGCTTCCTCGGCGATGGGGATGAAGCGATCGGGAGCGACCACGCCGAATTCGGCATTGTTCCAGCGCGCCAGCGCCTCGGCCCCGACGATGCGGCGGCGGTGATCGACCTTGGGCTGGAAGCACACCGAAAACTCTTCCTGCTCGATGGCGGTGCGCATCGCGGCTTCGAGGTTCAGCCGCTCGTTGGCCATGTGATTGAGTTCGGGCGTGAAGAACTGGAAGTTGTTGCGGCCGCGATCCTTGGCCGCGTACATGGCCACATCGGCATGCTTGAACAGGCTTTCGGCGTCGGCGCCGTCCTGCGGGTAGAGCGCCACGCCGAGGCTGGCGCCGACCTGGAACTCGCGCCCGGCCAGGCTCACCGGACGGCCGATCTCCAGCATCACCCGCTCCAGCAGCGAGATGATGGAATTGACCCGGTAGTGGTCGTTGAGCACCAGCACGAATTCGTCGCCGCCCTGGCGCGCCACGGTGTCGGAGGTGCGCAGGCTGCTGCGCAGGCGGTCGGCGATTTCCACCAGCAGCTCGTCGCCCGCCGCATGGCCGAGGCTGTCGTTGATGAACTTGAAATTGTCGAGGTCGATGAAGACCAGGGCCAGGAAATAGCCGAGGCGCTCGGCCCGCGCGATGGCCTGATCGAGGCGGTCGGCCAGCAGGCTGCGGTTGGGCAGGCCGGTCAGGGTATCGTGATTCGCCTGGCGCTCGAGCTGTTCCTGATAGCTGCGGCGCTCGGTGATGTCCTGCACCGTGCCCTCGTAGCAGATGAACTCGCCATTGGGGCCGCGCACGATGTGCGCGTTTTCCGAGATCCATATTTTCGAGCCGTCGCGGCGATACACCTCCGACTCGAAGTTGATGACTTCGCCATGGGCTTCCATCAGGCGACGGAACTCCTGGCGGCGGGATTCCCTGACGTACAGGCGGCGCTCGAGCTCGGCGAGGTCGGCGATCAGCTGCTCGGGCGTGACATAGCCGTAGAGCTCGGCCAGGGCCCGGTTTGCAGCGAGATAGCGGCCATCGCGGGTGGTCTGGAAGATGCCTTCCGAGGCGTGCTCGAAAATGTGCCGGTAGCGCATCTCGGCGTGGGCCAGTGCCTCCAGCGTCATTCGACGCACGCTGACATCCTCGATGAAGCCCTCGATGACCGGCTGCCCGTGTTCGTCGCCGACGGCGACGCCCCGCTCCGCCACCCACTTGACCTGCCCGTCGCTGGTGACGATGCGGTACTGGACGGAAAAGCGCCGGCCGGCCGCGATGGCCCGCGTGATTTCGCCGCGCACCCGGTCCCGGTCTTCGGCGAAAGTCAGCTCTTCCCAGGTCACGCAACCGTCCTCAATCAGGTCCTGCGGACCGTAGCCGGTCAGTTCGAGGCAGCCCTGGCTGACGAACAGCATGGTCCAGAAGCTGTCGTTGCGGCAACGGTAGGCCATGCCCTCGAGATTGTTCACCAGGGTGTCGAGTACCCGCGCCCGATCCACGGGCAGGGAAGTGTTGAGGCTGGAACGATGCAGACGGGCAGTTGATGAAGGGGTCATGGAGGAACCATAAGCAACCCCCGTACCACCCCTTTACCCCTGATTCCGGCGGCTTTCCGCGCCAACATGGTGCCGCCGGCGGCCGCTCGCGCCCCAAGCTGGTTCGTCGCCGTGTCGCCGGCGCCGACTTCCGGTGCCGACGACCTGCCGCATCAGTTGCCGCAAGCCACGAGGCTGCGGCGGGTCGCCGCGATTACTGCTTCGCGCCGAGCCCGACGCGAAAGGCCTCGAGCCTGGTCTC
>Ga0265297_10010225_pt1 | contig 11863 bp, 10 predicted proteins | sample Munlanlwell13791_FD_192502 | JGI IMG/M metagenome (GOLD analysis project Ga0265297, IMG submission 192502) | Leachate microbial communities from a municipal landfill in Southern Ontario, Canada - Leachate well 137-91 | ecosystem: Engineered > Solid waste > Landfill > Unclassified | place...
AAAGGAGAAGAAATAGCTAATTATAATGATTATACTTTCATGTCCTTGATCATCTGCTGCAGGCTGCCGAGCGTCCTCACCTGCACCGAGCCGGATTCTATTTCCAATTTAAGGCGCGTGGCCGCATCCAGGCCGGAGGAGATGAATTCGTTAAGCTCCTCCACTTCGCCGTCATCCTCCGCGAGTATGATGTTCAATCCGTTGTGGAGGGCGCCGAGCACCCTGCCGACCACCTGCGGGCCGTCGTAGAAATGCACGAACATGTCCTGCCCTAGGATGGTTATCTTGGAGTCGTACTCCTTGCTTGAGCCCGGCTGCGTGAAGGGTATTGCCTCGTTTATGCAGATGTCGCGCAGGCTGCGGAACATGGAGAGCATCTTTGCGCTAATCCCCGCCTCCTGCTCCCAGGACGCCTTTGAGTAGTAGCCCGCCTCCTTCTTGATGAGGCCGAGGCCCACCATCTGGTCAAGGAGGTATTCAAGGTTGTAGTCGCTTATGAAGAGGGGCCTGCCGCTCTGGGTGATGTCCTTGAACGCGCCCTTCACCTCCGCCAGCTTGAGGGGGGTGTTCTTCCACTTGTATTTCTGGTTCACCTTTTCAAAAAGGCCGAGGAGGGTGTCCTTGCTTAGGGAGACCTTCTCCGTGCTCTGGGGCGGGAAATCCGGTATGTCCAGCTTGAGGATGGGCGCCTCCCCGGCCCTGAAGAATATGCCGAAGCCGAGGATGAGGAGCGCCAGCGCGGCCGCGCCGAGTATCTGCGGCTGCAGGAAGAAGGGCGTGGGCGAGACCTTGTCTATGTAGTATGCGGGGCGGAAACTGCCGATTGTGAAATTGAAATAATTCCTCCCGTCCGGGAGCGGGCCGTAGCCCGCCTGCTTCGGGTTTATGGTTATGGAGCTGCTGTCCCGCGCCTCGTAGCTGCCGAACTGGCCGCCGTCCACCTTTACGTTTATGGATGGGACGACCATCGGGCTGCCGTCGCCGGTCACCGTGAAAATGTAGATGTCGGAGACCGTGTTGATGGAAGCAGGGGTTACCGCAGGGCGCTTCACGCGCAGGTATGAGCGCGCGTATGCGTTGCCCTCCTGGTCCACGGCGCTTAGGATGTAATCCCCGGGCTGGAGGACGAACTCGTGCAGGATTGTGAGGTCCGAATTCAGGCTGGACCTTGAGCCGCCGGCGCTGAAGCGGTCCACCTCTCCGGAAATGTTCGTGATGGAGATGAAGATGAATTTCTCGCCGCCCGCGCTCTCGCGGAGGCTGAGGAAGATGTCGGTGCTGGAGGGCGCGACGCTCCCGGGCATTATGCTGTAGCCGCGCATGTATATCTCGCCCCTCGTGCCCTTCACCGCGCGGAAGGCGTCGTAGAAGCCGACGCTGAGGTTTTCATCGTGGCCATAGACCTTCACGTAGGCGGAATCGCCCTCAAAGCGGGAGGTGAATATCTCGGCTGTGTCGTTGCCGGAAAGCGGCGCGGACATGGAGGCCTGCGCCTTTGGCGTGAGCCAGGAGGTGCGCAGGAAGATTGTGGACATGTCGGATGCGGCATCCGCGGCCGAGGCCCAGCCGCCGTCAAGGGTCTGGGGCGCGAAGATTATGAAGCCGGACTTGTATGCGGCCACGCTGTAGGAGCCGCCGAATTTGTACGAGCTTTCCAGCCCGGATGCGGTATAAAGCCCGTTCCTGAGCCTGAATGGGCTCTCGGAGGAGACGGGGGTCGCATCAAAGGCCATCCTGAACCGGGATTGGGAGGGCGGCTGGGGCGCAGGCACCACGACGCCGTCCTCTGAGAGCATGCGGGAGAAATCCTGCCCGACATAGAGTATTATGACGCCCCTGTCCATGAGCCGGTACATGAGGGGATTGTCCCCGGCGAGGAGCCCCTCGGGCATGTAGCCGCTGGGGACAAGGAGGAACGAGCCGCTGCCCAGTTCGTCCAGCTCGCCCATGGACACCTCATTGACGCCCACCCCGTATTCTGAGAGGGTGGAAGTGAGGGACGAGAGGAAAATGGGGTATGTTTCGGCCTGCACGCGGCCGCTGCGGAGGACGAAGACTGCATTGGGGACGGGGGAATTGTATGCCTCCGCGTTGATTGTGATGTTCCTGAGGCCGGTGGATTCCATCTCCACTACGGAATATGCGGTGCGGTATGGGTAGCGCAGGTTTTCGGCGTCGCTCATGGTTATTATGTCTGAATCCACGACGCGGGCGGAAAGCGAGGCCTCCTGGATGTCGGTGGTCCACCTCTGCTCCGGCATGGAAACGGTCTGCGCGAACAGCAATGCGACTATGCCCAAAAGTATGACGAGGCCTATGATGCCGCCCATGCGGAAGAGCGCCTTCCCCTGCACCTGGAAGAGGGGCTTCGCCTCCTTCTTCTCCTCTTCGGCGGGCATCCCGGGACGCTTCACGGGCGCGGCGGGCGCGGGCGGCTTCTTCCCGAGCGCGGCGAGCAACTTCTCCTTCATCTGCTCGCCTATCGGCTTCTCCTTTTTCCTATACTTGCGCTCAAAGGTGTAGCGCTTCTTCAGAGAAAGCCTGTAACGGCCGCCGGGGTCGGGCTCCGCATCCATCACTGCACCAGTTCCAGGAATCCTTCCTTCACCATCTCGTCAAGGAGCTGCTCCACACGGGCATCGGGCACGCGGTGGAAGCGGGAAAACTCGGATATGTTCATGTCTCCGCTGTGGTCCACCACCCACTCCTGGATCTTGGACTTGAGGGCGCCGTCCGACATGCCCTGCAGTTTCTCCATGTTGAGCCTGAGCTCGTCGTTCTCGTTCTTCATGTCGTAGTTCTCCCTGTTGAGGGTGCCCACCTGCTTCTTCAGGAGCGCGTAGTTCCTGCGCAGCGTCTCCACCTCCCTCTTCATGGTGTCGTAGGTGGAGTAGAGCTGCTTGTAATCGTTGGAGGCGAAGTCCTCTATCTCCTTCACGGTCTGCTCCAAAAGCTGGAGCAGGAGCTTCGGGTCCACTTCGTAATAATCCCCGACGAGCGTGAAAAGGTTGAGGAGGTAACGGAGCATGTCCATCCTCCTGCGCGTGGGGGAGACGGACGGCGGGATTGTGTAGATGACCTCCACCGAGCCCTTGTCAAACCTCACCACGGAGAAGGAATAGGGGTTCTTGTTTATGTCGCGGCTCTCAACGTACGCGGCGCTCACGGACGATTTTTCCTTTGCGACGCGGAGGAAGGATATGGTGCGGAGCGCGGAGGCGATGTCCTCCGGCCTTCCGGTCATCTTCCCCTCCATGCGGAGGCCGTCCACCTTCGGGGCCGATGCTGGCTCTGCCATGTCAGGCACCCCCCTTCTTCCCCGTGTCAAGCGCGGGGACGTAATTCAGGAGCGAAAGCGCGAACACCGCGGCTGCGAGCAGCAGCGCGAACACTATCACGATGGGGTTGAACTCCGCGCCCGCAAGGAGCGGGAAAATCGGGAGACCCACCGCGATGAGGACCGCAGCCGTCGCGTAGAGGACGAGGTTGCGCTCAAACTTCTTCCTCTTTTCCGAATATGCGGCGAGGTGGGTCGGGCAGACGACGAGCTCGTTGCCCTTGAGGATGCCCATCTTCCTCTTCATCTCGCGGATGAACCTTATCATGACGTCATTCTTGATGGGTGTCCCTTCGGGGACCTCCTTTTCGCATATCCAGCATACCCTTGCCATGCGCTCAGCCCTCCAGTGAAACCTGCGTTATTTCCGCGTCGCTCACGCCCGCTTTTCTTTTGTCCGCCTTGGTGAAGATGTTGATGATGGTCGTGTCCTCTATGCCTATCTCCTTCATGAAGGTGGTTATGTTTGGGCGTGCGATTCCGAACCGCTCCAGCATTATTATGAACGAGACGACGTCAAGGTGGCGGTTGTGCTGCTCAAACAGCCTCACCACCTCCTCAATGCGGTCCTCGCTGAGCCCGAACTCCAGCAGCCTCCTCTTCAAATCCTCCTTATGGAACGGAACTGACCTTGCCACATCAATCGCCTCCTTCTGCTCCTGCGTGAGCACGCCCTCAAGCTCCAGGAAAAGCTCCCTGGCCGGCTCCTCGCCCTCTATCTTGTCCACCAGGAAGGTGGACGGGTACGGCGCCGCGGTGGAAAAAGCCATGTTGACCGCGCACTGCCCGACCCCGAAACGAGATATCTCCTCCCTCATGAAATTGCTGAAGTTGAGGGAGCCCTGGAGGTAGTCCAGGTACTTCTCAAACTTCACCTTTAGTATGAAAGTCGTGCCCACGTTGCTGAAGATTGCCTCGCTTATGTCCGTGGGGTTCTGGGAGGCGATTATTATGCCGAAGTTGTACTTCCTTCCTTCGCGCACAATCATCACTGCGTCGCTGTTATCCTCCTTCGCGATTTTCCACGCCTCATCAAGCACTATTATCAGGCGGAGCCCCTTCTCCTTTGCCCAGCCCATCGCGCGCATCTTTTCCTTCACGAATTGCAGGACGGCGAGGGCGCCCAGCGCGCGGAACCGCTCGTCCGGGAGGCCGGAAAGGTCCAGCGCGACGAGGCCGGAACTGGTGAGCTCGTCCAGGCTCACGGTGGAATGCTGCGCGAAGAAGTCCTCGCCGGGCTTCACGAATTCGCGGAGGCGGTAGATTGCATTCTCCAGCTCCGCGGGGAATTCATACGTGCCGAGGGAGGATTTTTCCTCCAAAAGCTTCACCACGTCCTTTAGGGTGGGGGGCGTGAGCGCCCTGCCCAGCTCGTCCCTCTGCTCGGTGGTGTCCATCCGGTATTTGTTGTTCACGTAGCATTGTTCAATCGCCTGCTCGGAGAGGCGCTTCTGCTCTGGGTACTGCTCTATGTCCGTGAGGATTGCGAGCGTGCGCATTATCTGCTTTATGCGGTCGTAGGGCTTCATCCCGCCCAAATCCAGGATATTGAGGTAGGAACCTTTTCCCAGCGCAATCACGCGGCCGCCGGTTTGCCTGACCCAGTCCTTGTATTCCCCGGCCCAGTCAATGATGAGGGCGTTGGAGTTCCATACGAACGAGGCGCGTGTGAGCAGCGTCTTGATGAAGTAGGACTTTCCCGAGCCGCTGATGCCGACCACGGCGATGTGCGGGTTCGCGATGTCCGCGAACGACCAGTAAAAGGGGATGTTGAGGATTTTGGTGCGGCCGATGAAAAGGGAGTTGTCAGGGTCCTTGAACAGCGCCTCCATGGGGGGCTCCGGAGGGTGGACTAGGATGTTCCTCTTCGCGAGCTCCCGGTTGGAGATTTTGGACAGTTCCAGTGGCATCGTATCACATTACCTATATTCACACGAGCGCCGCGTCCAGTTCCCTGGGCGTGGGCGGCATCGCCTTCTCCCATTCAAAGCACTTGAGCATCTGGTCGGCCTGCAGCTGGTCCACCTGCACGTTCAGCGAGTTGGAGATTGTTACCTTCAGCTCCCTGGCCTGTGCGCGCACCGCGGCCATCGCCGCTTCCTTGGTGACGCCGCTTGCGGTGGTCATCGCGTATGCGAGCACGCCCATGGGCCTCAGCCCCTTGGTGAGCTTGCCGAGCTGGGAGTCCCACATGGCGACCTCCCTCTCGTACTTGTCTATCTTCAGGACGTCCGGTTCTGTTTTTTCCCGTTCGCGGGAGAGGCGCAGCTGGCCCTCCGCTTTCTTGGTTTCTATTTTCTTCCTCTCCTCGCCCACGTCCTCGGCGTAGAGCATGTAGGCGATTTTGGCGACATATTTGATGTTGGAGATGGCGCGCTCAAAGTCCTCGTTGAACGCGACGTTCTGCTCCATTGTCTTCTCGGTCGCGGACTCGTAAATCCTTATCGCGAGGAAGGCGCTGGAGTAATACATGTTTCCTATCTTCTTGATTATCACATCTTCAGAAGGAGGGATTTCGTACCCCGTGTCGGTCATGATGACCGTGTTGGTGCGCTGGGTTATCATCGGGATTACGAGGTATCCATATTTCAGGAAAAGGACCGCGGCCAAGCTGCCGAGCCCGGCGAACAATGCCCCGATTATGCTCAGGACCCCTCCCCCGGACGCAAGCGCCATGAGGGCCCCGAAAAGCCCGATTCCGGCGGAAGCATAAGCTATCTGTTTCTCCGTGACCATCGGCAAACACCAACGGTGGGTTTAATGGTTTATCATTTATAAACTTATTGACGGCGGACGGGAGTTATTTTACTGCGTTCTCCACTATTTTTTCCGCGTCCCCCACGTACGTAGAGGGGTCAAAGAGGGAGTCAAGCTCCTTTTTGGCGAATTTCTTGCCCAATGGGCTGGATTCCAGCGTTTCACGGAGGGATTTCTTCTCCGCAAACGCCTTCTGGGAGAGCTCGCGCACGGATTCGTGGGCCTCCTGCCTGCCCACTCCTTTTTCCGTGAGGGCGAGCATGAGGCGCTCGGCCATTATGAGGCCTTTTGTGAGTTCCAAATTCTTCCTTATGTTTTCCGGGAAGAACTGCAAGCCCGGAAGAATAGAGGATAACTGCACGAGCATATAATCCGTAATTATGAAGGATTCGGGAAAGATGAAACGCTCGTTCGCGGAGTTGGTGAGGTCGCGCTCGTGTTCCAATGGGATGTTTTCCAAAGCGGTTTGGACGTTGGCGCGGACTAGCCTCGCCAGGCTGCATACCCTCTCGGACTTATGCGGATTCCTTTTGTGCGGCATCGTGGATGAGCCCACCTGTTTTTTTCCAAAGGGCTCGGCGAGCTCTGCGATTTCCGGGCGGCTAAGGTTGCGGATTTCCTTTGCGATTTTTTCGCAGGTGCCGGAGATGAGGGCGAGCAGTTCCATTATTTCCGCGTGCCTGTCGCGCTGGATTACCTGGCTGGAGACCGGCGCAGGAGTGAGTTTCAATATCTCCATTACGCGCTTCTCCAATTTTTCGCCGTCCTTTCCGAAGCCTGCCCTTGTCCCTGTGGCGCCGCTCATCTTTCCTACAAGGATGCGCTTTTCCGCTTCTTCCATTCTTTGGAGGTGCCTCTTCACTTCTGTATAATATAGGGCGAACTTCATCCCATAAGTGGTGGGGACGGCGTGCTGGCCGTGCGTCCTCCCAATGCACACTGTTTTTTTGTGCTTAAGCGCGAGGGATTTGAGGATGTCTGCGAATGCGAGAAGGCGCTTCTTCTCCAACGCGAGCGCATCCCGAAAGATGAGGGCAGTGGCCGTATCCTCTATATCATAACTGGTTGCGCCCAAATGAACGTAAGAGCCGGCATCCCCGCTCTGCTCCGAGAGGGCTTTGACCATCGCCATCAGGTCGTGGTGGATTTCCTCCTCAATTTCCAAAACGCGGGCGAGCTTTACTTTTTTGCTTCCCTCTTCTATTTTCTTCGGGGCATCCTTTGGAATCCTGCCCATCTCCGCATGCGCCTTTGCCAGCGCTATTTCTACATCCATCCATTTGCGGAGCTTGTTCTCCTCATCAAAAATCGTGCTCATTTCGGTCCTGTACCTTGAGTCTAGGGGTGAGATTGCCATATGTATTGATGGAAAGAAGAATATTAAAAAGCCGACCTAATCCTGCTCTTTCCTCTCATTTGGGGCGCCGTAAATCATCTTCCTCCTTGGGCGCCCGCGCTCCTTGCCGCGCCTGGATTCGTAGCGGGGAGGGCGTCCTGCATACTGGTCTGAGGAACGGGGGGCGGAGGGCTGGGAAGCGGGTGCCGCGGATACCGCACCGCTCCAGTTTATGTACATGGGCGGCTTGATTCCTTCTATGTCTATAATCATCCATTTCTCTTTTACGAGCAATTTCTTCTTCAATACCGTATAAGCCGCCTCCATCGGGAGGGAGCGGGCGTTGGAGCTGACGACGAGGATTTTGTATTCCGCAGGCGCGGAATTCATCTGGGTTATGGTTTCAAAGAAATCGTGCCTGCCGCCGAACTCTATCCTTAAAATGGCGGAGATGCGCTCGCCCTTTATGGTGAGAGTCCTGCCGTCCCTCTGCACCTCAAATCCCCTTGCTTTCGCTGCGGATTCATAGGAGGCCAGGAGGGATTCCAGGAGGTCCTTCTCCGGCTTTTTAACCTGAAGAATGTCGGTAAAAATGCTCACGCACATTTATGGGCATTAGAGATTATAAACGTTTAGAGGCTTGGGAAGGTTTAAAAACACTAAAGTAGTAAAATTATAACATATAATGTGATAAAATGACTGTTGAATATAAAGACGGTTTTGCGATAGTTACTATGCCTGCTTTCAGAACCAGGCACAAGCTTCCTGCAGATGAATTCAGGCGGCAGAAGGAGTTCGCAGAGAGGATGCTTGCGCAGCACAGGGACTATCTGTCCGCAAACGAACGTTATGAGATGAGAATGGTCACGAGGGAGGAAGGTTGCCTCCTTTCTGTAAAGATGGAATCCACGGAAAGAAGGATAACGGATTTGGCGAATGCCGGCGTGCCCCCCGTTTTCCTGGAAGCTTTCGAGGGTGCCACTCGGTCTGGTCCATTTCCTGTAATAGATTTCGTCCTTGAATTTGTAAGCGGAAGATACTTCAAAATAGCGGCAGTGTTAGGAATAAAACGCAAGAAGGGGATAGTAAACCGATACGATAGCGTTATCCGCCCAGCCCTTCCTACTGATGTCCGGGATTTCAGGACACGGGCTTTTGATGGAGAGAAGATATGCCCCCAGCTTTACAGGGAAATTAGCAACTACATAAGAGAGCACTTCAATATACCATCTGATAGGGCTGAGGAAATAGCCATCCACGACCAGATTGTCCTGAAGTTTTTGGAATCCGCGCTTTGTGGATTCCCCCCTGGGGAAAGGGTATATAGCCAATATTCAGAAGGTGAACCGCTGGATTTCATCTCCAAAAGGATGTGGTATCTCTCCTTTAGCCCGGAAGACCGGGTAAGGATAGTAAGAGATTTTGTTAAGAGGTTGAGGGAAAAGGAATCAGATCTCATGAAGCGGAACCTGCTCACGAGAATGGCAGCGCTTTTCCCGGATGAGATAGACCTGGATGAACTAAGGCTCGAAAGGCTTAGGTTGGAGAAGATGATTGATGACTGCGAGAAACTCCAGGATTTTACAAATATGCCCGAAATCCTCCTTACCGACCCGAATTATGGGGGCAGATACGTTTCCCTGCTCAAGGAGCACGTAAGAAGGAAATGCACGGAGCTTTCCAGTTCGGACCCTAAGGCATTATTTACGAATCTAGGGTTTATGCCGCCTCTCTTGCTTATTCCCCAGGGCTCGCAGTTTATACCGGATTTTAGGGATGTTATAACTGCAGCAAGGCTGGAGGCCGCAATGGGGATGCCCGACGCGGATTTTTCAGACTATTTTAGAAATCACGGCAGAGTCGCATCGATTGGCCACTCACAAAGAATGTGCTACTCCCTCATTGACATGAGATTCAGGGATTACATTCTTGGCCGGGTCCGGGAGTTATCTTTGCCGTATTCCATGGCTGAAGCGGATTTGGATTAGAGGGCAATATTGAAACCGGAACTCCGGCCTGCTAGTCATTATAAACATTTAGACGGAAATCAGGCGTATGGGGTTCTCGGCGGAAGAGAAGAGGAAACTCCTTCTGATTGCGCGGAAGGCGATAGAGTATTTCGCGGAGCATGGGGAGGAGCCCGGAGCCCTGAAAGAAGTGGACATTGACGAGTTTGAAATGGCGCGCGGGGTATTTGTGACGCTCAAGGAAAATGGCGAGCTGCGCGGATGCATAGGCTTCCCGATGCCCATTATGCCCCTGGGAAAGGCGATTGTGAAGAGCGCAATTGCGGCGGCGTTTGAGGATTGCAGGTTCCCGCCTGTACGGAAGGAAGAGATAAGGAAATTGGAAATAGAGATAAGCGTGCTCACCGTGCCCGAGCAGGTGAAGGCCGCAAGGCCCGAGGAGTACTTGAAGAAGATAAAAATCGGGAGGGACGGGTTGATGCTGGAGTGCATGGGCTCATGCGGGCTGCTTTTGCCGCAGGTGCCAGTTGAAGAGAAGTGGGATGTGGGGGAATACCTTGACTTCCTGTGCAGGAAGGCGGGGCTGCAGCCGAAAACGTGGAGGGAGAAAGGGGCAGTCATAAAGTGCTTCCAGGCGGAGATAATCAGGGAAAAGTGATGCTCATGAGGATCAAGACGATACAGAAAGAAAGCGGAACGTACGTGCGGCTGCCGGAGGAATTCAGGAAGGCAGAGGAGCTTGAGCTGTTTGCACTGCGCGACGGATACTATTTGCTTTCCGTGCCGCTGGGGGCGGGCACTGCAAAGGCCGCGGAAAAACCCGGGGCGAAATATGCACCTGCCCCGAAGGCGGCAACTCCTGAGGCGCCGGGAGGGCTTTCGCAGCAGGAATCCAGGGTGCTGATGAAGCTCGCGGACATACGGTTTGAGAAGAGGGTGCCGCAACTTATCAACAAGGATTTCAGCAGGCAGGACCGGGAGGCGCTCATGTCGCTGGAGAAGAAGGGGGCGGTCACGCTCATAAAGAGCAAGAAATACCCGGGCGGCGTGTACAGCATACAGAACGATTTCTATCCCCAGCCCCAGAAAAAGGAGGGGGAGGCGCCGAAGCCGGCTGATACGGACTTGGAGAAGCAGCTGTTCAGGGACGGGTATATTGTGGTGTCGGACTCCAACGCGGCACAGCGGCTCTCGGACGTGCTGCAGAAGCAGAGGGGCGCGATTACTGGAGTAAAGGGGTTTGACGGCAAATATTACATGGTCACGAAGGCGTTCGCAGGGAAGGTGAAGGCCGCGCTCGTGAAGATGGGCGGGGATTACGCCGACCCGAAGGATGTGGGCGCGCAGGCGGGGCTGCACCCGGACGGGGTAAAGGCGGTGCTCAAGATACTCGCGGAGAGCGGCGAATACATGGAGAAGGGCGAGATTTTCATAAAGGTGGAATGATGACGGTCATAAGGGACGCAATCCACGGAAACATAACCCTCTCGGAAGTGGAGAAGAGGGTGGTGGACTGCGCGGATTTCCAGAGGCTGAGGAGGATACGGCAGCTCGCGCTCGCGCACCTCGTTTATCCGGGAGCGATGCACACGCGGTTTGAGCACTCCCTGGGCACGATGCACCTTGCATCCGGGATATGCGATGTTCTGGTCATCTCAAAGGACGAGAAGGAAGGGATAAGGATGGCCGCGCTGCTCCACGACCTGGGGCACGTGGCGTTCTCGCACGAGAGCGAGTATGCGCTAAGGAAGCACCTGGGCACGCACGAGGAGGTGGGGCGCAGGAAGGCGTCCTCCGGGGAAATCGGGGACATCGTGGGCGAGAACTTTTCCGCAAAGGAAATCCTTTCCGGGAAGGGGATTATGGAGGAGATAATCGCCTGTGACATAGGCGCGGACAGGATGGACTACCTCAAGAGGGACGCGCACCACACCGGGGTCGCGTACGGGATAATAGACACGGACAGGCTCATCCACACCATGATGGAATGCGGCGGGAGGATTTGCGTGGAACGGGGAGGGCTGGAGGCGGCCGAATCCCTTCTCATAGGGAGGTTCCTCATGTTTTCCACGGTATATATGCACAAGACCGTGCGCATCGCGTCCTCCATGCTGGACAGGGCGATAAGGAGGGCGGTGGAGGCCGGAGAGCTGGAGCCGGAGGATTTCCTTTTCGCGGGGGACGAGGAGATGCTGCTCAAGCTGGCCGGGGCGAAGGGGGGCGCGCCCTATGCCGAAGCGATAATCAACAGGAGGTTCTACAAGCAGGCGTTGGAGATAAGCGACCTGCATCCGCTCCTGAGGGAGCCGGAAAAGGCGGAGAAGGAACTTTCCGCGAAGTGCGAGTGCGACATAATCATAGGGATGCCGAACGCGCCCGCGCAGCCGTCCGGCTTCGGGGTGAAGGGGAAGGAAGGCATGCAGGAAGTGATGGAGGCGTCCGAGCTGGTTGCTGCACTTTTATCCG
>Ga0265297_10010226_pt1 | contig 11861 bp, 8 predicted proteins | sample Munlanlwell13791_FD_192502 | JGI IMG/M metagenome (GOLD analysis project Ga0265297, IMG submission 192502) | Leachate microbial communities from a municipal landfill in Southern Ontario, Canada - Leachate well 137-91 | ecosystem: Engineered > Solid waste > Landfill > Unclassified | place...
CGCAACAAGAAAAGGAATCCCGCCATGGAAAACCCCACATCGAACAAAATGAATTTCCTCAAAAACACCCAGATCATTATCCTCGGGCTTTGTATCGCCGGGGCCACGATCGCCTCAAGCATCATCTTCTCCAAGGGGTTTTTATCCGTGACGAAATTCATGCGGGAACAGATCACGGTAACAGGGTCGGCGCAGAAAGAAATCAAAAGCGATTATGCTGTATGGTCCGGCTGGTTCTCGCGGCGCGAAAGCGACATGGCTACTGCTTACAAAAAACTCCAGGATGATCTTACGACAGTAAGGAAATACCTGGTGGGAAAGGATATTCGAGAAACGGAGATCCTTACTTCGCAGATATCGACGGAGACCATTTATAAAAAGAATGAGAAGGGGAACAACACCAATGACATAGAAGGATACAAGTTGACACAAACGATCGAGATCCGGTCGAAAGACGTAGACAAGATCGCTCAAATATCCAGGAAGGCTACGGAGCTGATTAATTCGGGAGTTGAGTTCTATTCCGGAAGTCCGGACTACTCATACACCAAGCTGGATGAGCTGAAAGTTGAAATGCTCGCCAAAGCCACAGAAAACGCGAAGCTCCGGGCGGACAACATGGTGAAGGCCACAGGCAACAGGATCGGTTTCATGCGTTCGGCCAAGATGGGGGTGTTCCAGATTACACCCGTGAACTCCACCGAGATTTCTGACTGGGGCATGAACGACACGACCTCCCTTGACAAGAAAGTCACCGCCGTTGTCAACGCCAGCTTTTCGATCGAATAAGTGAATAAGAAAATGAGAAGCAGCCTTTAGGGCAAGAACTCTCGTCAGAGCGCGAGCTGGTTGAGAGAGAAGTTTTTGTGGATGGAAGAAGTATATTGGAAAAAAACGTTGTCTGGTTACCTGGCTACTTTGTATCGACCGTTGGCGTCGATGAGGCAAAGATACTCAAGCATGTAAGATAACAACAACCTCTGGATGAAGGTCAAGCGGAAAGCGAATTGCTTTAGCGTCCCGTGCATGGGCGTGGGAATCTGCCCGTTGGGTCTTTGCACCCCTGTGGACTATAATGGGCGCATTTAGAGCGATTTTAGGATATAGGCCAAGATAAGATGTTTAGATCGATAGACATGAAACAAAGGTGAACATAAGATGAGGGGCGATAATTCGCTATGCCGCAATTATGATACCAAGAGAGCACAAAGATTTTTTAGTAAAGGCTGCAAAAACAGGTTATTTACCTAAGAATTGCGTTTGTCCCGCTCGATGTAAATTCTGTTACCAACGAGATTTTACAAAGATATTTCCCCGTGTAAAAACAAAGCACATTCCTCAATACACAAAAGAGACATTTGATTTTTTCTATAAAAATTTTATGAACTATCAAAAAAACGAAAAAACAAAAGGCTGTGAAAAATGGATACAAAAGTCAGAGGAGGGGTGGAAGTACCTTCCGGAATGCGATTTTTTTAATCTCGGATTAACTCAGAACCAAATTGAGAAGGCAATCCAGATTCAAGGGGTTTGCTATACGACGGGACTGAACGCGGATCCTAAGTTCATAAAATATCTCTCGCAAAAATATCCAAAGCAATTTCGCCTTCATTTATCCATAGTAACTTTTAACCCATCGATTAGAAAAAGCGTTATGAGTCCGGATATTGACATTGGAAACCTGGAAAAAATTTACAAGACGACAATCCATTCGACTTATTTTCTTCTCTGCTTCAATAAGGAACAGGTCATTTCCGATATTGATATCTTGAATAAGTATTCTTTGAGAAACAAGGGCGCGTTTTTTATCCATAAATTGTATCACAACAAATTTTCGCCCAATCTTGTTAAAGATTATGCGGTTCGGGGGGAAAATGATTTTAAAGACGTTATTTATTATTTAAAACTGAATGATAAAAAATTAAATAACATTTCGAATCGTTTAAGCATTGTCCCTGCAGCAAGGGTTTATGCTTGGGTCTTCCGGAGAGAAATTGGGCAACTGTTGAAGGGGTGCCATGAGGCAGATTCCGCGGCTATTTTTTGCTCGGCTGGAGCGTATCAAATGATACATAATATGAAGAAAAAAATAAACGTTATCCCAGTCGAAAATTCCATGGGCGGATGCATGGATTTTACACTCGGTATGACTATAAGATTAATTATGCATAAAATACGTGAAATGCTTGCTAAAAATATGGTTTTGCGAGAAATATATCTTCCTGGAAGCATGTTTGCGGTTGGTAAGAGAGTCGATATAAATGGTGAAGGGATTGATCTTATTAAAGAAGAATTTCCGGGTATCAAAGTTAAAGTTATCGATGTCCCCTTGAAGATAATAAACAGAGCGCTTTCTCTGAATGCATGTTTCAAATATTACATTTTCAATGAAGTTGGTCTGTCGAACCAGTCCCAAAGATAACGTGCGTATCTTCTGTAAAGGATCTTTCCTGCGAAAGAGACGCAGCTCATTTTCCCATGGGCCGAAACGGAATTTACCCGTTACAGCCTTTCGACGGAAGGAATGTTGGAGGTTTATCGAGATGTGAGGCATTATCGGATTTAAAAAGCGAAAGACGAGTTCGGAAAATTAAAATTTAATCACCACTTTCAAAAAAGAAGAAATTTTACTTCTTATAGATTCAGGAGTGGACGGGCTTTGCTGTAGGATAGCTTCCCGTAAAAAAAGGAAAATATAGCGTATTTGATGTTCTAAACCGAAGAGAAGGAGATGGTTCTATCTTTTGACATTTAAAGATTTGCAATGTGTAATTCATTCCGCGTATGAGAAAAATGTGCCAGTTTTGTGACAAGGAATGGATGGTATAAGCAAGAATAATATCTTCTAATTCAAATAAATTGAGAAACCGAATATAAAAAATTGGCTGGAGCCAACAGCGGAGAAGCGGAAGGTGCTTCCATCGGTCCTTAACCCTCATGTCGTGCGGATTATGGGTTGTTAGCCGCAAACCATTTTTCGGAGGTTCTGAGCGACGTTCCATTTATCATTTGGATACGTACGTAAAACTTTAAAATGTCACCTGCAATAGTCGCCGGTCGAAATTTCTCGGAACTAAAATTTACCACGCCTTTATGTGGCAGGAAGAGAAGAACAAAAGCAGGATTGTTTTTAGAGTAAAAGAGACTGGAATAAAGACAAGGAACAAAAAATAGGAGGGCTAATTTTGGATTCGGTCTTATGTAGTAAAACAAAATCCAAAAAGATAAAGGATTTCGTACCTAAACGAGCGCGAAATTCCGCGTGTTGGCATCGATGGTTAAACATTGCGATGATCGTGGGAATTTTCACGTTTTCGTTTTTATTGCGTCTCTATCGATTGGGAGCGCACGATTTTTGGTATGACGAGGTATACTCCGCGCACTATGCCACATATCCGTGGGATAACTGGAATGCTCCCTTGTATTGGATCGTGCTTCATTTTTGGGTAAAGATATTTGGTTTTTCTGAATTCAGCCTGCGGACCCCCTCAATGCTGTTTAGTTTTTTGACTACGGGGATCGTTTTTTTGCTCGGCAAGGAGCTTTTCAACAGAAAAACAGCCATACTCGCGACGTTGCTTATTGTTTTGTCGCCATTTCATCTCTGGTACGCGCAGGAAGCACGCGATTATAGCATGGTCGTTTTTTGGGGAACGCTTTCGTCGTACATTCTATTCTTAACCGTCAAGGAAAACCGGTTCAAAAAATGGCTAGCATTTACCTTCGTTTCTTTGGCCGGAATGTATACGAATTACTTCTACGTTTTTCTGGTTGTAGCGCAATTTTTGTATCTTCTTTGCATTTTCAGATTTCGTATAAGAAAAATCTACACATCATTTTTACTGATCGCCGGGATTTTTGGTTTTTATATACCCCGTTTTATGTCAAAATTCTCGTTTGTTTCTAAAGGATTTTGGGTCTCCCCGCCCGAGTGGCGATCGTTAGGTATCACATTACAAAATTACATGCTGGGGTATAGCGGCACCACTTTCTTATATGCGCTTTCGTTTTTTTTGACTCTGGCCATTTTCGTCGTATTATTTTGGGTCGCATGCAGGGAAAAAGAAGCGCGGCGAAACATTGTTTTTTGTATTTTTTTATTCGTTATTCCCATAAGTTCAGTTTTTTTATTCTCCAAGTTGTTTTTTTCGGTCTATTTAACACGCGGCCTGCTTTTATTTAGTCCCTATTTTTACCTTTTGATTGCGTGTGCCGTGATGAAACTACGCAAGAAGGTGGCTACCGTTACGTCCTGTATTCTAGTAGGGATCGTTGGCTGCGGGTCTTGCCTTTATTTTAAAGAGCACCTATATCCCCCTTTGGAGTATCATCTTGGGGCGTATCTGAAGAAACCCGTAAAGCCTATCGTTGATTTCCTGAGCAGGAATGTCGGAGAGAAGGATCTGGTTGCGCTTACTAATATATCAGTGTTCGAGGGGATCAATTTTTACGCTAAAAACAAATTTCTTTTGTACTATTTGTTTGTTCCCCAAATTCTGGATACTAGCGGGCGTCGGCCCGTAGAAGAATCGCCCCAAATCATTCCGGTACACAAAATAACTGCTCACAAGTTTGAGAAAATATGGGTTATTTCCACGGATTGGGGAAGAACCGGAATGCCGGATGAAAATTCTGTCGTGGTCAAGCAGTGGCTTGAGAGTCATTTAAGACTTTTGTCAAGCGTGGAACTTGACGGTTTGTGGATTTACTGTTATGAAAAGAAAGATTCGGGTTAAAACGGTATTGGATTTATATGTTTTTAGGTGTAAGTAATGATGTGTGCAGAAGGGAGCTGCCCTCAGTGTATAAGAGAAATTCGGCCGAAATAGAATGTTTCCTGCTTTTGGCGAAAAGTGTTATTCGCGGTGCGGAAATTGACGTAAAAAAAGTGATCTCCGGCGGTGCGATGAACTGGAAAAAATTCAGGGAACAGATCCTTTTCCATGAGATCAGTCCGTTTTTGTATCCCTTGTTTAAAAATTTCGAGGGAATCATTCCCGATGACTTGAGGCGATTGCTTAAAGGGAATTATTACGCGACCCTGGCGAGGTCCGAAAACTTTTGGCAGGAGTTTTTGTTTCTCGCGGCGGCTTTTAAAGCAAAAAAAATATCCATGGTTCCGATCAAGGGCGTTGCGGTGCTAGCGGACATCTACCGGGAAAGGCCCTTCAGACCCATGGTGGACATTGATATTCTTGTTAAAAAGGAAGAAGCGGCTAGAGCGGAGGAGCTTCTTAGGGAATTGGGTTATGAAAAAAACCTTGGGGGGCTAAAAGAAACATACTGGCTTGAAAAAAACTGCGAGCTGACTTTTGTGAAAAAAACACTCGGGAAACCTCTTCTTGTGGATGTCCATTTTGGACTGGATTTCAAACGTCCCCATACAATCCAACTCCCACGTCTTTGGGAACGCGTCCGGTATGTCCCAGTGGACGGCCAGATGGTTGCCTTGCTTTCTCCGGAAGACCAGCTTTTTTCCATAGCGCTTCACGGTCGACGCTACGGCGGACGGCCCCTTTGTCTCAAAAACGTTCTTGACCTAGCGATCATTCTGGAAAAATACCGGGAACAATTCGACTGGGATTATGTGGCCCGGGAGGCTCATGCCGGCAGGATGCGGTCCACGGTCTTTTTTATTTTATTACGGGCCGCCGTCTTTTTTGATGTGCCCGTTCCTGACCGTGTATGGAAGGGGCTGAAAGTACCTTTTTATAAGCGATGGCTGATGCTCCGGCTGATTGAAAGGAACACCTTTATCCCTTACTGGTCTGCTATGGACAAGGCTATTTTTCTTAAAAGCCATTTCCTCCTTTTCGACGATTTTCTGGAACCAGCAGCTTATCTTGTGAATGTCCCCATCGAACAATTTGCCAAGTATTATGACTTAAATCCCTACGAAAAAAGAACTCGCTTTTTCTATCGAGCTCGTCTACTCTATATACTAGCGAAGGGTATTTATGCGGAAAATGAAAAATCTACACGTTAACGAGGGGTAGATATGCAAAAAAAGAAAAAGAAGAAATGGATAAGACCGGCGCTGATAGTATTAACTAGAACGGAGGACTCAGTTCAAGTCCTCACAAGCTGTAAATCGACGGCGTGCAATATGGGTCCTTTGAATGCAACGTATGGGTATCAGTGCCTCTGGTACCCGCAGGCGTGGTGCAATTCTATCTATACCGGCTGCTCATAGGAGCTTTTTGGTTAGCGTTTGTAAAAGAACCGAATTCACTTAACGCCGCTATGCAGTTGTCGTTGTGCCCTTGAACTATAACCATGGCGTGAGTTTGTCTAACCAACGCTCTGAGTTTCGCGGGTTTGACGGTCGCTATCTATGCAAGTACTACCACAGTGAAGTTCTTAGCGGCATCCGGCGACCTAAAAATTAATCGAAAAATTAAATGGCAAGAATTGTCACTTAGTGAAGCAGTTATGGCCGGATAAGGTGGTTTTGTAAAACGAGACAGCTAGATAAAAAATGCCGCCCATCAAAAACGACTACCTATACCTATTTACCTTCTGCATAAATTCAAGACGTGATTCTCATATATATTGGCCCTTACGAAGGGATGACTTTTTGTTGTTTTATTGAAAGGCCAAGAAAACGTTATGATTTGCGTAAAGAAAGTTTTAATGTCAGAAAAGATTATCCTGCGTGCCGCAGACAAGGAAAATAAAAAACAGGGGAAATCTTTTGCGAAAAAAATATAGACGTTACTATGAAATAGCCAATATCACCATCCAGGTAGAGTCAGATCTGCCAATCAGTGAAAAGACTTTTCATCCTAAGTTCAAACATTTTGAAGCCGCTGGTCCAGGTAAAGATACTATTATTATCAGGCATCATTTTTCACTGCCGGATTTAAATAGCAGGAATTTAGGCAAAGAATTTTACCGAAGACCTCCGTGGGCAGTTTATAAAAAAGGTGATTCCTGGATATATCTGGGAATTTCATCGATCCCGGGAGATAAAAGCTTGCATCGGGTGGCTTTTTTTAACTCTGATCACAGCCTCGTGAGGATTTATAATGATGGAGAAGAGGCCATTTTAAAAGGGAATGCGAACGCGCTGACTTTGTTTTCCACGGACCAGTTGTTATTGGCCCCCGCGCTGGCATACAGAGAAGGATTTTTCTTGCATTCTTGCGGCGTCAATTTTGAGGGCAAGGGACTGCTCTTTGCGGGTCACTCTGGCGCGGGGAAATCCACTATGGCTACAATGCTTAAAGGAAAGGCCGAGATACTCTGCGATGACAGAATAATAGTGAGAAAAAAAGAAAATAAATTTAAAATTTATGGAACTTGGAGCCATGGAGATATTCCTGATGTTTCAGCAAACTCCGTACCCTTAAGAGCGATTTTATTTTTAAATCAGTCTAAAAAAAACTATTTAACGCTTCTAAAAGATAAAAAAATAATCGCAAGAAAGCTTTTAAACTGCCTGATAAGACCATTCGCTACATTTGATTGGTGGCAGAAATCTTTGACAGTTTTGGATAATCTCTGTGATGCAACGCCCTGTTACGAACTCTATTTCGACAAAAGCGGAAAGATAGTCAATCTGTTAGAAGATTTGTAACTTTAAAATGCCAACCAATGCTTACGTCATAACCAAAGAGATTAATGATGTGTCTTCGTGGAGAGCCAAGACCTCGCTCTTGGATGGGCTGGATATAGAGCTTACCGAGCGTTGCAATAATAATTGTATCCATTGTTGCATAAATTTGCCTCAGGATGATATGGATGCCAAGAACAAGGAGCTCTCAGGTGAAGAAATTAAAAATATTCTCAAAGAAGCCAAAGCCTTAGGTTGTATAAACGTAAAATTTACCGGAGGAGAGCCTCTTTTAAGGGAAGATTTTGCAGAACTCTATTTATTTGCCAGAAGATTGGGTTTGAGAGTATCAATTTTTACCAATGCCATCCTGATCACTCCGAAACTTGCGGATCTGTTCGTTCGTGAGGTGCCTTTAGAAGGAATCGAGATTACCGTTTATGGGATGAAAAAAAGATCTTATGAGGCAGTAACCCGCACAGCCGGGTCGTTCGAAGCTGCTTGGAGAGGCATAAATTTGCTTTTGGAGAAAAGGGTTCCCTTTGTTGTCAAGACAGCATTACTTCCGCCAAATAAAGAAGAGATAATTGAATTTGAAAAGTGGGCAGCGACTATCCCCTGGATGATTAAGCCGCCATCATATGCTCTGTTTTTTGACTTGCGTTGTCGCAGGGAAGAGGAGAAGAACGAAGGAATAAGAAGGTTGCGTTTATCTGCCGCGGAAGGTCTTAAGGTTTTGACGCGCAGAAAAGATAACTATATAAAGGAGATGAAGGGATTTTGCGCTAAATTTGTCCATCCGCCCGGCGAAAAACTTTTTTCCTGCGGCTCAGGTTTAGGCAGTGGATGCGTGGATGCCTACGGAGTTTTTCAACCCTGTCTGATGCTAAGGCACCCGGATTGTCTTTATAATCTTAAAACGGGCTCGCTTAAGGACGCAAAGGAAAAATTTTTTCCAAAAATGAGAGAAAAAAAAGCTAATAATCCGGACTATCTAAAGCGCTGTGCTAATTGTTTTTTAAAAGGTCTTTGCGAACAATGCCCGGCTAAATCTTGGGCCGAACACGGCACTTTGGATACGCCGGTTGAGTATCTATGCGAAATTGCCCACACCCAGGCGCGATTTCTTGGTTTGATAAGAGAAAACGAAAAGGCCTGGGAGATAAAAAACTGGAAGAAGAGAATAAGCAATTTTATAAACAGGTAGGCTATGCATCCCCTAGCCCCGCAGCTTGCTGCGGGGTAAGCGAGTTCACTGCGGCCTCACGCCTTTAAATCGTGTAAGAGTATTAAAACAGGAGGTAGTGTTTATGAAAAAAAGAGTCAACATCAATGCGATCTACAAACCGTCTGAAAACGTAGTGACTCGTGATGTTCAGGGTGAGTTTATTCTTATACCCATAACTTCGGGCATCGGAGATTCGGAGGAAGATATTTTTTCATTTAATGAAACTGGAAGAAAAATCTGGAATAAATTGGACGGAAAAAAAACCTTAAAAAAAATAGGAACTGAACTTGCCGAGGATTTCGAAACCACAATAGAAAAAATAGAAAAAGACATTGTTGGGTTAGTTGGGGAGCTATTGAATAAAAAAATGCTGGTAAGGGTTTCTGCCTAGGTGACTTGTAAAAATCCAGATTATCAGGATTTCTGCAAACAGATTTATGAATATGTGCCTGCCTGCGGAGACATAGACAAGAAAAACATAGCTTCTTCTTTATTTCTTTCGAGTAATCCCCAGGAAACCAGCGTGGTTTTGCAGATTTTCGAATTGGGACGTTTCTTCGCGGAAAAGAAAATCGCAAGGTTTCAGTCTCAAGGGATGAGCATGTATCCTTGCATTAGGCCCAAAGATACGTTACACATAGAACCACGCAGCGCCAAACAAATACAGGCGGGAGATATTGCGGTCTTTCGCCGATTCAGCCGTCTTTTTGCCCACCGAACGATTGATAAAGGCAGCAAAAACGGGCAAGATTACATTGTTACCTGTTCTGATACAACAAGATCTGGCAATGACGGCCCCAGTTTTGATAAAGATATTTTGGGTATAGTGACCCGCATTGAAAGAAAAGGCATAATTTTAGAGGCCCTTCCAAAAAAGCACCCTTTATTAAGCAGGTTATTTCTGGATATTTATATTCATTTTTGCTGTCTGGGAGGATATCTTTGGCATAGATTGGCCTGTCTTGTTAACCATTTACAACAATATAGGATTTATCGAATCTTGGCCGGATTTTTGTTTATAAATAAAAAAATCGAATTCTCTCTTCAAGCGCCCATCAATGCCAGACCTAACAGCAGATTTTTCACAAAAATTTCTTCCGAAGAATTAAAAAATTCCTTACGGGTAGAGTCTGCCTTGTCGAAGTGGATGCTCACCGTTAAGGTAAACTCCAAACCGGCCGGTTATTTATCCATTCTTTTTAAACCCGAAAGCTGTCCGTTTTGCGGCTGGTGGTTGCAGGAGGTTCAGTTAAAGATTAGATATAGGGGGACAAGCGTAGAGACGAGATTTTTGAAAGAAGCTCAAAACTTATTGGAAAAATTTGAAATAAGAAACATATCACTAAGCGCATTTGAAAATACGGGTACCGCCAGTTCGATGAAATTGTTTTTAAAGAACATGGGCTTTAAAGAAGTATTTCGCTATAAAGATATTCTTCTAAAAGACAAAAATAAAGCAGTAATAGAACGTATAATAATGAAAAAAGGCAATACGTGATTAAATCTTATGCAGGAAAAATTCCCCTGCCACAATTCGGTTTGTGGAAAAAGCTAGGGTCTGGCCGACGACTTAGTTCTTTTGAGCTCGAGATTACTGCCCGCTGCAATAATAACTGCCGGCATTGCTACATCAATCTTCCGGCCAATGATGTAGCAGCAAAAAACAGGGAATTAAGCTTTGCCCAGATTGAAGATATAGCCCGGCAGGCTGTGGATTTAGGCGCATTCGGTTGTCTGATTACCGGTGGCGAGCCGTTATTAAGAGAAGATTTTTCTGATATTTATCTCTGTTTAAAAAAGAAAGGTCTCTTGGTTTCAGTTTTCACTAATGCCACCTTAATTAATGAGAAACATATTACCCTATTCAAGAAATATCCGCCAAGAGACCTTGAGGTTACAGTCTATGGGGTTACTGAAAAAACCTATGAAGAAGTAACTCGGGAGCAAGGTTCTTTCAAGGCATTCATGCGTGGATTTAATCTTTTGTTGAGCCATGGAATAAGGATGCGTTTAAAAACCATGGCCTTACGCTCGAATCTTCACGAATTGCCGCAGATTTCGGAATTTTGTCGACAAATAACAAAAGGTTTTTTCCGTTTTAATCCTGTTTTGCACATGCGTTTCGATAGAAATCCAGCAAGAAATCGGGAGATCAAATCCGAGCGGCTTTTGCCCGAAGAGAGCGTAGCAATTGAACAAGCGGACCATGAACACTTTGACGTTTTAGAAAAAAATTGCGATAAGTTGATTCGTTCCAAAGCTGTCCATTACAAATGTAACCATCTTTTACGCTGTGGAACAGGTAAAACTAGTTTCTGCGTAAGCTACGACGGATATTTTCGGCTCTGTTCATCCTTATGGCATCCCGATTGCCTCTTTGACCTGAAAAGAGGCGCTCTCACAGAAGCGTGGGAGAAATTTGTGCCGGCAGTGAGGGATATGCGTTCAGATAGAAAGGCGTTTTTAACCCATTGCTGTATGTGTCCAATAATAAATTTATGCTTGTGGTGTCCGGCTCACGCTTATCTTGAAACAGGGGAACTGGATAAGCCTATCAAGTATTTTTGCGAATCAGCGCATGCACGGGTTCGAAAGTTAAAACGCTCAACGGCAGGTAACTAGCCTATGTGGTCAGAGGCCAATTTTAAAACACAACATAATCCCTGTTGTGGAAACATTTTGTTTGTTGGGTGATCAAATGAAATTTTCCATAGGGTATAACTACGATCTCAAAGCATTCGATCTTCTGGCAGACTACCGGAATAATATCGAAGCATTTTATTTTCCAGTGCCGCAAGCCTATATGGGTTCTGGCAGGGCAATCCATCAGCCAATAACCTATCCCGGTCAAATTCCTTCCATCATTAAAAAATGTAACAACTTGAAAATTTCTTCTCAGCTTTTACTGAATGCCACTTATGAGGGGTGCGAATGTTTAACGGAACGTTTTTGGGTGCGTTTGGAAAACTACCTCAAAAACCTAAGAGATCAGGGGCTTACATCTGTAGTGGTTACGAATCCAATTTATATTAGTAAAATTAAAAAAACAGTTAGTGGTTTAAGAATCGAGTCATCTGT
>Ga0265297_10010228_pt1 | contig 11859 bp, 22 predicted proteins | sample Munlanlwell13791_FD_192502 | JGI IMG/M metagenome (GOLD analysis project Ga0265297, IMG submission 192502) | Leachate microbial communities from a municipal landfill in Southern Ontario, Canada - Leachate well 137-91 | ecosystem: Engineered > Solid waste > Landfill > Unclassified | place...
CATCAAAATAATATTCATTTGCTGTTTCCTATTTTATATTAAACCATCTGCCTTTTACACGGCTATCTTTCATAAAACCTTCATAGTGACGCATAATAAGGTGCGACTCTATCTGTCCAATTGTGTCAAGCGCGACACCAACAACAATCAAAAGGGATGTGCCGCCAAAAAAGAATGGCGTGTTAAAAACATACCTTAACTGGTCCGGCATGACAGCAATCATAGCAACAAATACAGCACCGCCAAGTGTTATACGTACAAGAATTTTTTCAATGTAGTTTGAAGTTGGATCACCCGGCCTTATCCCCGGAATAAAACCCCCGGACTTTTTCATATTCTCGGCAAGTTCTTTTGGATTAAACGCTATAGAGTTATAAAAATAGCAAAAGAAAACTATTAAAAGTCCATAGATTAAAGAATATATTATAGAACCTCTACTCCACATATTTGACACTATTTTCGCCCAAGCAACTTCAGGGAAAAATTGCGCAACTGTTAAAGGAGCCGAAAGAATTGATATAGCAAAAATAACGGCAATAACCCCGGATTGGTCAACTTTTAACGGCAAGAATGTGGACGAGCCGCCATGCATACGCCTGCCAACCATTCGCTTTGCATAGTTAACCGGTATTCTTCTTTGTGCAGTTGAAACCCAAACAACTAGCCCTGTTACAACAAATACAGCTACCCCTATGGCTATTGCGGAAAGTATGGACATTTCTTCCATTCTAACTAAATTTATAAGGTCTTTTACGGCAGAAGGTATTCTGTCTACAATGCCGGCAAAAATCATTAATGATATACCGTTGCCAATTCCCATTTCCGTTATCTGCTCACCAAACCACATTATCAACATTGTGCCGCCAACAAGTGTAATTACCGACATCATCATCCAAATTGCTGTTGGATTATCAACTATAGAAAGGCCTGAAGGTGTTGGCATTTTTGTGATTGCAAGAGTTAAACCAAATGACTGTATGGCACCAAGAGCAAGTGTCAGGTAACGAGAAATTTGGTTTATTTTTTTTCTGCCCTGTTCGCCTTCTTTTTGCAACCTGTCAAGCGCTGGCATTAAATGCGCACCAATAAGCAAACTCATTATAATTGATGCGTTAATATAAGGCATAATGCCCATTGAAAAAATGGACAGTTTGTTTAGCGCGCCGCCTGAAAACATATCCAAAAAGCCAAGGAGCGAGTTTTTATGAGCATCAAAAAGCGATTTTACGGCGGTAGCATTTACCCCAGGTACAGGTATCGCAGCGCCCAGGCGATACGCGGCAATTATACCAAGCGTAAAAACGACTCTTTTTCTGAGCTCTGGAATTTTAAAGATATTTGCGAAGGAACTAATCATAAGTATCTTTTTTATTTACCTGTTTTTTCTGCAAGACCGCCTGCAGCTTTAATTTTTTCTATTGCTGATGCTGAAAAAGCATTTACCTTAACAGTTAATTTCTTCTTTAGCTCGCCGCTGCCAAGTATTTTAACCGGAAGATTTCTCTTAATTATCCCGAGTTCGTTTAATTTTGCTACTGTTACCTCTGCGCCATCAGAAAACAACGATTCAAGCTCACCTACATTTAAAACCGCATAAGCAACACGAAATTTATTGGTAAAACCTCTTTTTGGTATTCTTCTAATTATCGGGGTCTGTCCACCTTCAAAACCAAGCATACCTCCAACACCCGCACGAGAAGTTTGCCCTTTCATACCCTTTGTAGATTGTCCACCATGGCCAGAACCAGCGCCACGCCCAACTATTTTTCTGCGGTGATGCGAACCTTTTGCCGGTTTTAGATTATTTAAACCTATCATAACGCAGAGACCTCTTTGTTTCTTATTTTTGCTATATCTTCTTTTGTTCTTAAGTTCAATAAAGCATCCATTGTTGCGTAAACCACATTAAAAGAGTTTGATGAACGCATGGACTTTGACAAAATATCTGTTATACCAACAGCTTCAAGTACAGCTCTTACCGGACCACCTGCTATAATACCTGTTCCGGGTGCCGCCGGCTTTAAGAAAACTTTGCCTGCGCCAGCTCTACCGGTAATTTCATGCGGTATAGTTGTTCCAACAAGAGAAACTTTTACCATTGATTTTTGAGCTCTCGCACTGCCTTTTTGAATTGCCTTTTGAACTTCTTTTGCTTTGCCCAAACCGCAACCTACCCGGCCTGCACCATCACCAACAACCACAAGAGCATTAAAAGAAAATCTTTTACCACCCTTAACAACCTTGGCAACTCTGTTTACCGAAACAACATTTTCTTTGAAGCCGGAATCTTGTTTATTTGAAAATTTATCTGCCAAGTAAACCCCCTGCCGCCCAATAAGGCGACCTTGTAAATATTTTTAGAATTCTAAACCAGCGGCCCTTGCTGCTTCAGCAAATGCCTTAACTCTGCCGTGATAAATATTGCCACTTCTATCAAAAACAACTTTATTTAAACCCTTCTCAAGTGCCTTTTTTGCAATTAAGGTAGCTACTGCTTTCGCACCTTCAATGGTGTCTGGTGATTTCACTTTGCCCTTTAATTCCGGCGACAATGTTGATGCACTCACCAAAGTAACACCCAAAACATCATCTATCAGCTGAGCATAAATATTCCTATGCCCTCTGTAAATGTTTAAACGGGGCCTTTGAGCACTGCCAGATATTTTACTTCTTACTCTTTTTTTTCTGAACTGCAATTTTTCGCCACTGGTTCTCATATATAATCCCTTTTTCTATTATTTCTTGCCGACGGCTCCAGCCGCAGATTTGCCAGCCTTTCTAATAATTTTTTCACCAACATATCTTACGCCGGTGCCTTTATACGGCTCTGGCGGCCTTAATGATCTGATGCTTGCGGCAACCTCTCCAACCAATGCCTTATCTATGCCGATAATTGAAACTAATGTTTGCTTGTCAACTGTTATTTTAACACCCTTTGATATGGGGAATACTTTCGGACTTGAAAAACCAAGATTCAAAATAAGGTTTTGCCCTTCTACATTTGCTTTGTAACCAAGGCCCTGAACTTCTAAATCTTTCTTGAACCCTTTTGTTACACCCTCAAAACAGTTAAGCAATAAACCCCTCATTAATCCGTGCAACATATTGGTGCTTGTGCTTTGATCTTTCGCTACAAGCGTAATTTGTTTGCTCTCTATTTTTGGTTCTATTGACGATGGAAGTTTTAAAAAAAGTTTCCCTAACGGGCCACTTACTTCAAGCCCATCAGCTTTTATTTCTACCTTTACTTTTTCTGGAATTAAAAATGGTTTTTTGCCTAAGCGACTCATTTTATACCTCTGAAGTTTACTTTATTACCAAATATAAGCAAGCACTTCGCCGCCTAGTTTGGCCGTACGAGCTTGCTTGTCTGACATAAGACCTTTTGAAGTGGATACTACTGCAACACCAAGGCCATTAACAACTTTTGGCATTTTTTCGTAACCACTGTAATATCTAACACTCGATTTTGAAATTTTTTTCAGGCCTTTTATTACCTGTTTGCCTTCAGGGGTATATTTAAGATACACACGCAAAACACCTTGCTTGTGATCTTCAATATTTTTGTAATTGGCCACATATCCTTCATCTTTTAAAATTCTGGCAAACTCCACCTTCATTTTTGACGATGGAATGTCAACTTTTTCAAGAAGTTTTACATTCGCGTTACGAATGCGTGTCAGCATATCTGCAATTGGGTCGGTAATCATACTACCTCGCTAAATTTTTTTGTCTGCTGTATGTATAACAAAACTACCAGCTCGACTTTGTAACACCCGGTATCTCGCCTCTGTGAGAGAGGTTACGGAAACAAATTCTGCAAAGACCGAAATCTCTCATAAAGCCCCTTGGCCTGCCGCAAAGACGACATCTGTTTCTAAACTTTGTTGCGTACTTTTGTGGTTTGCGCATTTTTGCCACAGCGCTTTTTGTCGCCATCTTCGTATTCCTTTTTTATCTTTTCTTAAAAGGCATTCCAAGTTGATCAAGCAATTCTTTCGCCTGTTCATCGTTAGTAGCCGATGTTACTATGGTTATATTCATACCGCGGGTTTTATCTGATTTTTCTACATTAATTTCCGGGAAAATATACTGTTCGCTAAGACCGATATTGTAATTACCTTTACCGTCAAAAGAATTTGGCTCAATACCTCTGAAGTCTCTTATGCGAGGTATTGCCACATTTACAAGGCGGTCAAAAAACTCATACATCTTGGTGCCTCTAAGTGTAACTTTTAAACCTATTGGCATACCAGCTCTGAGCTTAAAGTTTGATATAGCTTTTTTTGCCTTGCGAACTTGAGGCTTTTGGCCTGTTATCGCAGCAAGCTCAACACTTGCAATATCTACTACCTTGACATTGTCTTTTGCTTCGCTTAAGCCAATATTTATTACAATTTTTTCCAGCTTTGGCGCCTGATGAAAATTTTTAAGCGAAAACTTTTCAATGAGATTCTTTGCTACTACTTCTTCATAAAGTTCTTTTATTCTTGGTTTGTTATTCATTTTCTCTTAACCTTTTAAATTATCATTTCGCCGCATTTTCTGCAGACGCGTACTTTTTTCCCGTCGAAAAGAGTATCAAACTTTGGCCTTGTCGGCTTTGCGCATTTTGGACATATCAACATTACATTTGAAATTGGCACAGGAGCTTCTTTCTCTCTTATGCCGCCCGGTTCGTTTTGAGTCGGTTTTTTATGGCGCTTTACAAAGTTTATTTTGGAAACTATCACTTTGTTTGTTTCTATATAAACCTTAAGCACTTCGCCTTTTTTGCCCTTGTCTTTTCCTGTGTTAATTACTACCGTGTCTTTCTTTTTTACTGTTAGCATTTTATCTCCCAAAACTACACAACTTCTGGTGCAAGCGAAATTATTTTTAGAAAGTTTTTCTCGCGCAATTCTCTTGCAACCGGCCCAAATATACGGGTTCCTTTGGGCTCATTTTCGTCATCTATAATAACGGCTGCGTTATCGTCAAATTTAATGTATGTGCCGTCACATCTGCGACACTCCTTAACAGTTCTGACAAGCACAGCTTTTACTACATCACCCTTTTTGATTGCTCCATTAGGGATTGCTTCTTGTACCGAAGCAACAACTATGTCGCCCAAACTTGAATAATGCCTTCTTATTCCGCCTTTTAGACGAAAAACTCTTATTTTTGTAGCTCCGGAGTTGTCGGCAACATTTAGTATTGACCTTTCTTGAATCATTTGTTTATCCTCTTGCCAATTTTACTATTAAGATTTTTGAACTACTTCCACAAGGCGCCATCTTTTTTGCTTTGAAATCGGCCTTGTTTCCATTACCTTAACTGTATCGCCTATATGTGAAAGATTTTTCTCATCATGCACATAAAGCTTTGTCGTGCTGCGTAGAGTTTTTTTGTACTTTCTATGACGGTATGCCTTCTGAATCTCTATAACGCGGGTTTTGTCCATTTTATCGCTTGAGACAAGGCCAACTCTTACTTTTCTTTTGTTTCTCTCCATCCTATTTACCTCGCTGGCTATTGGGTTATTCATTTTTTCCTGCTCTTTGCCGGTTTAGCTGGCTGCCTTTCTTTTAGCAAGGTGTTAAGTCGCGCAACCAAACGCCTCAAACTTCTTATTTCAAGACTGTTTTTTACTGGCGTGGAGAAATGTTTAAATTTTAAACGGAAAAGTTTTTCTTTTGTTTCGTTTAACTTTGCAGCTATTTCTGCATCTGCCATATTCTTTATTTCTTGCCATTGTTTAGCTTTCATCTATTCTCTCTTGAATTAAATTTCAGTTCTTTGAATGAACTTTGTAAGTATGGGAAGTTTATGACCTGCAAGAAGCATTGCCTTTTGGGCATCAGCTTGATTAAGACCTTCCAGCTCAAATAATATTCTTCCCGGCTTTACAACAGCCACCCAATGATCTGGTGCGCCCTTGCCTTTACCCATTCTGGTTTCTGCCGGTTTTTTGGATACGGATTTATCCGGGAATATTCTTATCCATACCTTTCCGCCCTTTTTTATGGAACGGGTAAGCGCTATACGGGCTGACTCTATTTGCTGGCTTGTTATCCACGCTGGCTCAAGAGCCTGAATGCCATACTGTCCAAAAGCAATAACACTACCGCCCTTGCTTTGACCTTTCATACGGCCTCTGTGGCTTTTACGGTATTTTACTCTTTTTGGCATTAACATTTTACAACCCTTTTACTTATTTTATTCTTGTTCCGCTTTTACCGATGCAGGAACGACCATATCGCCTTTTGTGGCGATCTCCTGGAGTTTTTCTTTTTCTATAAGTTTTACTTCTTCCATAAGATCTTTTTCTGTTTTCTTGAAAAGTTCTCTCTTAAATACCCATGTTTTTACGCCAATTAAGCCCATGGTTGTTAATGCTTCAGAAAAACCATAATCAATATCGGCACGGAAAGTTTGAAGCGGCACACGGCCTTCTTTTGCCCATTCGGTTCTGGCAATTTCTGCTCCACCAATTCTTCCCGCAACCATTATTTTTATTCCAAGTGCACCAGAAGCCATTGCTTTTTCCATTGCTTTTTTCATTGCTCTGCGGTAAGATATTCTTTTTTCTAACTGTATTGCAATGCTGTCTGCTATAAGCTGAGCGTCGGTTTCGGGACGCTTAATTTCCATTACATTAACAAAAGTTTTTCTTCCGGTGATATTTTCTACTTCAGTTTTTAGGTTTTCTATCCCCTGTCCGGCTTTGCCAATAACAATTCCGGGCCTTGCTGTATAAACATTTACCCTTATGTATTTGCCGGCTCTTTCAATGCCTATTTTAGATACAGAAGCCAAGCGCAATTTGTCTTTAAGATATTGCCTTATTTTGTAATCTTCCTCAATAAAATCTGGCATCTCTTTAAGGTTGAACCACTTTGATTCCCAGTCCCTTATGTAGCCAAGTCGCATTGCCTTTGGATTTACTTTGTGACCCATAGCTTTTTCCCTTCGCTTACTTCACGATGAAGAAACATCGTGGAATTATTTTATTTTGCAACTGTGACTTCGTCACCAACAACAATTGTTAAATGACACATTTTTCTTTTGTATGGCATTCCGCGACCCATTGGGCCCGGTCTCATACGCTTCAGAGTGGGGCCGCAGCCAACCCAACATTTTAAAACTTTCAAATTTTCCATGTTTTTTAGGCGGCCTGCATTTGCTACAGCACTCTTAAGTGTTTTTTCAATAAGCTCAGCACTACCCTTAGGTGTGAAGCTCAAAGCATCAAACGCTTTCTGAACCGGTTTATTGCGAATTAACTGCAAAACCTGATTAACTTTTCTTGGTGCGTATCTTGCAAATTTTGTTTTGGCTACTGCTTCCATTTCGCATTACTCCTGTTATTATGTAAGAGATGTTGCTTCTTTTGTATGTGACGAACCATGGCCTCTAAAGAACCTTGTTGGGGAAAACTCTCCCAAACGATGGCCAACCATCTGCTCGGTTATATGGACCGGAAGAAACTTTTTCCCGTTATGAATAGCTATTGTATGCCCCACAAAATCTGGAGAAATCATTGAAGCACGCGCCCAAGTTTTTATAACTTTTTTTTCTCCGCTTGCATTTTGCTTCTGAACTTTCTTCTGAAGCTTCACATCAACATAAGGACCTTTTTTAGTTGAACGACCCATCTTCTACCTCCAAACCGAATTACTGCAAGAATATGTTATTTATTTTCAAGCCGACTCTTGTGTTTTTCCTCTGCGCCTTACTATCATCCAATCCCAAATTTTCTTAGGCCTTGTTTTAAAACCTTTTGCTGGTTGATTCCACGGACTTCTTGGCTGATTGTTACCTTTTGATTTACCGCGGCCGCCTCCATGTGGATGGTCTACGGCATTCATAGCAGTACCTCTAACTGTTGGCCTTATGCCTCTATGACGGCTTCTGCCAGCAGAACCTAAGGTGATATTCTCATGGTTAATGTTTCCGACTTGGCCGATTGTAGCATAAGCACGAATAGGTATCAATCTTATCTCGCCAGAAGTCATTCTTATATGAGCGTACTCGCCTTCTTTCGCAAGTACCTGAGCCTGAGCTCCGGCGGAACGAACAAGTTGCGCACCGTTACCAGGTATTAACTCTAAATTGTGTATAAATGTACCTACTGGAATACTTGAAAGCGGAAGTGCATTGCCAAGCGATATTTCTGCTTCCGGGCCAGACATTACCACATCGCCCACTTTTAAACCAGCGGGATGAACTATATAGCGTTTTTCTCCGTCTGCGTATTGCAGCAAAGCAATTCTTGATGTACGGTTTGGATCATATTCAACTGCTAACACTTTTGCGCTAACACCTACCTTATCTCTCTTAAAATCTATTTTTCTGTAAAATCTTTTGTGACCGCCGCCTTTGTGCCTTACCATTATCATACCAGTGTTGTTTCTGCCGCCGGTTCTTTTAACAGGGCTTATTAGCGACTTTTCTGGCTCTGTTTTTGTAATTTCAGAGAAATCATCAACAGTTATAAATCTTCTTACCGGCGTGTATGGCTTAAATGTTTTTATGGGCATCTTGGTTTCCTCTGCACCTTATAAACTTAGACTTCTTCAATTACTTTTATTTCCTGACCTTTCTTTATTGCAACAATAGCTTTTTTCCAGTCGGGGCGCATACCGGCATGGGCACCCATTCTCTTTTCTTTGCCTGGTATTATAGCGGTGTGTACGCCTAAAACCTCAACTTTAAAAAGTTTTTGTACAGCCTCTTTAATCTGCCCTTTTGTTGCTTTTTTTGCAACCTTGAAAACATACTTGTTTTCTTTCTCTCTAAGAAAAGATGATTTTTCAGTTACTATTGGTTTAATTATTACATCTCTTAGTTCCATTTTTCCTCTATTTTGCTTTCCCGGATGCGCCAATCTTGTTAAGCGCGCCGGCTTCAACTATTAGTTTTTTTGCCCAAAGTGCTTCATATGCATTTAAGCTATTTGAGTCAGTAATTATTAAGTTTTGAATGTTGCGAGAAGCTGTTTTTACGGCTTTATTCATTTTCTCCAGCACAACTATAACTTTCTGCTCCGCAGCATTTAATTTTTTTAAAGCATCTACCACTTTTTTTGTTTTTGGCGTATCTATCGCAAATGAATCTACCACCACTAAACCGCCAGAAGCGGCCTTTTGCGATAAAGCCATTGCAAGCGCAAGCTGTCTCTTACGGGCTGTTAAGCGTTGATAGTAGCCATGAGGATGCGGACCAAAAATTATGCCGCCCTTTCTCCAAAGCGGAGAACGAGTGGAACCCGATCTGGCATTACCTGTGCCTTTTTGTTTCCAAGGTTTACATCCACCACCAGAAACTTCGCCTCTTGTTTTTGTTGAGTGAGTGCCAGCGCGTTTGTTTGCTTGCAACCCAACTATAACTTCGTGCAACAATGGCCCAGAAACTTCTGTTTCAAATTTTTTAGGAAGTTCTACCTTTCCAGATTCTTTTCCCTGCAAGTTGTAGATTACTGTTTCCATTTTATTATGCCTTCTGTGGCGCTGTTATTTTTTTTACAACTTTCTTTGCTTTTCCAGTGGCTTTCGCAACTACCACAGCTTTGACTTTTTTAACTGTCTTATTGATAAAAACTGTTTGATTTTTTGGGCCAGGAAGACAACCTTTAATTAAAACCAGGTTTTTTTCTGGATCTACAGAAACAATTTTTAAACGCTGTACGGTTGTTTCGTCGCAACCAAAATGACCTGGCCTGCGTGAACCCTTAAGAACTCTTTGAGGGCCTTGAGAACCACTGCTGCCTGGGGCACGCAAACGGTCTGACTGTCCGTGTGTTGATGGCCCGCCACGGAAGTTGTATCTTTTTACTACACCAGAGAAACCATGTCCTCTGCTTACGGCGGAAACATCAACCGTATCACCAGGGGCAAAGACATCTGCTTTTATCTCTTGGCCAATGGTAAAGCCGGAAATATCTTTAAGACGGTACTCTTTTAAGATTTTTTTAAGTGGAAGATTTTTCTTTGCGAAAAAACCTTTCATGGGTCTGTTGGCTGATTTTTCTTTTAACTCACCAAAACCCAACTGCACTGCTGTGTAACCGTCGCGCTCTTTTGTTTTAATTTCGGTTACAACACAAGGACCAGCCGAGACAACCGTAACCGGTATCAAGTTTCCTGTAGTATCAAAGATTTGTGTCATTCCAACTTTAAAACCAATTAATGCTTTTAACATACAAAAGCCGCCTTATCTGCTTTATACTTACCAAGGTCAATTTAACCTTTTAAGTTTAACTACTTTATTTTTATATCAACGCCGGCTGGTAAATCAATCTTCATTAATTCCTCAACCGTTTTTGGAGAGGGATCCATAATTTCTACCAATCTTTTGTGAATGCGCATTTCAAATTGTTCTCTTGATTTTTTGTCACTGTGCACCGAACGGTTGACTGTATACTTCTTAATATTTGTTGGAAGAAGTACCGGGCCAATAATGCTTGCGCCGGTTCTGCGTGCCGTGTCAACAATTTTTGCAAGAGAATCATCAAGCATTTTGTGGTCGTAAGATGATAGCCTGATTATAAGCTTTTGTGTTTGTAACTCTTTTTCGTTTATCATAAACCCTTTTTCCACCTGTTCGGTGGACCACCTTCTAAGGCGGCCACTTTTATTTATTTGCTGCTTATTTTTACTCAACTATCTCTGTTACAACTCCAGCTCCAACTGTGTGCCCGCCTTCTCTTATCGCAAATCTAAGCTGCGTTTCCATCGCTATCGGCGTTATTAACTCTATGTCCATTACTACATTGTCTCCAGGCATTACCATCTCTACTCCTGCAGGCAACTTCGCTACTCCTGTCACATCCGTTGTTCTAAAGTAAAACTGCGGACGGTATCCATTGAAAAATGGCGTGTGTCTTCCACCTTCTTCTTTGCTTAATATATATACCTGCGCTTTAAACTTCTTGTGCGGCTTTATGCTTCCAGGCGCTGCTATTACCTGCCCTCTTTCTACCTGGTTCTTTTCTATCCCTCTTAACAACATCCCTACATTGTCTCCCGCTTGCGCATCATCAAGCAGTTTCCTGAACATCTCAAGCCCTGTCGCTACTGACTTTATTGTGTCCTTTAACCCTACTATCTCTACCGCATCGCCTACTTTTACTTTGCCTCTTTCTACTCTGCCGGTCGCCACTGTACCTCTTCCGGTTATTGAAAATACATCTTCTACACTCATCAGGAATGGCTTGTCAATTTCCCTTTGTGGCAATATTATCGTTTCATCGCAGGCTTCCATTAATTTTAGTATAGAACCTTCACCTATTTCACTCTTATCACCCTGCAATGCTTTTAACGCGCTTCCCCTTATTATTCTTACTTTGTCACCAGGAAAATTGTACTTCGTTAATAGGTCTCTTACTTCCATCTCCACTAGGTCTAATAACTCCGGGTCGTCTACTGTGTCTACTTTGTTTAAATATACAACTATGTATGGCACATTCACTTGTCTGGCCAATAATATGTGTTCGCGGGTTTGTGGCATCGGACCGTCTGCCGCAGATACTACCAATATCGCCCCGTCCATTTGTGCCGCACCTGTTATCATGTTCTTTACATAGTCAGCATGCCCAGGACAGTCTATGTGCGCATAATGCCTGTTCTCTGTTGAATATTCTACATGGCTTACAGCTATCGTTACTATCTTTGTGTCGTCCCTTCTCCCCTGTGCTGCCGACGCTTTAGCAACTTCATCGTAACTCGTATATGTCGCTAACCCTTTCCCGCTTAATACTTTCGTTATCGCCGCAGTCAATGTCGTTTTGCCGTGATCTACATGCCCTATCGTACCTATGTTTACATGCGGCTTCGTCCTGTCAAATTTAGCTTTTCCCATTTTTAGTTACCTCCAGAT
>Ga0265297_10010229_pt1 | contig 11858 bp, 2 predicted proteins | sample Munlanlwell13791_FD_192502 | JGI IMG/M metagenome (GOLD analysis project Ga0265297, IMG submission 192502) | Leachate microbial communities from a municipal landfill in Southern Ontario, Canada - Leachate well 137-91 | ecosystem: Engineered > Solid waste > Landfill > Unclassified | place...
TTCTTCCAGGTGGTGGCATCTGTCGACGCCAAACCTGCCAGATTGCGAATGACGTACACTCGAGGAGAAGCACCATAAGTGATGGAGAACCCACACAGCTTGCCACTGACTGTCGTTCCCCCTCGAACAGAAGCCAGGTCAGAGATGGTCAAAAGGTTAGCCCCAGAGTCAAAAGCGACAACCGTGGGGAAATGTAGGGGACACCACCCTTTCTCTTGCCCAGCTACCGTGGTTGGAGTGACCTGTTTGAAATCGAAAGGGACAGTAGCTTCCACGGCATGTTTGATGATGTAGGTACCTGCTTCCACAGTAGCAGGATGGTTCAGGTTCGTAGAGGACTTGATGACCAGGATGTCCCCTGGAACCACACTGTGCACTGCACCAGAGGTTACGGCAATCTCAGTAACTCGGTTGTCCCACATAACTTGTGCCGCAGCAATATCCGTGTTGAACTTGCTGCCTGTCACCCCAGAGCCCCGGCAAATGTAGTTGCCTGTCTCATCCATAATGGAGGAAGGCACGGCAGAAAATGTCGCAGGACTGACTGTGGTGATTGGAGTGTTATCATAACCCTCCAATCCCATCACTTTAAGATGCCCACGTTCCAGAGTGTGCGGTCCAGCCACTCGGGGCTGCCAGTACCCTACGGTAGTCAGATCCAACCGGGGCACAAAAGTAAAGGGAATCGGATTGCCCAATCCATCCAGACCATTACTGTACATGGGTAGATTGCAACGGGCATCCGTTCCTGCCGTCAAACCCACGGTGTACTCGTAGACCACCAGCTTGGTTTCCCAGGATTCTCCTGACAGAGGGTGCACATAGCCCCTTGGTTTGGCAAAACTCAGATCACAAACTTCATTGAAGGTCAAACGGTCACTGCCAATCCAAGCGGTCTGGGACTTACCCGGATTCCGAGTGCTCAGACCCATCACCCACTCAAGCCCATAAATCGTCTGTCGCACGGGTAGAAATGCGGCATAGGGCAAAAACCACTGATCCGGAGTGCCCGCTCCTGGTCCCCAATTAATCATAGTTGGAAGTGCAGCCGGCTTGGGAATGTAGATCTGATGAACCCCGGGTGCCCCGAAAACAGGTGTCGTGGCAATGGTTTGCGAGCCACCATCGTAGTCCACGAACTGAGCTGAATCCCCCGTGAGGATGATAGACAACGCAATGTAGTTGTTAGCCCCCTGCGAAGGCAAAGGCAGAGCTGGTCCGTTTACGGCAGTCACGTCCGGACGAGAAAGGATATCAATCACCAGGACATTGTTGACCACTTCGGCAGCATTTTTGATGATGTCATTGAGATTGCCGAGACCTACTGTGACCCCATCCGAGGTAAGCTCCAAGGCAGAGGCACCAGTGAAAGTCAAAATGACTTCAGTGTCCGTTTCCCGGATGATCACGCCATCTGGTAAAGGAGGCGTTTGAGGAGTGCCACCATACAGACCATCCACGTAACTCATGGCATTGTCGAGCTGATAACGAACGACATCCCCTGTGGCAGCTGTGGGCCATGCAGGTGCCTTGGTGTGTGACACAAACCTGGGAGGCTCCAGCAACGACACGGGACCCAGCACCGTAGAGCACTCACCCACAGTCAGAATGCCTTGTGGACCTTGCACTGGGCCACCAGTTGTTGTGAAAGGTCCATTCCCCACCTCTGTTTGCATCAACAGCAAATCGTACTGTGCAATGTCCCCGGTACCGAAAGTGAAAGAGCCCGGAAAAATGTTTGAAGCCGTGAGCAACGTCGCTGGCAATGTCCCAGCAGCATCATTCACAACACCATCATTCCCCAGGATCTCATCCGGGTACACAAAGTATCCGAAAGGAGTACGTGTCGACAAGATCCCCGAAAGTCCCTGATTACAGCCTCCAAGACGATCCAGCTCTGTGTTGCTGGATCGCAAATAAGGCAGCTGGTAGTCCCCGGAGTCATCCTGCAAACCTCCCTGCAAGGCTGGGATTTCCAGTGGGACATCAGAGTCGTACCCAAATTCAACGACCCCCTGCAAAGTGCTCAAAGGATCCGGCGGACATTGAACCGTAAGCTCTTTGAGTGCCAACCAGGACGGGTCATCCACCGAAGGCAGCGTCTTATCCACCAGGCTGCCGTCAACTTTCACAGCAAAATCTGTCCCTGTACGGTAGGCATCATTGGTGCGGAGCAGATCCCGCATCATGAGCAGATCAGGAGGATCCGGCAACGCATTAGTGCCTGTGAGGGGTCCCACATAGACCGTGTCCCCCAGAATGATGGGGAACACATCCGCAGGCGTGCCCTGGTCCCTAGCTGTCCCAACTAGTACATGGGTGGCATCCGTGATGGAATTGCCATCTTTGTCCTGGAAAGTAACTACACAACCATACAGCACCTGACGTACAAAAAGCCCCGTCAGACTGGGGATACCATTGATCGTGATGAGGACGTTCGTATATGCTGGGTAAGACAAGCCGGACGGCTGCCCCCAATTCAACTGATCCCCGGTTGCAAATCCTGGAAGCGCAAGTTCAGGGTCCCCAGTTAGCAGATCGGGAACATCTCCACCGGCGGACAGGAACACGGAATTCTCAGGGAACCCCGTAGATGGGTTTACCAGAACCTCCGACAATGGAGTCGCCACAGCAACCAAACAGGGAACGTTGATCGCTGGTGACCCACCCCCGTTGAAAGCGCCCCCTGCGATCCCGGACGGGAAATACCCCCAGACACGAGCCCTTGCCCGCCTGCGGTTCAGGGTCACATTCTGAACTTGGTGAATCTCATCCAGTACAGGATTCGAGAGCTGACCAATGGTTTTCCCGTGGGTGCTGGACTGATGCCCGTCGATCATCCGACCCCAAGTGTACACCCCTGGATCGTTGGTGTCCGGATCAGCACCTACTCCGGGCATAGTCCGCAGAAATGCCTTCGTGAGGGTCGGAAACAGCCGGGAGAACCGATGCTGCTCGTACCTGGCGGAAAACACTCCTTTGGCATGCATCCCATAATATGGACTCACAATAGACCGATACAGCTGAGCCCGACCCAAACGCACCAGCATCACATCATCAACGTCGTTCTTGACAAGGGTGCCCTGTTTGATCAACAGGTCATCCAACCGGCTGGGGTCCATCAGAGTGCCCACCAGCTGCCCGCTGGAAAGGGACACAGAAGCAGGCTCCACCACCCAGTCGGTGGTCAGCACTGTCAGGTCAAGTGAACTGGGCAACTCATCACTATAGACCTCAGCCCACACATTACGTGGGCTGAGCAATCCGGTGATACCATCCTCATAGCCCGGTGTAGGGTAGTCTTTGTCGTATCCCACCCAGAACCGAAACTTGCCATCACGATCCCCGATGAACCGACCATCGATGGTCTCCAGCACCTGCTCGAAGCTCTGGATGGTGCTGTTGTAGAAATCGAGGAAAGTACGAGCCACTCTATCCTTGTTGCGTAACCGTTTGCGCTCTCCAAGCAGCCCAAAGCGCCCGTGCTCCCAATTGTGTGAGCCTGGGGAAGGCAAAATGGGTCCACCAGCTGGTTGCTTGCTGGAGATCTCCGCCACGGCTTCCGAAGCCATCTCCCCCATGAATTGAGCCATTCGCACAGCACGGAAATAGAAAGAGTCCGGGTTGGAGAACGTGTAGGTTCCCCGCAGCTCCCCGCCCAGCAAACCATTCTGCTCATCTGGAGTTGCTACGTACAGGAAATCAGCGTAGTAGCGGGGGATAACGGGCATCCCATTCTGGATGAAGGGCTGCAATGCCCGTACTTTGGTGAAAGTCAGCAGTAGTGACTGGTTCGGTTGCAGCGAATTCTGCAAAGGAGCCATGAGCCGGAGCTTGCCAGTCGACGTATCAAGATCGTACTCCACCCCCGAGGTCAAAGTACGTCCAGGCTGCAGCACCCCATTCTCGATCTCACCGTAGAGCACTAGCTCAAAGGGCTCAGTCTCCAAGACAGGTCCCACTCCGAGAAAGTCCCTGGTGTCCGGGGGGTAGATCGGACGATAGGAGAGTTTCACCGTTGGCTGCAAAGCTACGGAGTAGTTTCTGCGGAAACCACCCGTGACCGTGATCTTGGTGTGGGCACCATCAGCAGTCATGTCGACATTGCTAATGGTGTAAGGGTTTCCCCCAAGTTCCAAGACATGCCCTGGAACAGCAAATGTAGTGAGGTTCCCACCAAAGATGATGGTTTTCTGTCCCACTGCAACCGGTTCAAAGGGGAACAAATTGATGTCCACCGTGGACATCAGTCCCACCGGTGCAGTAGTAGGTACCGGTACAGACCCATCAGGATCAATGGTCGTGGTGATCGGTCCTGGAGTGATCAGCATCAGGACATCATTGCCAGGTGCCCGGCTACCCACTTCGTCCACAGTCGAAGGAAAGATTCCTACCGCTGTGACATCCCCTTTGCCCGTAGTCAGATTGGGAGGGTAATAAAGAAGGCTACGGATGTAAAAGCAATCCTCACCCAAGCGCAGCAGCTGCCCCACCTGAAACTCAGATACGCGATCCCCTCGCAGACCAAACTGATTCTGGGCTGCCTTGATGAAAAACGGCGGGCGGTAAAGGTTTTTCTGGCTTGCCTCGAAAGACCGTTCCCCACCCTGTGCCTCAAAGATAGCGTAGGTGACCTTCACCTTGGCAGTAGAGGAAACGTCCTTCAAGAAAGTGATCCGACCCTGACCACTTAAGTTTGCTGGATAGTCCAGCAGGTAGTCCGTGCGCCCGTAATTCTGCAGAACGGACCCCAAATAGATCGTTGGATCAATGCGTGTGTCTACCGTATTCAAGGCACCATTGAACAGGAACACATTGGGGGCACTGTAGGTTGCCAGCTCATCCCGCACAAACACGGGGAGGAACTCTGTGATCTGATTCCCAACCTTGCGTCCTTCCAGATCCGCTGCCCAGTACTCTGTCTCAATGGTTGCCTGTTGTGGCACGGGCTGATTCGGAGAAAACGCTCCCAGCAAAGGACTGATGGAAACGTCCTTCTTACCTTCGGTGACCAGCTGCTCTACAAAATAGGCACGCTCCGTAGCATGTGTCGTCATGTCAGCAGTGGACAAATTGAGCAACCCATTATTCGGATTGAACTCAGCAGTTCCGCTTCCTAGATCTGAGGGGTCTAGGAATTCCTCTGCGTAAAACACCGTAGCTGCTGCATGGGCACTTAGCACTGAGGAGCCAAACTTCAGACGCCCAATAGGGTTAGCCCCTGAAATTACAGTCAGGTACTCCACCCCTACTGGGTCTGGGCTGAATGTTGCAACTCCCACAGGGATGTAGTTGGAGGTACCCACCCAGATCGAAAAGGCTGCCGAGGTGAACCGCACCGAAGTCACATCGGGCACTACCAGGGTGTCATTCGCTACAGGTCCCAGACTGGTAGTTGTCAATGCCACCAGCTGAGCTGTGTTGGATACCGTGCTCTGTGCCAATGAAAAGCGCAGGGACATAATCCGGTCACTGGCAATGGCTCCCGCCACGTTAGCCTTAAGACGATTCGCTAGCTGCTCAGCAGGAGAACTTGGGGTGCTGCCCAACCGGGACAGCTGACGCACCTGGAAAGGTTCTGTCGGGAGATGGTTGAATTCCTGGTACACCACATCGGCAACGATGGTGGGGTCGTAGACGCTATCCGTGTACCCTTCATACACCTCCCAGGTGACCAGCTGTGTCGGTGTCACAGTGAAAGCAGGGGTGGTGATCAAAGTATGGGCTGCTACTGCACCTACAACATAGGAACCTGCAGCATCACTAGACGTCAGCTTGAGTCGGTAGCCAACCGCCACAATGCCCGTGAAATCAACCGAGGGGTCAGTGAACGTCGTCCCCCCAGTGGTGAATGACCCCTGGGCACCATACAGCACCCGTTTCCCGTAGCGAATCACTAGCTGAGCTGTCCCGGGACTCCCATCCAAAGGCAGCACGTAGTCATCTTCTTGGCTTTGTAGAACCGCTGCACCCCCAGCCTGAGCAACATACAGTCCGCCCCCGATAATAGGTGCTGCCAGCATTGACTCTGGCACCACTCCTGGCTTTTCCAAGTTGAGGGTGGTCGTTGCTTGATCCACTACTCCGGCTACGGTTTCCCTCTGCACCCAATCGAATTTGCGCTGGCTGAAACGGTAGACTACGTCAACGAAATTGCTTAGAGTTCTCTGAATGATCTGGGTTGTATCACCATCCGTGACGGTAGTAGCCAGGCTGAAAAACACCCCGTCATCAAACCCTGCCACGTCTTGCAGAGGAACTTGATCCAGGAACTCATAGGGATTGCCAGGGATGCTGCTCTGCAGCAAAGCATCCTCAATCCGACTGGTTGCTACGGAATCCGGAGTTGCCTGACTTCGATCCAGGTTAAGAGGACTGCGGAACAAACCCAATGCAGCCCCTGAGTCTGGAAGCCAGCAAGTTACTCCACCCTGAACCCGCCAGCCTGGCAAAAACCCTAGAACAGCACTGCCCGTAAGGTCCTTGTGCTGATTGGTCCCGTATCCGATCTCCACCGTTCCTGAGGCAGGGGTGTCGGACTCCAGGACGATGTGACCATTCAACTCGTAGACAGAACCAGGACCCGGCACCACTGGGTTGCCTGTGGTGGGATCAACCCCTGCCGTATCAATGACATCCTGAATTGATGAGGCTACTTCAGCGGGGGTGAAAAATGTGTTGCTGGGGAGTGCCGCCAGCAACGTAGCAGAATCCCAAGCGTAGTACACCCCATCAATGACGAAGTACAGCACCTCATCCCCGACGAACCGGAAAACGTCCCGGTTCCGGGAATAGAGCCGAGCCTCCGTGGTCACGGTTGCAGGGGTGAAGGTAGCCTGAAGGAAATAAACGGGATCGTCCCCATACCTCTGCTGGTTGGCAGCCCCCAGCAACACCTCAGAGCCCCTAGCATCCCGATAACGAGACACGTACGCAGTGCCCTGGGGCACTTTGAAAGAGCTGGGGAAATCAGCACTGGTGTCCACAAAGACTAAATTCTTGATGGCTCCCTGCTGGGAAAACAAAATCGTGTCTCCCAAACCATCAGGAACCTGTCGAATGCGCCCCGTATTCTGCGTTCCTGGAGCCAGAGAATCTCCACCTGGACGCAAACTAGCGGGTACCCCGGGGTAAGCCGGCAAAGCTCCCGTTCCATCAGGGGCATCCAGAATGCCCGAGACTCCTAGACCCCGGAACAGATCCGGAGTTGTGAACTCAAAAGGCAATCCAATAGCGTCAGGGATAAACAGCTGGCTACTGCTAGCCAACCCGGGATTACCAGCTGCATCCACCAACTGTACGGAGGCTTTGACTGGCTGGGGCTCCCCACACAGTGCCAGTCCGTCGTACACCACATCGGTGCCCAAAAAGTTCGGGTCAAATGTGGACTTGTTGGGGTCGGACTTATCCACGTCCGTGGAACTAAACAGCAAACGCCCTGTGGACAGAACTACGTACACTTCCCCTGAAAGAGGACTGCCCGCCAGCGTCAGATCAGCCTCCGTGCCATACAGGTAGGGAGTGAGATGCTTGCGGCTTCCCAATCTCAGCAGAGGACGATCTGTAGGTCCAGGCACCGGTGCGATATAGAGCGGGCTGGCAGCGGCATCTACCAGCTTACCAACTACCCCAGTAGACTCTGTGGAGAAACTCTTTGGGGAGTACCAGATAGTTTTCCCGGCGTTCAACTGCACAAAAGCAGGGTTGAATACCAGTGTGCCACTAGCTTGACCCACTACTGCATTGGCAGAGGGATCCGTGGAAAAGTCGAACCCAGCAATAACGGACTCCGCTTTCACTCGAACCTGGGCTACAGGCGTGCCCTGTGCCCCAGCGTCGGCGCCTAGCCGCAAGGTGGCATAGGAATCGGGGACTGCTGCATCGCCCGCCAGCGTGGCTCCTACAGGCAGGTTGCGTGCCCAGGGCGTCAGTCGATAGGTGCCATCAAACAGGAGGGCACCCAACGAAACAGCACCCTGTCCCTTAAATGGTTCCCAACGTCGGGTGCGATCCATCCATCCAAAACGCTGCTCGTACCGATCATTGCGTGTCCACCAGTAGCGTACGGCAGCAAGACTGTAGTGAACAAGGATGACCTGATCACCCCGCTCTGCAGAGAAACCACCCCCAAGAGCACTCAAGTGAGCAGCATCAAGATTTGCCACGCCCAGGTATGGGTCTTGCTGGTCAAGATCAAAGTACAGGGTCAGGTAGGGGTTGTTCCCTTTTCGGGGCTGACCACCCCAGCTGGCAGGGTCAACATCGTTGGGGTCTTTCCAACCATCGTCATCGTAGTCCGTTACATCCCCACGGGCTACAACTACGGCAAAGATCCGTCCGATACTCCGGCTTCCGTCATCCGTGACCACCACCCGAGCGGAGCCATCCTCGTAGGAGCCTACGGTCAATGTTCCACTTGAAAAGATACCTGTCCCCAGCTCTGTCCACCAACTTGCATCCTCACCTACAGCCAACTGTGAAGTATTCTGTGCCCAAACTAGGTACTCCTGTGGGGCTGTTCCGGGAGCTTCCAGCACTGCCGCTCGATACTGATCCGCTCTGGGGTCTACAAAACTCGGTGGCTCACCTACCAGCACACCTGCATGCAAGGTGTAGTTTTGAGGGACACCCCGTGGGTCTCGAATCACACCGGTATCTGGTTCTCCCGTGGTCTGGGAATTGCTAGGAGCTACAAGGGCTCCCTGAAGTACAGTTCCATCAAAAGTCGACGCCATCAGACCACCACCGACAAGGTTGAAGTCGTTGCTGGCACAGGAGGGTAGCTAGGAACCCCAGCTACCGTTGCCTGCCCAGTACCGAGTAGCAAGAGATTAGTGAGACCCACACCCAAACCAGTTGCCAATAGACTAAGTGCCGGTCCGGATCCCATGGAACCCGCAAGTGCAGACTGTAGTGCTACGATCAGGGTGCTGGGGTTTGCCACCGTGATTCTTGAGACATCAGCACCATTAGACACTCCAGCAACAAGACCAAAATACTGAGCATAAGTGTTGAAAACCTGGGAGATCCCTAAAGTTATGGTTGTAGCCAAAGCTGGGGAAACAGGTCCAAGCATCCCGGCTCCTACCAAACCAGAGGAAACTGCCGTCACAGTTGGGGGAACCAAAATTCTACTGGTGACAGTCACAATGGAGCCAGCCCCAGCAACACCAGTAGCAATTCCAGTCAGGGACAAATTTGAGGGCTGAGAAACTGCCCAGGATGAAAGCCCCACACCAATTCCCAATGCCATCTGATCAAAAGGGATTCCCAAAAAGGCAAAAGATCCCGAGGATCTGTTAGCAAGAATCGCAGCCTGAATAAGGTTGGGTGTTAGAGCCATCGTGAATCACTACCCTCAGGGACCTACCAGTACTTGAGCTACAGGCTTGGTAGATCTGTGGTAGTCAGAAACGGCATGGCACCAATCAACAAAAGTATCCTGTGGAAAATCCCACTTCATCTTCTGGAGGTCTTTGTGTACCCATTGGATATTATCGAGTGAGTATCCCTTTGAGCTGTCAATCCTGTCCAAGGATGCAGTTCCACTCCCCCGTGCTCCTCCAATTGGCACAAACCAAATATGTCTCCCTGTTAGGGCACACGTCCCGTCCTGTTTTTGGAAAAGGTCCACACACTCCTGCTGTGTCACGGAAACTTCCAGTCCTCGACTCTTGGCACTGGCAAGAATAACAGTCCAGTGGTAACCGGGCATATCCCCGACACCTTTCCAATTCGAGGGTCGTTTCCCCAATCTACTTTTATTGGTTTGTGTAGCATCTCGATGCAAGCACCCACAACTTCTAGTGTGCCCATTTCGCAAGGTGTGGGAATTCACATCTACTTGGGATCCACAATCACACAGGCATTTCCATTGGGTGCGGTGATTTTTTGTGAGCAGCTGTTCTGTAACTACAAGTCTCCCGAAACGTTTTCCCAACATAGATTCTGATGAAAGTGCTCTCGGGGATTTCTTCTTCCGACATCCACAACTGTGGATGTGTCCACTTTTCACTCTGGTCAAGGATTTCTCTACCTGGGAACCACAGGCACAAGAAAACAAAGCCTGTTGCACACCTTCCTTAACAATGGTCTTTTCCACAAAAGTTAGGTCCCCGAACCTTGTTCCTGGAAAGATTTCCAAGCCCATCCCAAACCTCCAGTACCACAAATGGAACTTACTATGTACCACAAAAGATACTGGAGATCAAGGACCAATTATGTGATTAGGTGACCCCAACCCCCAAGTAGCAAAAGGTAATCCTGTAAAAGGTTCCCTCGACCCAGAACTGAGAATCCCACCAAACTCCATCCCCGTCACGGGACCACCAAGATATACGCCCACGGAGCCTCTCACCGTTGCTAGCCCAGCCCCTGCAATCAAGTTTACCCCTGCCAATCCTGACATCGTGGCAGTTCCGGCAGCCGCTGTGAGTGAAATTGTCCCCGTGAGGACATTCCCGGTGAGCCCCGTAGCACTCAAAGAAAGTGAGTTGCCAGCGGACTGTGCTTTCCAAGTTCCAAGTACAGTCTGATAGGTCATGTCACCTACCAGTACAGTCGTGGTGTGATTGCCAAGATTGAAAGTCTCCTCTCGATTACCCATCACGTAGGTGACCTTCTCACAGGTGATCCCTGGGATCAGAGGAGCATAGGTACGGTCATGCAAAGGAGCATTGGTAGGAAGACCGTACTTAGGACCCCCAAAAGATTGCTGACATTGACCATTGACGGAAGTTGTCCACGTCTCCGTAGTGATCGATGTTTGTTTGACGCCCGAGATGTCCAAGTTATCATTTCCAACAATCGAGATTGTCGAGGCATTCAGATCCAGAGTCCCGCCTTTGAGGGTGATCTTCTTTTCTGCCTTGATCAAAGCATTGGTACGAGCCTCAATCGAAACAGCGGGCGTGTCAGCCCCTCCCTGCCCCACAGTGCGCTCTACTGCATTGGAGGGTCCTACTAGCGGACCACCACCGAAAATGCGTACAGCGCCCTCCTGTGCCGTCAGGTGCAAGCTGGACTTGCTGATCGTTCCAAGCTCCATGTGCCCGTTCATAAGCAGCTGGAATCTGCCCCCGATCCCCAGCTTCAGCCCGCCCGCCAGGTATGCCTCTATGGAGTTGTCCTCGACCTTGCCACCAATAGCTGCCTTCAACTGCCCTTGCTTATTGACGGTCCAAAATGTCTCGGCTCCTCCACCAGGCAAAGGTGGGATCAACCGGAACAGCGTTGCAGCATGTTCCTTGAGTGGAGTCGGGCTCACCCCTGAGCCCTCCTGTGCTAGCTGGACAGGCTCCAATCGAGGCGAAGCCGTATTGCCGTCAAAGATGGTTGCCTTCAAGGGCACACCATACTTCAGGCGTCCGTCCTGACTGTACGGATCATTTCCCACCACTGAACCCAGCACCCATTCGATGAAAGGTGCGTTGGACGGAAGATCCGTAGGAGATGCCGTAGGGTCCTGACCGGGCAAGCGTTCTGCGTCGAAAAGATCCGTTTGCTCAGAGACTGGAAGCCTCCCATCCGATGTGTGTGTAACCTCAAGGCGAAACTCAGTGAGTGTTCGAGCGTTTGGATCGGTTACGGTGTTCTCAGGATTCTGAGAGGACACCCTGAACAAAGGCTTGCCACCGTAGACCGCTGGGGTGCGATTTTGTGGGACGGCAAAGCCATCCGAATTGATGAATCCACCAAGACGCAGAAACGCATAAGGATCTAGATAAGGATCTGAATTCAGGAAAGATTTCCCAAGGTAACCCTCACTTGAGCCCACGCTCTGTTTCCTGAGGATCAAAGCAGGGGTGAGAAAACCCTCCGGCGCCGTGGCATCCGTTGTAAGCTGCCCCTCCTGAATA
>Ga0265297_10010230_pt1 | contig 11856 bp, 12 predicted proteins | sample Munlanlwell13791_FD_192502 | JGI IMG/M metagenome (GOLD analysis project Ga0265297, IMG submission 192502) | Leachate microbial communities from a municipal landfill in Southern Ontario, Canada - Leachate well 137-91 | ecosystem: Engineered > Solid waste > Landfill > Unclassified | place...
AGACCGCCTCAGACGGCGAGCCGCAAAGCCTTCTGGGTTCAGCGCTTTAAAACCAAAACCTTTGGGGCGGGCGTGGTGCGGGCACGCCCGCCCCATAAAAAGGCCGGGGAATTTTTTAAAGAATTAGGGACTCTTTTAGGTTGTTTTTTTATCTTATTTTGGTATAATAAATGTGCAAAAGAATATTCACCTAAAGATACTATCAAAATTAGGTAAATAAGTCAAGAATTATTATGTTAGGCGATAATATAAGAAAGTTTCGTAAAAAGAAAGACCTTTCGCAAGATAACCTCGCCAGAGCCGCTAATATCCCATATACAACTTTAACGAAAATCGAATCAAACGTGGTAACGAAACCCTCCGTTCAGAATGTGGCTAAAATAGCAAAAGCTTTGGGAGTTGCTATTGAAAAGCTTCTACAAGACTAGACTATTATGGTAGCTAATCAGAAAATAAAAGATTTACCTAAGATTGAAAGGCCAAGAGAAAAGCTAATTCGGTATGGATCAACTCGGCTTTCTAATTCTGAACTTCTTGCTATAGTCTTAAGATCCGGCAAAAAGGGCGAGAATGTAGTTGATTTAGCGAATAAGATTCTAAAAAGACACAAGGCAGAAAATTTGCCAAATTTAACATATGATGAATTAAAAGAATATCCGGGATTAGGCCCAGCTAAAGCATGCGAAATTATAGCCTGTTTTGAATTAGGAAAAAGGCTACTAAAAGGAAAAGCATCAGGCTTTTTTCTAAAACCAGAGGATGTTTGTAAAGAATTAAAAGACATATGCGGCCACAAAAAAGAGCACTTCATTATTTTCTTTTTAGACAGTCGTAATCAGGAAATAAAACGAGAAGTTATCTCCGTTGGCTCGCTTAACGCTAATTTAGTCCATCCGCGAGAAGTCTTTGAGCCAGCAATTAAAAACTTAGCTGCCCAGGTTATTTTGGCACATAACCATCCTTCAGGAGACCCAGAACCGTCAGAAGATGACTTAGCGCTCAACAAACGATTAGTAGAAGCAGGCAAGATTCTAGGGATAGAAGTAATTGACCATATTGTTATATCAAAAAGTGGTTATTTCAGCTTTAAAGAACGGAAATTGTTATAAATAACTTGACTTTTATTAGTTATTCTGTTAAATTAGCAATATGGCTAAATTAGTGAATTGGTATATATTTGAGAAGAATTTAAAGGAAAAAGGCCTGGTTATATTTTCCCCGATAGATGTAAGGCGAATTTTTGGCGTCACTAAGGTGGCGGCGACTTTTCTCATCCACCGCTACACAAAAAAGGGGTTTATCAAACGTCTCAAGAAAGGCATCTACACGCTTTATGATACTTCGGTTCCTGACATCTACCTCGCGAATAAGCTATATGAGCCATCATATGTTTCTTTAGAGTTTGCGTTATCTTTCCACCGTGTCATCCCCGAAACAGTATATGAAATTACCTCGGTAACTACGAAGTCGACAAGGCACTTTAACGCATCGGGGAAAACGTTTTCTTATCATCGTATAAAGAAGGAAGCTTTTACTGGTTATGCTGTTTCTCGCCAAAGAGGAGGTATTAGCGCATTGATTGCTGATCCGGAGAAAGCATTTGTAGACCTTACTTATTTACGGCTGAGGAGAAATAAAGAATTGCTGAGTCGTTTTGATAAGGAGAAAATTAATCCAGCGAAAGCATCTCGATACGCCAAATTATTCAATAATGAAAAACTCGCCAGTGTCATAAAAACAACACTACGATGATTACTCAAGACGCTATTAAGAAATTAGCAATTCAATATCGTACAAGCGAATTCCCCAATATAGTCCGAGAATATTTTCAACATCTATTTCTTTCACAATTATATAGATTAGAGAAGGCGGATAATCTTCTTTTTAAAGGTGGCACCGCACTACGAATTATCTATGGTAGTCCGCGATTTTCAGAAGATTTGGATTTCTCAATTTTTCGCGTAGAACAATATAACCGGAAGAAATTTATAGAAGATTTATTTGCTGCAGTATTAATGGAAATTGAAAAGGCAGGGATTAAGGTGGAACTTGGTCCAAAGCCTGGCGCAACAGCCGAAGGTTATTATGGCGATGCAACATTTCGTATATACGATTATGAGCCTATTTCAGTATCAATCAATATTTCCGCGCGCAATGGCCGGGATATTAAGGGAGAAATAGATAGCGTAGCGAACGATTTCGTTCCAACCTATAATATTTTCCACCTTCCTCAGGAATTGTTGGTTGATGAGAAAGTATTCGATGCTCTCTTGACTCGCAAGAAAGCCCGTGATTTTTACGATTTGTATTTTATTATGAGAAAAGGAATTCTTTCCGGGGAGCAGAAGATACAGCTGAATGAAAAGAAAGATGAGATCATAAAAAGCTCAGAAAAAGTCGATTTCTATACTGAACTATCCGTATTCCTACCTCAAGATCAACAAAATATTATTCGAGATTTTAAGGATAATCTAATTAAAGAGTTAAATCGTCAATTGAGTGGAATGTAAATTGGTATATGGCGATTAAGAATTTTGAAAATCAACCCAAGGGATGAGGTTGAATGTATGAGTAATACCCATTATAAGCCACAAAAAGAAAAGATCGGAGCTGATTCAGAACGAGTGCTACTGGATGGAGTTGGTAGGGGATATTTCTCTTTTACTGCGGATAGAAGTAAAATTAACTATATTGCCTCAAGCAAGAAATATAACTTTAACGACCCTGAAGAGAAAGTCCGCGCGGAGTATTATTATGATTTATTGGAGAAATACAAATATTCTACTTCGCGTATTGAATTTGAAGTTGAAATGCCGGATCGCACTCCAGAGCGCCACGCTGATATTGTGATTTACGAAGACGATGCCAAGACGAAACCGTACATAATCGTCGAATGCAAAAAAGACGGAATTTCTGACGCCGAGTTTGAACAGGCTGCAAAACAGGCGATTGCGAACGCTAGGGTTCTTAAAGCGGCGTTTGCTATCTGTGTTGCTGGCAATACTCGTCGCGCAATGGAAACAGATAGATGGAATGATAAGGAGCCGGAAAAGGCGATTATAACTGATATTCCGATAGCGTACGGTAAGGTCGAAGAATTCCGTTTTAAGAGAGGCGATCCGAATTGGGATTTGAAGATTGTTGATGAGCAAGAGCTGAAGCGGGCGTTAGAAAAAGCGCACAATACTTTATGGGCTGGTGGAAAACGTAATCCTACTGTCGCTTTTGATGAACTTTGCAAAATTATTTTTGTGAAGATTCGCGATGAGAAACGAGGAAGAAAGACAGGCGAGTATTATGATTTTCAGATTAAAACTCATGAAGAGTCAAAAAACGTTTACAGAAGAGTAAACGAGATTTATCTTGAGGCACAGGAAAAAGACCCTGAAGTTTTCACGGAAAGCCTGAAGATTGATCCAGAAGAACTTTATACGGTGGTGGAGCATTTACAAGGCATTTCACTCGATAAGACCCATCTTGATACTAAAGGAGTTGCGTTTGAGCATTTTATGGAAGATTTTTTTAAGGGGAAAAGTGGACAATATTTTACTCCCCGGAATATCGTTAGTTTCGCGGTAAAGATGATGGGCGTAAAGAATGATGATATGGTTCTTGATCCTGCTTGCGGTAGCGGCGGTTTCTTGCTCCATGCCCTTGATGAAGTCCGCGCACAAGCAGAAGGATATTATCAGGATGATGAAAGCAAAAAATACCGTTATTGGCATGATTTCGCGCAAAATAATCTTTTCGGTATAGAAATTAATGATTCAATCGCCCGCGTAGCGAAAATGAATATGATTATACATGATGACGGACACACGAATGTAATTGGTTTTGATGCTCTGGAGGATGTTGAGAATCTGGGGGAAAGAAATCCTGGGTTTCGCAAGAATCGCTTTGACGTTATTGTAACAAATCCGCCTTTTGGAGCTAATGTTAAACGCAGCGAACACCCTTATCTTGAAAGTTTCGAGTTTGGAAGAAACGGAAAGAAAAATAGAGGCAACCAAAAAACAGAAATTTTATTCATAGAACGCTGTATTGATTTCCTAAAGCCTGGAAACGGTAAAATGGCAATTGTATTGCCGGATGGAATTTTGACTAATTCAAGCTTGCAATATGTACGTGATTTTCTAATGGAAAGAACTCAGATTCTGGCGGTAGTTAGCTTACCGCAGTTTGCTTTTACGCATTACGGCGCAGGTGTAAAATCTTCGTTGGTTTTTGTTCGTAAGAAAGACAAAACTGAAAAACTAGGACGCTATAAGATTTTTATGGCCATAGCTGAGCATATTGGCTATGATGCCACGGGCAGAAAAGAACCTAAAAACGAGCTGACTATTATACATGAAAAATATCAGAAGTTTAATGATGAAAAATAACGGCGTATTGCCAGAAATCTTTACAGTATGGAGCGATGATATTGTTGGAAGAATAGATCCATTTTATTATAGGCCCGAATTCAAATCGATTGCCAAAGAATTAAAAAAGATAAAAGCTATGCCCTTTGGAGAAGTTATTGAGAGTATTACTAATGGCTTGGATTATCGAAACTTTGAAGATGACGGGAGGACGGATTATTTACGAGTTGGTAATATCAGACCGTATGAAATTGATTTTACTGATGTTAAGAAGATAGGCCTTGATATAAAAGAAATCTCAAAGGATATACATCTTAAACAAGGCGATATTCTGCTGACTCGAAAAGGAACTTTTGGGGTTGCTGTCGCCATATCAGAAGAATTAAGTGTGGTGATTAGTTCAGAGATTTTTCTAATCAGATTGAATCGTCGAGATGTCGAACCGAAATATATCGAGGCATTCTTAAATTCTAGTGTTTGTCAGAGACAGTTTATGAGTCAGAAAGTTGGGGCAATAATGGGAAGCTTGTCACAAGAAGCCGTTAAGAAAATCCTCATACCGATTCCCTCTTTGGCGATTCAAAAAAGAATCATCAACATAATTCATAAGGCATATGAGGAAAAACGAAAGAAAGAAGAGGAAATCAAAAAAATACTAGAATCAATTGATGGATATGTATTAGGAGAGCTTGGCATAGTACTCGAGAGAGAGAGAGAGAGAGAGTAACGTTCGCCGTATGGAGTGACGAAATTGTTAATAGAATTGACCCGCTCTATATGCGTAATATCTCAATGCTCAAGGCAATGAAATCAAAATATGGTATGAGTAGGCTAGGCGATTTAATTAAAGAACCGCCTCAATACGGGGCAAATGTGCGGGCAGTTGATGGAATAGTTGGTAAAGATATCCGTTATGTCCGTATAACAGATATCGATAGCCTGGGAAACTTGAGAGATGATGGTTGGAAGACTGCTGAGGTGGTCCGAGATAAGTACTTGCTGGTAGAAAATGATTTGCTTTTTGCTAGAAGCGGAGCAACGGCGGGCAAGACCTTTATTTATAAAAGCAAATTTGGAAAAGCTATTTTTGCCGGATATATGATTAAATTTAAGATTGACGATAAAGAAGCAAACCCAGATTATGTTTTTAATTTTACACAAACAAGTTGGTATGGTCTTTGGGTAAAAACTATACAAAGGCCGTCAGGCCAGCCGAATATAAACTCTCAGGAGTATCAATCGCTAGAAATACCTTTGCCTCCGCTTTCAGTCCAGGAGAAAATCGCTAGTGAAGTAAAAGTACGTAGGCAGAAAGCTAGCAGATTAAAGCAAGAAACGGATGAACTCTTAAGAGAAGCTAAGCAGAACATTGAAGAGATGATTTTAAGGAATTAATATGAGCAATTCCTTTGTTAAAGCCGCAATAGAAATCTTAAGGAACTCCAAAAGCCCACTTACACCCAAGCAGATTACTGACTTCGCTTTAAGAAACAATCTTATAAATACTACTGGTAAAACTCCGGTTGCTACTATGGGAGCTCAGATTTATACAGATATTAAACGCAAGGGGCAGAAATCATATTTTATTAAGACAGCCAAGGGACAATTTCTTCTAAATGAAAAAGTTTCGTTACCACAGAAAGTCAAGGTCAAATTAGATAGCCAAGAAACAGAATATTCAATTACTGAGGATTTGTCTTCAAAGCAGAAAGGGGACATTGCAGAAGCGAGAGTTGCTGAATTAATCGTTTTATATGGAGATAAAGCGTTAGCTTGCTATAAACCAATTTCTGATGATGAAGGCATAGACTTGATTGTTAAAGAAAAAGGCAGCCTCAAGACACTTTATATACAAATCAAAAGCCGTTTTGAATTAACACCCAAAGGATCTAATCAATTTATACAGACTCCTTCGGTTGATAGCGTTATTAATAGCTACAAAATGGCTCTAGTTTTTGTCTATTTTGATATTAATAAAGGTGATATCTATGACAAAATATGGTTTGTTCCTGGACCAGATTTTATACAAAAAGCTCATCTAATCCCGGCCAATAAAGAGAAGAAACGGAAAGAAAGATATCGTTTTAATGCAAATATAGAGAAAATGGAAGGTCGCTTTGGGGAATTTCTAATTGATAAACGAGACTTGGCAAATGCAATTTTGAGATTAATGGCTAAAATTTAAACCTTTTTATTCCGTGATGAAAGAATAGAAGACTTGTATTTTTTATAGAATAGAATCTTCTATGATTTCACAAATTTATATATGAAAAATTGTTTATCATTTCTTCGCTATCCAGGTGGTAAGCGAAGGCTTATATCTTTTCTTTCTGAGCATTTACCATCACTTGAAAAAATTTCAGGAAGATATATTGAGCCTTTCGTTGGAGGGGGGTCAATATTTTTTTATCTTCAGCCATCCCGAGCAGTATTATCCGATATTAACAATGAATTAATAGATTTATATAGAGGGATTCGTTACTATCCGGAAAAAGTTTGGCAGATTTATCAAGAAATGCCAAGCAGTAAAAGAGGATATAATCAGATCAGAAAGCTTAGTCATTTGAAACTCGATTTAGTTCATCGAGCTGCCCGTTCTTTGTTTTTGAATAGAACTTGTTTTAAAGGAATGTGGAGACACAATGCAGATGGCGAATTTAATATTGGCTATGGAGGTCAATCACGTCGCTGGTCAATCGCTGAGGAAGACTTAATTGCTGTCTCCCGAATTCTTCGTCGCGCCATTATCAAATGTTCGGATTTTGAAGATATTATTAAAGAAGCAAAACATGGAGATTACTTATTTCTTGATCCACCATATCGCCCAGGCGAAAAAGAACAATTACACGCACATTATATTGGAAGAAAATTTACTTTTAAAGATCACAAACGATTAGCCTCCTGTCTAAAAATAGCTGATAAACGAGGTATCAATTGGTCGCTTACAACATCGTCGCATTACGATATCGTTAAATTATTTACCAAATTCAGAATTAAGCATATTCCTCGAGGTACGGGGAGCAAAATTGGAATTTTGACTAATAAATCTGGTGAGATTTTTGTATCAAATCACAATGGAGGCTTAAAATGAAAAAATTCTTAGAGGAAGCTGCAAATCAGCATCACCCATTAAGAATTTTAAAAGATTTTTTAGATCACGAGGAATCTTTCGAAAAGAGTAAATTATACGATAAAATGCGGTTTGTTGGATATGTTTTAGACATTGGGTATGGTGAGATTACAATTATAACTAGTGATCCTTTTAAAGTCGCAGTTGGTGGGATTCCAAGGAATTCATTATTAATAATGTGTCCTTCTAGTTTTGAAAGTTCTGGCGTTTCGGTTCCGCCGCATTTTACTTTGCTAAGAGTACTTGATTCTGCACCTACTCCGCTTTCAGGAGAAGTACAGCAAACTTATTTTGAGCTTCAGAAAAAATCTATGCCCGAATTAGATATTTTTACTCAAAGTGAGTTACAGTGGGGTGCATTAAAAACAGCCGTATTAGGTATGTTTTATCCTAATCCAGAGAAGCCGGATACAGTTGAATTTTCAGGAGATTTAAATAACTACGTAAGTGCCCATAAATATAAAATTTATGCTCCTGATGATGCTTTGCTTGATTTAGTAAGTAATATTATAGTACCAAATGAAAATCGTTTTCAAATCGGAATGTTGAGATTCACCGAGTGCCGACTTCCTTTACCTAATAAAAAACAACCTGACGTAAAAATCTTTTTATCTACGAAAGATTTCATGGGATGTAGAACGGCGATGTTTGGTAAAACAAGATTAGGCAAAAGCAATGTGGTAAAATTAATTGCGCAGAGCTTAATAGAAACAACTAAGCAGGTAAACAATGTCGGGCAACTAATTTTTGATATTAATGGGGAGTATGCAAATGATAATCCACAGGACGATAATTATTCTCTTGCTAGCGCATATCCAGATAGATGTGTTGTTTACGCCTTGACAAAAAAAGCCAAAACACCTTCAAAACCATTAAAGCTCGATTTTTATGAACATCCAGAAAGTTCTCATAGGATTATAGCAACCTTATTAAGAGAGGCAGGTAGAAGCTCGGTATACATAGAAAGGTTTTTATCTGTTGATATTCCGGGATTTGAAACATTAGCAGAGCTTTCTTTCGGAGAAAAAGATAGGGCATCGAGAAAAATATTGATTTATTGGGCAATCCTTAATAAGGCAGGTTTTAAGGCAGATGAATCAAAATTAAAATCAAAATTAAGTTTCGATCCCGATTTAAATAAAAATGCTATGGAATTAGTATTTGGCGAGGAAGAAGCAAAGTGGCCTAAGCCTGCTAGCCTCGACGATGTCTTGAATTTACTTGATAAAGTAATCGACGCTGATAGAACAAATAAATTGTCTAGTTCTACAAAAGGGAAAAATCTATTTGATGCTGACGATGAAGCTTTATTTAATTTTCTAAAACCAACTTCAACAGTTAGCGCTGGTCCTGGGTTGTTGCAGAACATGAGAATATATCATGATCCCAAATCCGGTAACTTTATTGAAGAGATACTAAGTGAGCTAGATGCTGGTAAAACAGTAATCTTGGATTTAGGAAACGCCAATGAAGAAGTAATGCAGTATTTTTCAAGGGAGCTTTCTACGTCAGTTTTTAGACATCAAACGACCAAATTTACATCAAATAATCTCGGCAACCACTTTATACAATTGTATTTCGAAGAGGCGCATAATTTATTTAAAGATAACGATGATACCGAAGAAACTAAAATTTATAGAAGATTCGCAAAGGAAGGAGCTAAATATCACATAGGGATGGTTTATTCGACTCAATCGCCCACGACTATAAATGCGGATTTATTAGCTCAGACAGAAAATTTTTTTATAGCTCATCTTGCTTCTCAAGATGACGTAAATAGATTGTCAAAGCTCAATGTTGCTTATGATAGTTTGAAAAATGATATATTACAAGCTAAAACACCAGGTTATATCAGGATGCTTACAAGATCACATAGATTTGTAATATCAATGCAAGCATTGAGGTTTACGCTAAAAGCAAAAGTAAAATAATATGCCATATCATAAAGGTTCTAGGCTTCCGGGTGAGAGGGCAAGTAAGTTAGGGCATTTAGAGGTTATAAAAAGCCCATTGGTCCAAAAGCTTTGTCAAAACTTTGAAGATCCTAAATGTGTTCCAGAAATTGCTTACGCAAATTGGCAAAAATTATCTTCGACTGGAGAAGAATTAAAAATAATTTTTTCATCTGATGGTTCATTGCAAACAATCGAATCTCCTCAACCCCCAAATAAAGCAATAGCATTCGTAAAGACAGCACTTCTAAAAGTAGATCAATTCTCCATTTCTAAGCTTGATAAAGAAACTCCTAATCCCTTTGCAATTAGAGATATTATGAAAGATTCAGCTTTATTCCACTCAACAGCTTTTCCTTTAAGGCATGTGATGATTCCCGGTAAAACAATTTTTCAATCTGTTAGAGAGATAATTTTTGAATCGATTAAAGATAATGGGTTAAATGACGCTCTAGATGGTGCGATGATGGAGACCCTTAAATGGATAGCTTATGAAAAATGGAATCCAAAACCAAAAGATTATCTAGAAGAATTTGGTTGTCCGCACTGTAATCAAGATGTTGCGACTCTCGCATTCGACCAGGAAAAAGGGAATTGTCCAAAATGCAAAGGTGAATTATTTATTACCGACATGTTTGGTTTGCATTTGACTATGCAAGATGATTTTGCTCCTAATCAAGTTGCCTCTGATTATATGTCAATAAGTGAAACCTTAATGATATTTACTCCGATTCGATATTTTTGGGAAAATAATAAAGAGATATTAAGGAAATGTTTAATGGTTAAAGACGGTCCTCTTTCTTTGCGTGCTACTCTGGCAAAATTGTCTGCTCCCATAAGGAGATTTTTTAAATTTGCTAAAGAGAATGGTATCGAAGTGTCAATGCTTGGTCAAGAAAAAAGCGGAGCATTTTTTGAACATCTACAATTAATTGGGAATATCGCCCCAAGCGGTTCTATATTTATTCCAGACAATACTTATATTAGAAATGAGATCCAACATTTAAATTTAACCGGTATCTATGGGTGGGATACAAATTATGGAGCAAAGGTTTTTATAAAATATAATGATTATCATAAGATGATAGTTAATATTCCTACAGGAGAAAGAGGGGAATTTGTCGAGAAGCCAGATATTACTCATTTAATCGGTATAAATAAAATAATCGCAACCCTGCCAAAAATTTTAAGCAATCGGTATGAAGGCGCATTATTACCGATTGAATTAGCAAATGGTGTAGCTTCATTATCAACTTATCCATCCGCTAAAGCGCTAGAGTTATTTTCAGAGGCATTAAAAAGGTAAACACCCACAAAATTTACATAATTTACAATGCAGAACATCCAGAATCTTCCGAGTTCTGTGGTATGTTTCCTTCGTGTCTTGGCGTCCGTTCCTTCAGTTAACCGTATCGTTCTTTTCGGATCTCGCGCTATTGGAGATAACGATTCAGGAGCGGATGTTGATGTTGCAGTGTCGGCTCCTACGTTGACCAGAATGCAATTCTCACGGCTTCGCGTGGCTGCCTATGAAGCACGAACGCTCTATTGGATATCGTTAGTCCATTTTGAGGAAACCCCGAGGCACTACGTAAACGAATCGAACAGCAAGGAGTTATCATATATGAGCGACAGGAAACTAAATGATAGTATTTGTAATCTTGAACGTGCAGTAATCAAACTCGAAGATGCTTTGAAAATTCCAAAGGATCGAGAGCTTGTAGTCGAAGGCACAATTCAGCGATTTGAATTCGTCGTAGAACTTATGTGGAAAACCCTGAAAAGATCACTCGACTATGAAGGCATACATCCCAAGACGCCACGCGAGAGCCTCCGGGAGGCTTTCCAAATAGGATGGCTGAAAGACGAAGATATGTGGCTCGATATGCTCGACAAGAGAAACACAACGTCGCATCTCTATCTCGACGAGGAGCTTGCTGAAGCAAACTACGAGGATATTAAAAAGTTAATGCCTGTATTACGAGAAACCCTTGATTTTCTGAAGAATAGATATTCATAGTATAAAATCTAGCATTTATTCTTTAAAAAATTCCCCGGCCTTTTTATGGGGCGGGCGTGCCCGCACCACGCCCGCCCCAAAGGTTTTGGTTTTAAAGCGCTGAACCCAGAAGGCTTTGCGGCTCGCCGTCTGAGGCGGTCTTTTAGCGTGTATCAGGCGAGCCAAGCGGACAACCGTTCTTTCTTAACCATTGATTTGGACGCTTGCGGCTTGCGCTGCCCCCACCCAGCGCAAGCCGCAAGCAAAGCCGAACACGCATTGCATTGACAAGAAGGCCGCTGACCTAAGCGGCCGCCAAGCGACCCCGAGCCCTAAGCGAGGGGGAGCGGAAGACCGGGCAATGTGGGAGCGCCCCCAAGGGCGCGGTGCATCATAGCTGTTTCCTTAGAGACC
>Ga0265297_10010231_pt1 | contig 11856 bp, 13 predicted proteins | sample Munlanlwell13791_FD_192502 | JGI IMG/M metagenome (GOLD analysis project Ga0265297, IMG submission 192502) | Leachate microbial communities from a municipal landfill in Southern Ontario, Canada - Leachate well 137-91 | ecosystem: Engineered > Solid waste > Landfill > Unclassified | place...
CAGTCCGTGGCCATAAGCATTGCACTTAATAACAGGGCAAACGGCGCTCTGAGGGTGGTCTTTTTTAAAAAATCTATAATTTGAAATCAAATGAGATTTCGAAAGCTCAACAGTATTCAGAACTTTCATTTTTCTTGAAAGATTTCTTTTTAATTTTTCCTCAAATGAAAATATTTTTTCGAACATGAAATAAGATTACTTTGATACTTCAAGATCGTCAAATTTTCCGTCCTCTGATCTCCAGATATTTTTAAAACCCCACTCATCCCAGCGCCATACAGCAACATTTTTTGAGTACTGCCCCGGAAGACAATCATAAGGTTTTTCAAGAACAATAAGTTCGTTTTTTCCGTCTCTATCAATATCCTCAAGAATTGTTTTTGCATTAATATAAGGAAGATTTGAAGAATGCCAGAGCGGTGCAATTTTCTGCTGCTTTTCGTCCCAATCATATAAAAATAAATGTTGCTTATATGAGTCATCATTCTCTTTTATCCAGAAAGGTTTTGATGTGCCAAAACTTCCTGTTTTCCATAAATACAGCCCCAAATCTGGATTCCCATCATTGTTAAAATCACCAATAATCACGTCCTCAACATCCCATTCTTGTTCTGTTTTAAATATTTTCTCTTCATTTATATATACACTGACCACTCCGTGCTCAAGCAGAAGCCTTTCATTTTTTGTGTCGCCGTTAAAATCGCTATAATAAACTCTTTTTTGAGGATCAGCAAAAAAATCAAGTTCAACATGATTTTCAATTTCCAATTCAAATTCTTCATCTCTGAAGCCTAAAACCGCTATTGTCTTTAAATTCAACCAAAAGAGGAGGGCTACTGTCAGCCCCCCTCCGAGTAAAACATTTCGCAAAACTCTGATTCTTTTAATATTCATAATCGTTTATATAATCCAGCTGCCAGTCCGGTCTTTCGGGCATATTTTCATAATCGGTTAATATTTCGTCTCTCCATTTTTCATCCGTTAAGCGGTCGTCCATAGGCCATGAAAATTCATAATATGAATATACTCCGCCTTTTGCTATTCTTAATTTTCCGTCAATCGGGAAAACAACAAAAATAGAATCAACCCTTCCTGTACCAACTTCTAGCACGCAGCAGTTCGGATCTGTAGCAACGTCTGCAATAATCGCAGCAGGATTGTCATTTAGCAGATTCCCCTGCTCTTTTTCTTCATCACTGAAAGTTTCATACCAAAAATGTTCCAAAGATCCGCCGTACGAACGAATAAATTCATATTCCTCGTCAGTTAGCTTTGTGTTTTCAAGTTCTTTAATTGAAATATCTTTAAGAGTTACCAGCATTTCGGATAATTTTTCCAGCTGCTCTTTGTTGGCGGTGCTTAAGATATCTCTTTCATCAAGGCCGGTTATTGTAAGATCCGTAAGAGATGCAAGTCTTGCATAAAGTTCCGGGTTCGGTTCAACAAATCCTCTGTCATCTCTTTCTTCCGGCGGCATCATTCCGCCGAGTTCTGCATAAACCTGTTTTGCATATAAAATCGTGTCATGTTTAAGTTCAGCCCAGCTTCCGAGGAAAGTTATCAGTTCTTTCTTCTTCCAGTTGTCATTTTGCATAAACATCGGATATCCCTCGCCGTAATCTTTTAATAAAGTCTGTAAAGTATACATCCATCCCCAGTACAAATTTGCGGTCCACTGTGATTTAGGAAGCTGCGCCATGCCGTCCTGAAGTTTTTTCATATTCTCGGGATATTTTGCATAATCGGTTTCTCCCATTTCATCAAGGATACTGTAAGCAGTTTTTGAACCAAATGCTGCCGGTATATCGAGTCCGTTTGGAAGCATTCTTGAATCCTCCTGCGGGCACGGCATTGTACCGTCTTTATTGCCAACTTCTCGGCATATTAATTTCTGAAAAATCGAAGCATCAATTGTGAATCTTTGTCCAAGGTATCTGAAGCCTTTTGTTTCATCGGTTCTTGCTTCTACAGCTTCTTCAGGAGTTTGTTCCGGTGCAAAAATTGTGCCAAGCACAGGCATCGAATTTACTCCCGGATCTCGCAGTTCTTTTGCTTTTTTAACAAAATCAGCAACAAGTTCAAATTTTTCAATATATGATTTAACATTTAAATTATCCTCTCCGAAAATTTTCACAGCCAACGGAGCATAATCCAGATAAACCAAATCGTCTGCATCCCCCACAAAAAAGCCAATCGGTTCATACAACTTTTTCCAGTCATTTCTTAAGGAATCATCGTCTTTTAAAGCTGCAATTATTAAAAGTGCGGAACGTGTTTCATCACCTTTTGAAAGCCTGAAAGTCACTCTGCCGTACCACATCAAAGCTTTAAAATACTGTTTTAATTTATCAGATTTATTGTAATGTCCGCGCGGAATATACTGTGAAAAATCCTCTGAATAATCGCTTACTTCGTCCATACTCATTACTGAAGATTTTTCAATGCCTTTATGATCTTCTATCAAAGCTAAATCCGCTTCAACTTCGCTTTTAACAATTTCAGGGATATCCATATTATCATCAAGAAGCTTCATTACTATTGCAAAATAAGCCACATTTCTTTTTGCTGCAGTCTGAAATTCCGAACCTTTTGCCTGTTCATATTGTTCAAGCGAAACTTTAAGCATATCTTCCGTATTTTTCACAGCGAGGTCATACAGTTCGTTTTCCTCAAGCTGTTTTAGGAGATAATTAAAATAAAGATGATAAGTGTGAAGAACCGAATCTGTTGTTACAAAACTCGGCATATAGTTATATCTGTTGTCCTCATAAAGAGAAAAATATTCATCATAATAACCGCCTGTTACTGCAAACCCGTTTTCCGCTAAAACTTCCGCTGTTCCTTCGGGAGCATTCATATCGGCTGCATATTCAACATTTGAAAGATCGGATGCAATTTCATAATCTTCAACACTTGGCTTATATGAAACAGGAATATCTTTCCACTCTCCGAATGATGCTGCTTCCGCTTCCGGCACTTCCATATTTTTTAATTCTTCATTCCTTTTTTCTTCATCTTTTGCCATTTCTTCGGGAGTCTTATTGTTCGGCTCTTCCGCAGGAGTCTGGCCAAAACATCCGCTTAAAGTACTCATAAATAGTACCATTAAAAGGGATGATACAATCAGTTTTTTCATAAAATATTTGGTTTAAAAAAATTATTTATTAATAGTTGTTGTATCACCGTTATTTGCTCCGGGACCGGCAGCAGACGGTTTTGATTTTTTCATATTATTCACAAAATATCCAATAGCAAGAACTATTAATACAATCATAATTAATCCGACCGGGCTGTGAAGAACGCTTAATATAAATGAAGTTAGAAAAGTTAATATAACTGCGGCTATAAAGGTTACTGCTCCGAGCGCAGCTTTTCCCATACCTCCTATTATCGGAACGATCTCAAGTACAGTAGATAAAGGGCTTAATATCATGCTTAAACCAATCCACATAACAATAAAACCTAGGATTTTATAAATCCAACCCCACATGCTATATTCTCCTTTTAATTCACCAAGTGCATCGTCTTTTGTTCCGTAAAACATTCTGTAAAGTTCCTTTTCTTTTTCACCGCTGTGATATGAAAATTCTTTGCCTTCAACTTTTCCGAACACAGTAACTTTTTTTCCGCTCGGGATTACATTATAGCTAATTCTAATTGAACCTGTTTCCGGTTCAGCTAATGTTCCGTACCCGTCATAAATATATGTTTTGCCGTCTAAAGTATCGAGTGTTTCGTAATTTCCCAGTCTAACTTTGTTTTCATCAATTTTAAGCTCTTCGTAACCCGGAAGCCTGACTTTATCCATGTAAACCTGATATTCTCCTATCATCGCTTTATCTGCATGCATTCTTTCACTTTTATTTACCATCAAAGGATTTTCATGCCCGAATTCTGTATCAAAAGAGGAACTGTTCTGCGGGTCTTGTGTCCATTCCTGAGTATAATTATAAATCGTCATATCGTTTGAAGTTGTATCGGAATCCTCTGTCCATGCATACATTTCAACAATTCTTTCCACAGCTATATAATCATTTTCTTTTAGATAAAGTCCGTCTCCAAGCGGCTTCTGAGATTTTATTTCTCCTGTTAAATGCACAAAATCACCTTCTTTTGCCGAACTAACCTCAACAGCTTTTTTTGCAATATCACTGTAATCAGTTCTCATTTCTCCAATATATAACAGGACAAAAGATCCGATAAAAACAAGGATTCCTATAAGAAGCGAACCGATTGACCCCACAATCCTGTTGCCGATGAATTGCTGCATAAAAAAAAATTAAGAATTTACGCATACGAATGTATCAAATTCTTATAAAATCTTCAAATCTTATCAAATACTATAACGCTCGGAACTTTAACCAGGCTGTCTTTAACTTCCCTAAAACTGCCGTAAGAAACAGCAATTCCGGTTGAAGTTCCTCCGTCAAGATTCAGAACATCAGTAAAAGGAATTCCAGTATTAATAAGGTTATTCATGAATTCAAAAAGGCTTGTATGTGAAATATCCGAAATAATGATGTAAATATTGCCTTCATTGTCCATTCCTATCGCAGTTCTTCTTGCTGTTTTTTCTGTGTCTTCCGTTACCGCCGGCTTGGAGTTCTTTATCAAAAACGGATAACTCTGCATGCCGTTTTCAATTTGCTCTCCTTCAGCCAAAGGTTTTGCGATTAAATCACGGATAGAAAATTTGTTATCTTCAATCTGAACCAATCCCGAAAGATTTTGATCAAAAAGTCTTTCCCCGATTCTTTCGGAATTAATTTTCAAATAACCCGAGGGTGTAAAATCTTCATGGAAATATGAACCGTTAACAACAATCTCCGCTGTATCGTTGTCATAAAGCCAGTCGGAAACATACTGCGGCTCCTGAGATGAATTTAAAAACTGAATTTTAAATTTCTCCGGTCTTATTAAATAAACGGAGAAACTTTCTCCGGTTTTGTTTTTTTCAAAATTAAATTCTCTGTAAGCAAAAGAATCATCAACAATATGCCATGAATCAGGGTCGTCTTTCACATCGCATCCGCTTAAGCTTAAGAAAGCCGCTACCAAAATAATGAATATATAAAATTTCTTCATGCTATAAAATTAATTCCGGCAAATATTATCAATACAAATTCTAATTTGCAAATTTTCTTCCGGCAAACTTTCTTCTTATTAAGGCCGCTTCTTTATCATTTAAAAGCTGATCTCTGGTAAAAGACCTGCCGTCTGTAACTTCAATAGTTCTTCCATTAACTTCCTTAATAATAACTTTTTCATCTATGCCGCGGGCAGCATCGGGAAAAGCGTGGAATTCTTCGCCTGCTTCAAATTTTGGGGCTTCGAGAATGGCCCGTTGAATATCATTATTTTCCAACCTTTCTGTTCGGTTCATACGGTATTTAATTAAGTAACAAGTTATACATTAATACTTCTTTCCAATTCAACCAATCCCTTACATTTTTTACCTTCCGGAGTATCTTCTTCAGATAACAATGCCTCAACAGCTTTTGCTACAACAACATCAATTCTTTGAGTCCTGCAAAAACTTGGCGGTAATTCGTTAGCATGTTCGGATAGCCATGCTTTATCTTCCGGTCTGCTTATACGCATAATATAAAATTAAATATATTTGGCAGTTATTTAATACCCTTTCATTATAATCTGTCAATAATATTTTACTTTTATTTTAAATGTTTCTTTTCACTTCGAAAAATAAAATAAGAATATATTATCGGGACCAAAGCAGTCGGAATCACGGCAGCAATAAAAACCCATGCGACCTGCCACTGAATGAATGCTTCGGCAAAAACAATTAAACCGCATATTGTAAACATCCATCCTCCGAGTCTGTGAGTTTTATTCCAGACTTCTTCATTATCAAGAGTCCACGGAGTTTTAATGCCGATAAAATAATTCTGCCTGATTTTTCCAAGATAATTGCCAAGTAAAACAAACAAAACACCGATTCCTCCAAAAATGAACGGAATTATAGGAGTTAAAGGGTAAAAAGCCATATACAAAGTAACAAAGAACAAATATGCAAAAAAGATTATTATAGACATTTGTAAAACTATCCAAGGTTTTCTAAACAAAACATATTTTTCTTTTTTCGGATCTATTAAAGGAAGGAACTGAAAGAGAAGTGCCATTGCAAGGGTAATAGCAGGAATAAAAATTAATTGTGTTAGTTTCGGCCAGTAGCTGTCAATTTCGCCGTATATATTCCAATGATTGGGTATTAAATCTGGAAGATTATTATATAAAAGAATACCCACAAAAGCCATTACAGCCACAATTACAAGCTGTGAAACAAATACCCCTGAGAAGAATTTTGATTTTGTCATGGTAAATTTGATTAAATTATTAATTATTTAAAAAATGCCAGAAAACTTTTCATTAATTCCTGAAAAACAGAAGTATTTAAGGAATAAAAGATCATCTGACCTTTTCTTTCGGTTATAACAAGGTCTGCGCGCTTTAAAATATCCAGATGATGGGAAAGCGATGCCATGGTAATAGGGAAATTTTTATTAATATCCCCAACCGCCATATCTTTCTTTTTCAAAAGGGTTAATATCCCCCTTCTTGTAGGGTCGGACAATGCTTTAAAGGCTGAATCTTGCATGTTTGATTGTTAGACATTTAGATAACTATCTAAATATTAAAGTGTTTTTATTAAATTGTCAAAACAAAATAATCTCAGGTCAATCTCCTCCCGGGAGGAGTAAAAACTAAAAGTAAATAAAATTGACTAAATTAGAGAAATTCGGAATATTAATTTTATCAGGTTATGGAATGTTTTATTCATTATCGAAATTATTAAAATAATTTTAATGAAATACAATTATTTAATCATCAGCGGAACATTGTTGATATTCGGGTTAAGCTGCGGCGTTATGCTTTATTGTATTTTATTGATTTTGAATATTTTACCCATGAAATTCCCGGCTGAATCGGCTTTTTCCGTCGGTAATTTGGTTCAAAGAATGTATTTGGCTACAAGTTTTGTCGGATTGTTTTTTTCCATAAAAGGAATTATTTGGTCAATAAAGACATATAAAATCAGAAGCTTGATGTTTAATAAAAACGGCATCTATTTGTTATTGATGTTTATTGTATTTTTACTGGCTGTATTTATTACTTTGTTTATTTTTACCAAACCTGATTTATTAAACATTAAGTAATCAGGATTTAAAGCACTATAAAACTGGTGCCGAGGGGCAGAATCGGACTGCCGACACAAGGATTTTCAGTCCTCTGCTCTACCACTGAGCTACCTCGGCTGGAGGTGTGTTTTATGATTAACTGGAAAGAGTATAAATAGGGATTGAATTTATATCAAGAAAATTTCCTTTGTTATTTTACTTCGGATATAACTTCCTGTGCGTATATTCCCGTCTGCTGCGAAACGGAAGCGCATTCCTGCCTTAATTCTGCCTCCAGGTCAGCCATAGATTGATTGGCAAGAAGATGTGCTTGATATTCCAGCGCTCTAATATTTATCTTAGATTCTTCTAAAAACAACTTTGCATTGGCAAGTTCAGCTATCTTGTGAGAATTATTCGGATCGTTTCTTATTTCAATCTTAAGACGTACTATAGCTTCCTCATAAATATCCTTAAATCTTATCTGATCCTGTAAATTTCTAATTACACTTAATAATTTATTACTACTATTCTGCTCTTCACCAGTTTCATGCTTTCTGCCATCTGGTTCATCATCCGAATTGATGCGTTCGTTTACCACCATTATAGTTAGTTAGAATAAAGAATTATCTTCATTTATAAAATTTTCTGCTTCTTGTTTACTCCATGTTTTTATGTTTTTCAATACCTTTTCATTAATTTGTTTTCCGTGGCCTTGCATTATATCTACAACTTTATCCAACTGTGCTTTTGAAATTAAAATTTTCTGCTGTGCCTGTCTTAAATTTTTGGCCGTAGTATCGGCAAACTTGATATATTTGCCGCAGCACTCACAGTCGGCTCTTATCATTCCGGAATCCGGAAGAAAACTTAAATCTCCTTTTACTTCTTTTTTACAACGACTGCAAAAAAATCCCGAACCATTATAATTATCTGATTTTTTTACAGATGCATGTCCCTTTGGTTGTTTGTTAGATTCTTCAACGGCAATTTCATCAACTCTCGCATTATTCTTATCCGTGTGATGGCCTTTAACCCAGTTCCAGCCAATCCTTATTCCTTTTGAATTCAATAAATTTAATTTCTCATCAATTTTCTCCCATATATCGGTATTCGCTTTTCTTTTCCATCCTTTTAAAATTGAATTTATCAACAAGCTTGAATCACTGAATAAATCTATTTCAGTGGTATTGGATTTTACATTATCATTAAGCCATTTTATTGCATTTAAAATAGCCGTCATCTCCATTCTGTTATTTGTGGTATCCGGTTCACCGCCCTTTAAAATCTCCTCCTTTTTATTTTTTATTATAAGAACCGCCCAGCCCCCGGGTCCTGGGTTCCCGAGACAGCTTCCATCCGTGTAAATTGTAATTTTATCCTGCATATATTTCTGGTACAATTGGGTCCGTCCTAAATACGATAATTAATGTACACTCAATTTGCAATCTTAATAATACTTTCGCTTGCGCCCATAGTTCTTCTGTTATGGTATTTTGACAGGCTTGATAAAGCTCATAAAGAATCTCGCAGATTTTTGTGGTCTATATTTCTGTGGGGCGTGCTTGTTACATTTATCGCGGGTGGAGCCGAATTTTTTCTGGAGAGTAATTTCGCCGGATATATTACCGACAAATGGACTCAGCTGTTTGTGATTGCGTTTGTTTTTGTTGCTCTTATTGAAGAAGGATTGAAATTCTGGATTGTTAAGAAAAAAGCTTACCCTCATCCGGCGTTTAACGAACATTATGACGGTGTTATTTATGCGGTTGTGGCAAGCCTTGGTTTTGCGGCTCTGGAAAACGTATTTTATGTTATGGACGGAGGTATAAGCGTGGGAGTGATCAGATCAGTGCTTTCCGTTCCCGCACATGCTCTTTTTGGCGCTACAATGGGTTACTATTTTTCTCTCGCAAGATTTGCAGAAAATAAAAATGATGAACGAAAATTTTTGATAAAAGCTTTCTTTTACGCAGTTTTCTGGCACGGGCTTTATGATTTTATGCTCATGAGTTCTTCCGTAATTTCAATGATGGTGTTCCCTATGCTTCTGGGGCTTTATATGAATGTAAAAAGGAAGATCAATCATCTTCATGTTCTCGACGGAACCGACACCGCTTTAAAGCCAATACGAACTTTGGATTATGTAAAAATTGCAATTGGAATGATTTTCTTTACTCTCGGCAGCCTTGTTTTATTTGTTGTCCTATTATATGCAACAAACGATATGGTCGTCGGCGCCGCGATTAAAGGCACTGAGGTAAATGTTACATATTCGGTAATTTTTGCTTTAATAATGTTTGTTATTTCCGCAAGAATCATTAACTGGAAAGCTTTTAAAAAAGGATGGATGGCTTTTGCACACGGTCTTGGGGTTATTAATACGACAATTTTACTTTCAGTTGTCTTTTATGTTTTTGTAGGAATTTATGCAATTATCGCAAAAATAATTAAATTAGTTTCTTATCCTTTTAAAAAGAAACCGGATTCTTACTGGTTATTAAAAGAAGAAGAACTCGATCTTGAATCATTTAAAAATCCGTTTTAATGAATCAAATGAACGACATTTACATACTCGGGATTTCCTGCTTTTACCACGACAGCGCGGCTGCCCTTATAAAAAACGGAACAGTTATTGCCGCAGCGCAGGAAGAAAGATTTACTCGTAAAAAACACGACGATAGATTCCCGGAGGAAGCAATCAGCTATTGCCTTAAACATGCCGGAATAACAGTTAAAGAAATTTCGGCGATTGCATACTACGAAAAACCGTTTATTAAATTTGAACGACTTCTTTCAACATATATAAAAGTATGGCCACGCGGATTTTTATCTTTTCTTAAGGCAATGAAAGTATGGCTCAAAGAAAAACTCTGGATTCCAAATGTAATTAAGAAAAACCTAAATTATGAAGGACCCGTTTATTATATTGAGCACCACCTTTCTCATGCTGCAAGTTCGTTCTTGGCATCACCTTTTGAAAAAGCTGCTATTCTTACCGTAGACGGCGTAGGTGAATGGGCTACAACAACATGGGGCATCGGTAGCGAAAATAAAATAGACCTTAAAAAAGAAATAAGATTTCCCCATTCACTTGGGCTTTTATACAGTGCATTTACTTATTATCTGGGTTTTAAAGTTAACAGCGGCGAATATAAGGTTATGGGGCTGGCACCTTACGGGGAAGCAGAATACACAGATCAGATCTGGAAGCTTCTGGACGTAAAACATGACGGAAGTTATGAATTAAATATGAAATATTTCAGCTATGAATACGGATTAACAATGACAAGCAAACATTTCCACAAACTTTTCGGCGCGCCGCCGAGAAAACCGGAAAGCAAAGTTACTCAAAGGGAATTTGATTTGGCAAAAAGCCTTCAGGTTGTACTTGAAGAAATTATGTTAAAAATCGTTAATAATTTATACGAAGAAACTAAAGAAGAAAACTTATGCCTTGCCGGAGGCGTCGCATTAAACTGTGTTGCCAACGGCAGAATATTAAAAGAATCGAAATTTAAAAATATTTACATTCAGCCGGCTTCAGGCGACGCCGGAGGCGCTCTGGGTGCAGCCATGTATGTTTATAATTCAATTATGGGTGAAAAACGTGTTTATTCGATGGAACACGCTTATCTTGGCCCGGAATTTAACGACAGTGAAATTGAAGATGTACTTTCCCAGTATGAGATTCCATATAAGAAATATAGCGATGACGAGATTATTGAAAAAACCGCTGAAAACATTGATAAACAAAAAGTTGTGGGATGGTTCCAAGGTAGAATGGAGTACGGACCAAGAGCTCTGGGCAACAGAAGCATTTTGGCAGATGCAAGGAACAAAGAAAACTGGCAGAGAGTAAATTTAAAAATTAAATTTCGCGAATCTTTCAGGCCTTTTGCTCCTTCGGTTATTGAGGAAGATTTAAACAAATACTTTGATTTGGATGTGCCGACCCCGTTTATGTTGCTTGTTGCTCAGGTTAAAAAGAACGATATCCCTGCAGTAACACATGTTGATAATTCGGCTAGAATTCAAAGCGTTTCCAAAAGCCAAAATCCCAAATATCACAAATTGATTTCCAAATTTAAAGACAAAACCGGCACTTCGGTAATTATAAATACATCATTTAATGTCAGGGGGGAGCCTATTGTTTGTACGCCTCTTGATGCTCTAAAATGTTTTATGCGCACAGATATGGATGTTCTTGTTATAGGAGGATATTTAATTACGAACGAAAATATCGACAAAGAAGCTGTGCGAAAAAAGCACAAATGGAATCAAAAATTTGAAAACGATTAAAATATGAAAAAACTGAAAACTGAAAATAAGAATAAAAAAGTATTTTTTTGCTTCAAAGACTTGTTAATCGATCTTGCGGTTCTTATAGTTATTTTAATAATTATCTGTTTAATAGGCGAAGTCTGCGCAAGAGCCATATTAAAATATTCAAGAGACGGCGGAACAGCGGTAAATTTAAAAATATTTGAGACAAGCGATATTTACGGATGGGGGCACTTTCCCGGATCCGAAGCCGGTAATATAAAAATTAATTCCTTGGGATTTAGAGATGATGAAATTGCACCGGAAAAAGACGTGGATACCAAAAGGATACTTGTGCTCGGCGACTCATTTGCTTTCGGGATGAACGTATCACAGCCGGAAATCTTTACGGAGAAGCTTGAGTATATGTTAAACGAAAAAAAAGACGGTACAAAAT